>Ga0115004_10001639_pt1 | contig 18376 bp, 14 predicted proteins | sample ArcticOcean_MG_C_10_FD_88737 | JGI IMG/M metagenome (GOLD analysis project Ga0115004, IMG submission 88737) | Marine microbial communities from western Arctic Ocean - ArcticOcean_MG_CB11_90 | ecosystem: Environmental > Aquatic > Marine > Oceanic | place: Arctic Ocean: Canada Basin | collected...
ATATTATCATAGAATGACTTAAGTATAAAGTTGGGCTGAAAAAAACTCTTTCCTAGAGCCAGACGGAATAATTTATTTAAATCTTTCAAATCTTTCGGAACAAATAAATCTTCAACGCTTGCAACTTTAAATCGTTCACAAAGCGTATAAACATCTTCAACTAAGATATATTTAACCGGAGCATCAAAGATAATTAGATGTTCTACTTTGTGACTATACTTTTGAGTGAATTCGATACTTACCAATCCACCATATGAAACACCAAACAAAGTAATTGAATCTAATTTCAGATGATTTACAAGCGAATTAACTAATTCTACTTGATCTCTAACTTCAAACTTTGGAGTTCCGGGTCTACTGTTTCCAAAGTGAAATAAATTAGGAGCAACCACACGATGATTCTGACTTAAAAACTCTACCTGCTTGTGCCATTGATATTCAGTAGAAGCACCAAAACCATGAACTAATAATGCAACAGATTTATCTGAATTATTGTCCCAATATTCAATGGTATCACTATTAATCATTTCTGTTTTTAATATCAATTCAGCACTATTCATCCGCTTATCTATTTTTTTCTTAAAAATGCGATACGAATTACATGAGATTAAAGAAGTTAGCGCTGTAAACATTAGAATTTATTTCATTTGAATGTATTTAGAGAGTGTTTCTCCAATTAATAATTAGGCAAAAATTATTCTATGAAAACTAAATTACCACTATTATTACTATTAATCTCATAGAGACAAGGTTATTACAGTTGATTCCTTTAACTTTGCATCCGGAATGTCAAAAAACTTAAGTCAACATTTAACCCACCCCGTATTTAAGGTTGCTTCAGAAATTGTTACAAAACAAAATCTCGAAGCATACGTTATTGGTGGATATGTCCGTGACTTACTTTTAGATCGCCCTTCTAAAGACATAGATATTGTTGTTATTGGAAATGGGCTTGATTTAGCAAAGGCCTGTGCAGAGAAGCTTCGTGTAAAAAAAGTATCTCTTTTTGAGAATTTTGGAACTGCTCAATTTGTTTATAAAGATTTAGATATTGAGTTTGTAGGTGCACGTAAAGAATCCTATCGCCGTGAATCTAGAAAGCCAATAATTGAAAACGGAACCCTAAAAGACGATCAGGACAGAAGAGATTTCACGATTAACGCCCTTGCCATTAGCTTGCATAAAGATAGTTTTGGAGAGTTAATAGATCCTTTTAATGGTACTCAAGACTTAGAAGATAGAGTTATCCGAACACCTCTAAAACCTGATAGAACGTACTCTGATGATCCACTTCGAATGATGCGTGCAGTAAGGTTTGCCTCTCAATTAGACTTCAAAATAGAGAAGAAAAGTTTAGAGTCTATTAGAGAAAATGCTGAGCGCCTCGATATAATTTCGAAAGAACGCATAATGAATGAATTAAATAAAATAATCCTTAGCCCTGCGCCATCTCGCGGATTCAACTTATTATTTTCTACAAAATTATTACATCAATTTTTTCCGGAAATGGTTGCACTTTATGGCATTGAAACGATTAAAGGAAAATCGCATAAGGACAACTTTCATCACACCTTGGAAGTTCTTGATAATATTAGTAATAATACTAAAAACCTATGGCTAAGATGGTCTGCAATCATGCATGACATTGCAAAACCGCCAACAAAAAGATTCAACAATAAAGTTGGATGGACATTTCATGGTCACGAGGACCTAGGAGCTCGCATGGTTCCAAAAATATTTAAACGCTTTAAACTTCCTCTGGATGCTAAAATGAAGTATGTGCAAAAACTTGTACGCCTTCACTTAAGACCTATATCACTCGTTAAAGGTCACGTTACTGACTCTGCCATTAGAAGATTATTATCAGACGCAGAAGACGATATCGATGATTTAATGACTTTGTGTAACGCAGATATCACTTCTAAAAACGAGATGAAGGTTAAGAAATACAAGGATAACTTTAAATTAGTTAAAGAGAAATTGTTGCTCGTTGAAGAAAAAGACCGTATTCGTAACTTTCAACCTCCTGTAACTGGACAAATGATTATGGAAACCTTTGGGTTAAATCCATGTCAAAAAATCGGGAATATCAAGGCAAAAATAAAAGAGGCTATCTTAGACGGAGAAATTCAAAATGACCCTAAAGAAGCGTTTGAATTAATGTTGATAATCGGTAGTAAAATGGGACTTGAAACATTAAAATAACTTTAGCGTACTATTAATTAGTACATATTTATAAGTGATATGGCAGGATTAAAATTCAGAGTTTTACTTGATTCGAAAGATAAAAACGAAGTGTTTCGTGATATCTTAATAAGCGATCAAGATAATTTCGAGTCTTTTTATAGAGCAATCTTAAGTGCATACAACTTTTCAAGTGATCAAATGGCATCCTTTTACATCTCTAATGAAAGCTGGGACAAAGGATTTGAAATCAGTCTTTTCGATATGTCTTTTGGTGAAGATTCAAGTCAAATTCTACCTGGAGTAATGAGTACTTGTACAATTGATGAATTCATTCAAGAATCAGATCAAAAAATGATTTTGGTACATGATTTTCTACGTATGTGGATCTTTTTAATTGAGCTAATAGGCTACCAAGAAGAAACTCCTGAATCAGTTCAAACAGTTTTATCTGTTGGTAATCCACCCAATGAAGATTCAAAATCAGATGAAGACGATTCACTTCAGTTTGAAACAGACGCTGAACTTGATGAAGAGGATGAAGATGAATTTGGATTCGGTGATTACGAAGACGATTACGACTATTAGCCATGATCATTCAGAACGACCCAATGGGACAAGCGATTGTTGATTTCGCGAAAAATGGAATAGATCAAGACATTATTGTTTCTTCAGATTTATGTGAAGATGACGTCATATCATCCGCTTATTTATTTCGATCTTTTGAAGATATGCCAGAAATTGAACAAGTTGCACTTTCGAGATGTTCTGGCAAGGTTTTAGACATTGGTGCAGGTGCAGGTATTCATGCAACTCACTTACAAGAACAAGGCATGGATGTTTCATGCATTGATATAAGCCCCCTTTCAATTTCTCACTTAAAAGAAAACGAACTAGAAGCTAGGGTAATAAATTTCTTCGAACTTAAGGATGAAAAATACGACACACTTCTCATGCTTATGAATGGTATTGGAATTTCGGGAACACTTTCAAATTTAGAACACACTTTACTTAAAGCCAAGGCGCTTCTAAATAAAGGCGGTAAAATCCTTTGTGATTCATCAGACATCAAATATCTTTATACAGATGATGAAGGTGGAATGTGGGTTAATCTAAATACAATATATTACGGTGATTTTAAGTTCAAAATGAAATATAATGATCATGAAACTGACTGGTTCGATTGGCTTTATGTTGATTTTGAAAAAATGAAAGATACGGCAGAACGCGCGGGATTCATAGTTAACAAACTTATTGATGATAATGATCAGTATTTAGTAGAATTAATAAATAAATGATAAAGTTCTTCTTAATAATAACTTTTCTCCTAGCTTCAACTATAGTACAAGGTCAAGAATCACGAAGATTCCCGATGGAAGAATCGTCGTTATTATGGAAAATCACTGGACCCAATATGGAAAGTGATTCTTATCTTTTTGGAACTATGCACTTAATCAAAAAAGAATACTTTTTATTTCCAAGAAAACTTAAGAAAATCGTTTCGAAAACAGACCAGTTGGTGATGGAAATTGCTGGCTTGCCAAACCAAACAGATGTCATGAAGTACATAACACTTGATGAAGGCTCTTTTTTTGATTTTTTTAATACAGCACAAATAGATACTATACTTACTTGGGCAAAAGCAAACTTCTTCATGGAAGAGTCGGTATTCAGGTCGGCATTCTCTAAAATAAAACCATTTGTAATCATTCAAATGGCAACACAGATTCAATTTATTGGAAAAACAGAGTCTTATGAAAGGATCTTTAGCGAAATCGCTAAAAACAAAGAGGTCGAGACAAAAGGTCTTGAAACAATTGAGCAACAAATTAGTTTTTTTGATCAGTTAACCAATAAACAACAAGTTGAAATGGTCATGTCAGGAATTCGAGATTCTGAGAAATCAATAGATCTGATAATAAAAATGCAAAAAACATATGTCTCCCAAAATGTAGATGCAATTTATCAAGTGATAACCGATGATGGTGGTGTAATATCAGAAGAAAAATTAAAATTCTTGGACGATAGAAATGCAAACTGGATTCCACAAATCATGAGGTTTGTGAAAAAAAACACCTTTATTGCCATTGGCGCAGGCCATCTCGGAGGTCCAAATGGAGTGATTCGATTACTTGAAAAAAAAGGCTATACGCTAACACCTATGAATCTATGAAATACTTAATTATATCTATAATCGGACTAATTATTGGAAGTTGCGGAGAAACATATTCAAATGAGGATAAAACTAATTTTGACAAACAAATCCAAGATTATCTAACTGAAAAAGGTATTGAATGCGATCGTTCACCTTCTGGAATGTATTACAAGGTTATCGAAGAGGGGGAAGGGCGCAAAATAATCTATAAAGATGTAGTATCTTTCAAATACAAAGGGGAGTTTTTAGATGGAAAGATATTCGATGAGCAAAAAGAACCATTAGAGTTTCATGTTCGCCAATTAATTGGCGCCTGGAAAGAAATAATGCTTGAAATGAAAGAAGGAAGTATGGCATTTTTAGTTGCACCTCCAAATTTATGCTATGGCTCATACGAATTAGAATCAATTCCTCCCCACTCCATTCTTGTCTTTAATATGACAGTAATGGATATTAAATAGATGATTTAAAAAGTTAATTCAGATTGTTTTGAAAATAAACCAAAACAAAAGGTAACAATCGTTGCCAAAACAAGTTCAAGTTTTTATTTTTGCGGACGAATAAAAGGAAACCGATTCTAAAAAAACACAATAAGTATGAGTGTATTAGTAAACAAAGATTCAAAAGTTATAGTTCAAGGATTCACAGGAAGTGAGGGAACTTTCCATGCCGGTCAAATGATTGAGTATGGAACCAATGTAGTTGGAGGTGTTACTCCAGGTAAAGGTGGACAAAATCATTTAGATCGCCCTGTATTCAATACAGTTGCTGATGCTGTTACTGAAAAAGGTGCTGATACATCTATTATTTTCGTTCCACCTCCATTTGCTGCAGATGCGATCATGGAAGCTGCTAATGCAGGAATAAAAGTAATAGTTTGTATCACTGAAGGTATTCCAGTTAAAGACATGGTTAACGCTAAAGAATATATCGCTCAATACGATTGCACTTTAATCGGACCAAACTGTCCAGGTGTTATTACTGCTGGAGAAGCGAAAGTTGGTATTATGCCAGGATTCGTATTTAAAAAAGGGAAAATTGGTATTGTTTCTAAATCAGGAACACTAACATATGAAGCGGCTGATCAGGTTGCTAAAGCAGGATTAGGAATTACGACTGCTATCGGAATAGGTGGAGATCCAATTATTGGAACTACAACTAAAGAAGCTGTTGAATTATTGATGAATGATCCAGAAACTGAAGGTATCGTAATGATTGGTGAAATTGGAGGTAATCTTGAAGCTGACGCAGCAAGATGGGTAAAGAACAACTCTAAGAAGCCAGTGGTAGGTTTTATCGCTGGTGAAACGGCACCAAAAGGACGTACAATGGGTCATGCTGGTGCAATCGTTGGTGGCCATGATGATACAGCAGAAGCTAAAAAACAAATTATGAGAGATTGTGGAATCCATGTAGTAGATTCTCCAGCTGATATTGGTAAGAAAATGGCAGCTGTTTTAAGTGTCACAGCTTAATTTAATACGGCAAGCTCTTTTAAAACAAATTGAGCTCTTACACTCAGTATCTAATAAAAATACGTGAAGCATAAAGAAAGGGGGAAGCAAATGCTCTCCCCTTTTTTTTTACATTATACAACTTAATTCTGTTTCAAAATAGAAACACCAGAACCGAAAACGTTAGACTCACCATAAGGCGAACCAATTCCGTCCCATTTCTCCCATTTCTTCAACTCAATATACTGAGGATTCTTAGAAATCTGAGCAGCCTCTAAAGAAATTGCTTCAGCTTTAAATTTAGCAGATACAATTAAAGACGAATCTCCTCTTGCTTTCTCAATTCGAGCATTTGCTAAATATTCTTGCTCTTTTTGCTTTTCTTTTGCTGTTAAATTTCGCTGTTTTTGAGTTTCTTTATTTGTGATCTCTTGTGCAATATTTGGAGGTAAGTTTACATCAGCAATCTCCACATAGTGAAGTGTAATATAATTTCCTTTAAAGTCTTTTTGAAGAATAGATTCAATCTCTCCTTCTAAAGCTTCTCTCTTAGAACTATATACTTGCTCATATGTATATCGACCAATTACATCTTTAATTGCACCCTTCGCTTTATCATCAATAAACGAAATATAAGATGGTCCATGCTTCAAATGGAGGTCAGCAGTTTTACCACCTGTTGCTGCATAATTCACTGCTACTTTTACAATAATATCAGTACCATTGATATCCATAACTTCAGAAGTGAAATTTTTTGATTGTTGACGTGTATTATACGTAATCATCTCATTCCAAGGCGCAATAAAAATTGTTCCCTCGTTAAAGGTTCTTTCCTTATCAACACCACCCCCATAAGGATGGTATACGAATCCTTCTTCACCCGGGTTTACATCAGTCCATGACATAAAGAATAATACAACCAAAACTAGTCCTACTACTCCCATCGCTACATATTTACCAATCTTCTTAGGATCGATATCAAATTGCGGCATTTGTTGCTTAAAATCGTTCATCTTTGTTCTCTTTACTTTTTTTAATTAAATGATCTATCACCAAATAAGCAACGCCAGATACTAAACCAATCGCCATAACTTTTATAAACGGTGATCCTTTTAGTAAGTAACGAAATGATAAAAAAACAGTAGCTCCAATAATGATAACCCCAAGGATCATTCTAAACTTAAACTCTGCTCTTTTATCCATCTGCTCTTTATTGTTCTGTAAAGATAGAACATATAATGTGCTGAAGACAACTATTTGTGATAATTTCATTTTTTTCATGATGAATGGAAAAACATCCCTCATTTACTGACTCGTATTTATATCTTTGTCGCTGTGCATTTTGCAATTATAGACATAGAAACTACTGGTGGTAGCCCAAAGGATTCAAAGGTTACTGAAATTGCTATCTACAAACATGATGGCAAAGAAATCATTGATGAGTACTCTACGTTGGTAAATCCTGAAATACCGATCCCTCCATTTATTGTAAACCTTACTGGAATAAGCGAGAAAATGGTAAAAAATGCTCCTAAATTTTTTGAAATTGCGAAAAAATTAATTGAATTTACTGAAGGTTGCATCTTTGTCGCTCATAATGTTAGCTTTGATTACAGTGTTATTCGCTATGAGTTTAATTCATTAGGCTTTGATTATCGCAGAGCTCATTTATGTACAGTTCGCTCATCTAGATTCATTATTCCTGACCATGATTCATACAGTCTCGGAAAGTTAACGAAGAACCTCGGAATTGCACTTATTGGAAGACACAGAGCTGGTGGTGATGCATTAGCAACAGCCAAACTATTTGGCTTGCTTTATAAAAAAGATCAAAAAAGTCTTGAAACCTTTATTCAAGAAGAATTAAATCCAAAGCGGTTACACCCTAATCTCGACATTAAGGCCTTAGATGAAATCCCAAATAAAACGGGAGTTTATAAGTTTTTTAATCCTGAAAATCAATTAATTTATATTGGAAATAGTATTGATATAAAAAAAAGTGTTGAGCATCATTTACGTAATACTAAGACAAATAAGTCTGCTAAAATGCAGCCTGAAATATCACGAATAGAATTTGAACTAACCGGGTCTGAACTTATCGCGCTTTTACTAGAATCAGAAATTATAAGGCAACATCAACCTGTATACAATAAATCATCACACAAAAATAAAATTTCACATGGTTTTTACAATTACATCGACAAAGCTGGTTATACTCGCTTCTTTATTGGATTAAAATCAAATACATCTGGCATACCATTGGCAAGCTTTATGTCAAAGAAAGACGGAGATGATTTCATGGCACAAGTGGTTAAAAAAAATAAGCTGTGCGGAAAATTGTGTGACTTGTACAATACAAATCATTCTTGTTTTAAATACGAAATAAAAGAATGTGCTGGAGCTTGTATGCAAGAGGAGTCGACTGAAAGTTATAACAAGCGATGTCAGGAAGCTATTAATCAATTAAATCTCCTTGGAAATTCATTTTATGTGATTGATAAGGGAAGAGAGCGCGCAGAAAAAACTCTTATTCTTTTTGAGAATGGTTCATTGAAAGGATACGGTTACGCTCCTTTTCACTTCAATAAATCAAGTGTAAAAAAATGGAAAACATTTATTGATTTCATCATCGACACACCCGACTCTATAGCTATCCTGGAATTGTTTTTAAGGAAAAGTAAGAAACATGAAATAATTAACATTTAATCTATCTCTAGATTTCACTCAAAACTCTTAAAAGTTACAAGTCCAACACTTTACTTGCCAACACCTTAATCAATATTCTTAATAAATTAATCGAGCTGGATTGAATAAAAAATATCGTTATATATAAATATAATCAAAAAAGCCACCCTATTCGGGTGGCTTTTTAAATCTAATATATAAATTACATTGCAGCTTCGTGTGCAGCTTTTTCGACTTTTTCAGCAGCAAGAGCAGTAGCTTTTACTTTCGCAGCTTCTGCATCTTCAGTTAATTTGTTCTTAGAAAAATCAATTAGAATTGGGGTTGCAATACATAAAGAAGAATATGTACCTACAACAACACCTATCATCAATGCAAATATAAATCCTTTAATCGCCGCACCACCAAACAAGAAGATGATGAGCAATACTATGAATGTTGTCATTGAAGTATTAATTGTTCTAGATAATGTAGAGTTCAATGAAATATTGATTTGCTCATTTTCATCAGCTGCTTTATGTAATCCTAAATTCTCACGAATTCTATCAAACACAACCACTGTATCATTAATTGAATATCCAATTACAGTAAGTATAGCTGCGACAAATGCTTGATCGACATCCAAATTAAACGGAAGTATACCGTGGAAAATTGCAAATGCTGCAAGCACTAGTGTAACATCATGTAACATGGCGATAATAGCACCTGTCGAGTATTGCCATCTACCAAAACGAAGTAAAATATATGCAAATATTACGACTAATGACAATAGAATTGCCCACATAGAAGACGAGATCAGCTCTTTGGAAACAGTTGCAGAAACATATCTCTGCTCAAGAATATTCGCTTTACCTACTTTATCTTCTGATTTAGCTAATCCAGCAAGTAATTTCTCTTTAACTTCTAAATCACTGTTCTCATTAGCTAACATGTAATTTGTTGTAATATCAAGCTTAAAATTATTTGACTTCGTTTTTAACTCTAAAGAAGCTTTTTTACCATTCTCTTCAATGAAAACTGAATTCAAATTAGTTCTAATGTAATCTAAATTATCTCCAGCATTCTTCTCGAATTGAACACTAAACGTACGACCTCCTGAGAATTCAACACTTGGATTAAGCCCTTTAGTAGCTAAAGCAATTATACCACCAACGATTAAAACACCTGAGATTAGGTAATATTTCTTACGGTTACCTACGAAATTAAAGTTAAAGTTTTTAAAGGCCCCTTTTGTCAGTTTCGTTTCAAATGTGATTTTCTTACCAGACTTCATCCACCAGTTAATAGACAAACGTGTAATTACTAATGCAGCAAATACCGATGTAAAAATACCGATGATTAATGTTGTAGCGAAAGATTCTATTGGTCCAGAACCAAAAGTCTTAATAATGACCGCCGTTAATAACGTTGTAATGTTGGCATCAAGAATAGACGATAGCGCTTTCTTAAATCCTGTATCAATTGAAGACTTCAAGTCTTTTCCTGCAGCTTGCTCTTCACGTATACGCTCAAATATAAGTACGTTGGCATCAACCGCCATACCAATAGTTAAAACTATACCTGCAATACCTGCCAAAGTCAATACAGCTCCAAAAGAAGCTAATGAACCAAGTATAAATAAGATATTTGCGAATAATGCGATATCAGCAATTATACCTGCTTTACCGTAATAGAATATCATATATATAAACACAAGTAGTAAAGCAATACCGAATGATATCAAACCAGCAGAAGCATTTTCAGCACCAATTGTCGGACCTACTTTTGTCTGCTCTTTAATTACACATGGAGCAGGTAATGCACCCCCGTTAAGTAATCCTGACAAATCTTTTGCTTCGTTAATTGTAAAGCTTCCTGAAATCTGAGTACGGCCACCAGTAATTGCTTCATTTACCCTAGGAGCACTATAAACAAAATCATCCATTGTAATCGCTATAATACGTCCAGCGTTATCTCCAGTCATTTGAGCCCAGTTATCCCCACCTTCTTCAGTCATCTGAAGATCAACAGTAATTTTTCCTTCATTTTGATCGTACCCCGTAGAAGCACTTTTTATATCTCTACCACCTACTCTTGCTTTTCCATTCAATGGAACACGAACAGCATACAAAAAGTATCCTAATTCTTTAGTATCAAGGTTGATAATTTCTAAATCTGAAGACCACATAAACTTAACATCATCGGGAAACAATGCTGAAATATCGTTACGCTTAAGTATAACATCAATAGCATTTTTATCCTCAGGAGCAGAGTATCCCATTGAGAACCCCCCTGCAGGATTCATTAAATCTACCAATCCTTTTTGACCTTCATTTAACGATAAATCATTTAAATCTAAAATCTCCGTAGTATCAGACACAACGTCTTCAATTTCTCCATTAGCTAATTCAGCAGTTTTTGAAACAATACCAGCTTGTTGCCATTGTGCCCCAATTTCTTGAAGTGAATAGGTCTCGAAGAACTGTAAATTTGCAGTTGATTGTAATTTTTCAGCAACAGTAGCCTCATCTTGCACACCAGGTAGTTCAATATAGAGTCTGTCATTTTTTGGGTCTTTTTGAATGTTTGGCTGAGCAACACCGAATTGGTTAATACGACGATTCATAATTTCCTCAACACCATCCATTGAACTAGCTTTTTTATCACTAAGAAATTCTGCAACTTCATCATCTGTTGACTTCATTCCTAATTCATCGATATCAGAGATATCAAATAAACTTACCAATGGTGTTTTAGGGTTTAATGAATTATGTTTTTCAATAAAGATTGAGATAAAATCTCCACCTTCAGTACCATATTCTTCTTTAGAAGCCTTAAAAGCTTTTTTAAATTTAAGGTCTCTTTCGTTACGAATGTAGTTTTTCAAAAGCTCAGGAACTGAAACTTCTAATGTTACACTCATACCACCAACAAGATCCAATCCAAAAGCAAGACTTCGTTTTTTAACATCCTTAAATGTTGAACCGAAAACAGGGTATACAGCTGTTTCTGCTTTTTCTTTTAAAATTTGATTCACGAAAGCTGACTTCGCTAACTCTTCTGCTTCCGCATTATTAAAGTTAACCTCAGTGTTGTTTGGTAGGTAAGCAACCATATTATTATTCACAGCCTGGGCTTTTAAAGCTTCAACACGAGCTTGGGCCTCCTTCTCTGCTTTCTTCTCTACACCGTTAGAAACAAATGTAAACGACAGTTGATAAACACAAATAGCCGTCAGTAAAATTGTTAAAAACCAAAAAAATCCTTTATTACGCATTTTCGTAAAATAAGTTAAATAATTAATAAGCCTGCAAATATAGACTTTACCTTTATTAAAGTCAATATAATAGTACTCTAATTATAAAGAAAAATAGAAACTGTCACGGGACATCAAAAGCACGAGTAAAAAAAAGGGATTCAGGGAATTACATCAACTTTAAAGAAACTAAATAGATTTTGAAAAATCAAGGATGCTTTTCGCGAAATCTTCCCATGAATTATCCGATTTCTCTTCTTCTATCTTCTTACTGAACACTTGCTTTAAATCATATAAAAAATAGTGCTTTACCTCATTCGCTATTAAGTATCCATTCGGTTTTTTTACAATTAAACCAGTCTCATTATGACGTATTTTTTCTTTTAATCCACCAACATCTGTTGCTATAATTGGCAAATCAAAATGATGCGAAATTGCAGTGATTCCACTTTGAGTTGCTCCTTTGTATGTTAACATACAGACATCTGCAGCAGAAAAATAGGTTCCAACCTCATCGTCTGAAATATAGTTGTTGAATAAGTGAATTCGTTCTCCTAAATTCAACTCATTAATAAGCTGTTGATACTTATAAAATGAGCCATAAATCTCTCCTGCTACAATCAAATGAACATCAGAACTCAACTCTGCTAAAGCCTCAATAAGAAGGTCTAATCCTTTGTATGTTCTTATGAACCCAAAAAATAGTAAATATTTTTTATCTTTTGACAGCCCAAGCTCTTCAATAGCATCACATTGATTCTTCTTAGCCCCAAACTGAGTGTATACCGGATGATCTATCCTCAAATACTTTGCATCAGGCTTCAATGAAAGTAAATCTTTTAAAACAGTGTCACTCATAACAACAAAACCATCGTTATACTTGAGAAAAAAGTTGTTTGCACTTTCATCAAAAAAGCGTTTTTCGTGTGGTATTACATTATGAAGAATACTGATTCTCTTCGTGTTATTATCTATACGTTTATGAACTGCACCCATTGAAGGACCAAAAAAAGTCATCCAATATTGACCAATGAACAAATCAGGCTCAAAGGCATTAATTTTTACAGAAGTTGATCGGAATGAAAATGGATTAACTGAATCCAAAATGCGCTCTGCTTGAATTGGATCAGGGTTATCATCATCTGTCACAAATTGCGAAGTTCCCGGAAACAAGAAGTTAGGATACTGTCGCTTGAACGTATATGCTTTCACCTCATTCTCAACTTCCAATGCACGATACAACATCGCGCTAAACTGAGCAATGCCTCCACGGTAAGGGTAAAATGCTGACAATAGACTAATCTTCATAATGGCACGAATATACTAGAATCTTAAGGAAGACTTCGTTCGGATTAAAATTTATTCAAATCCAGTCTGAACAAAAGTATAGTAGATTTCGTTTCCTTGCACCACTTCGTATAAATCCAATTGATAGTGATTATCTATGTAGTACTTATAAACCAGGCCAATGTTTTTTGAGTACATCTCATATTTACGCACAGAATCAATCAAATTTGAGTAATTCTCCTGCTCTACAACCATTGTTGAATAAAGAAACACCCCACTTAATAGTGTATCTTTGTATTTATTAAGATAATAACAATCCAACTCACCTAAAGAATTATATGCATTTTTATTCTATTATTTATTTAGTGTTGGCGCAAAAAATAATTTTACAACTCGCTGGTTCTCTTCAATTAATTCCGCGCTTACACCAATCAATTATTCTGGTCCACAAATCAGATAACACCCAAGGTTCAGGTGGCGAAATTCTTTTACAGCGAATAAATTCGCGTGCATCGCGCCCCAGAATGTAGATTTACGCTTCTCCATAATAATTTTTCAGCTGACAAATCGATGTGTGATGCATTGCCAAATACTCAGTCATAATTAATTTAAATTACATCATAAACCACATATCGCCCTCCTCTACTCCAAAATACTCTGTGTAAAAATTAGACGTTGGGTATTACGTGCAGCTTGCAACTAAAAAAGTGAAACAAGCGCTATCAATGTATGTAAAATTAATCTATTATAATTTGACAAGATGAATTTACTAATAAAAAAAGGAGCTTATTCGTTTGGATTAATTCCTTCAGACTTTATCTGATTCATTCGTTTTTTTAAACGTTCGCCTTCGATTAGCTCTCCCATATAGTAATACTGACGACCACTCTCCTTTCCAAAAGAATCAAACGCAAGGCACCACCCATGAAGACGGCCATTTTCATATCGTGTTAAGCTTTTTTGTTTACCGTTCGTTTGAAAACGAAACCAAACACCTTCTTTTTTATTGGTTACATATTGACCGGTTGTCCTAATTTTCAAATCATTGAAATACTCTATAAACTTACCGTCTAAAAGACCATTCTTATACATATAAACTGCAGATGGAATTTGAGACTTATCATTAATATCTTCAGGTATATAGTAAACGGTTTTTTCACCATTCAACTTACCATATTTATAAGTCTCCGTATTACTTAAATATTGAGCTGAGCTAAAATTAATCCAAAGACTATCTTTAATTTGGTTTCTAAAAACACCATGACTCATCATTTTACCGTTCTCGTGATAATAATAAGCTACTGAGCGCGAAGATTTTTCTTCATGGTTAATTACAGCCTTAACCTTAGATGATTTATAATAGTATACAAACTCTCCTACTGGCTTGTCATTGTTAAACTGTCCAATATATTGAAAAACACGTGTTCCTTCGTATAGCTTACCCCATTCCCCTTGTTTACGCCCTTGTGAATCAACTTCATTGATCTGACCAAAGCAAATCGAAACAATTAACATAGAGATTATAAGGAAATTATATTTCATTTTTTAGTTTTTTTGAGAAATCAAGTAGACTTAAAACAGTTAAGTCTGCCTCCACCCCAATTGTCTCATCTGTTTTCACTCTAACCGTTTTCATCCCAAGATTCTTACCAAACAAAATATCAGAATCTGTATCACCTACCATTACACAACGATCGAATTGCACTTGGGGATATTCCATTTGAGCTAAGTTCGCCATATCAGGCTCAGGTTTTCTCATATCATCATCAGCGCCTATCAAGTTGGGAGCAAACAAACACTTTTTTATTTTACCACCTTGTCTGTGAATTTGATCACACATATAAGCGTGAATTTCTAAAAGGTTACGTTCAGTCATCAACCCTTTTCCAATTCCTTGTTGGTTAGTTACGACAAATGTTAAATGAAAAATATTGGACAGCGAAACGATTGCTTGTTCTGAATTTTCTAGAAAATGAAAATCTGATATTTGGGTTATATATCCTCCAAAAATACGCTCATTGATTACACCATCTCGATCTAAGAATAATGTCCATGTGCCATCAACTCCCCAATCCTTAATCGACATCTAGCGTTTTTTCTACAAGATAAATATTCCGCTGCGAAGAATTTCGTCCGATTAACTCAGCTACGAATCCGGCTAAGAAAAATTGTACCCCCATAATCATTGCTACAAGTGCGATGAAAAACTCCGTACGACTAGAAATTAATCGCCCCATTTGATCAATAAAAACCTTGTCAACAATCAAATAAAATGAGAATCCGAAGCCTATTATAAACATAATCATTCCGATTGCACCAAAAAGATGCATAGGCTTCTTTGCGAACTTCCCAATAAAAGCAACAGACAGCAGATCTAATGGCCCATTGACAAATCGGTTTAATCCGAATTTTGTAGTTCCATATTTACGTGATTGATGCTGCACTACTTTTTCACCAATTTTGGCAAACCCAGCATACTTAGCTAATGGAGGAATATAACGATGCATATCTCCATATATCTCTATACTCTTAACAACGGCATTCTTATAAGCCTTCAGTCCACAATTGAAATCGTGTAAATGAATTCCTGTAATTCTTCTGGCTGCCCAATTATATAATTTGGTTGGAATTGTCTTTGTTATTGGATCATAGCGTTTCTTTTTCCATCCTGAAACAACATCTAAATCTTGATCCATGATCATACGGTATAATTCCGGTATTTCATCTGGAGAATCTTGTAAATCCGCATCCATTGTAATTACAACTTTTCCCAATACAGCTTCAAAACCTTTCTGTAAGGCTGCTGACTTCCCGTAATTACGCTGAAACTTTATTCCTTTAGCGTTTGAATCTTGAACATGTAATTCTTCAATTACTTTCCAAGAAGCATCCTTACTTCCATCATCAATAAAAACAACTTCAAAAGAAAAATTATTCTCATCCATCACACGCTTAATCCAGCTGTACAATTCAGGTAGGGACTCCTCTTCATTAAAGAGTGGTACTACTACAGATATATCGTATTTTAAATCCAAAGTATTCTAATTAGTTGATAGGCAAATATAGTTATTCGTTTTTCTTTTTTTTAGAAACTGATCAATTCTAAATTATCTCGCTTTTATAATCTTTATTACTTCTGATGATATCATTAAAAAATATACACCTTGATTCAATTGAGAAACATCGATAATTCGGTCTATACCTGAAACATATCCAGATTTTACAACACTACCATTTGGATTAAATATTTTATATGCTTGGTTAGTATCAATTCCTGTAACTATTAACTCATGATTCACAGGATTCGGATGAACAGAAAAATCACTCTCTAACTCATTAAAACTAAGCTCATCAGTATCAGCAATAAAGAAATGGTCAATTCCAGCCTCCGTAATGTTAATCTGAGGATTAATATCTGCTGTTTTGAAAAAGAATTGCATCGTTGAAGTTATTGGAATAAAATCTTGAATACGAATACTCACTTCTTGCCATACTAAACTGTTATCACTATAAATTTGATCAATAACAAAGGTTGACAAACCATTACTAACTGAAACTTCTAGGGTGTCGTCTGGAGGGGCTGGACCGTAAAGGTTATAAAACCAACGTTTATAATTAACATAAGGATCGGTATAGCCCGTTAAATCCATTACAGGAGAAGCAAGTGAAACAGCTCCATTGTCGACATCATCAAAGTCTGGATTAAAAGAAACTCCATTACCTGTTACATATGCGAAATCATTACAATCATTATATGAATCTATCCCAGGTGCTGAATTGCTATTGGTTGTATTAGGAGTTCCCCTTTCCCATAGGCCCGTTGTTGCAGTACCTGATGTGCTCCATCCAAAATCAAAAGTAAAATCATCATAAATACCTGTATTTAAAAATATATTTATGCTTCCTGTTGTACTGTCAATGTACAATTGACTACAATACGTTATATACCCCCACTTGCCTACACTCACATTATATACTTCTCCATAATACAATGTAAGAACCTCTTCGCCAAGAGCATTCGTCTGCCCTTCTGTTGTTAACAAAGGTGTTTCAAATTTAACATCAGCATCATCAAGAGGGGTTGATGAACCAAATTCATAGACATTAATAGTAAGGCTATACGGTGAAATTGGAATAAGCTGAACATCTTGAGTAGTTATAACACCAGAATTAATTGTTGTGCTTATTGTCTGCGGAAAATACCCTATTTTAAAATAGGTAACAACGTAAACACCTGATGCCTCCATTCCTGTTGCATAAAAGCCATTAGATTCTGTATACTCTAATTGATTTCCACCAGAGATAGTAACCTCTACATCATCAATTGGGTTAGCAGTCACTGAATTCGTTATGACCCCTTCCAAATATGAAGCCTGAACATAAGTAGGATTAAGCACAAACAAACCTTCTGACCTATCCGTGGCTAAAACCAGTCCTGAAGGGAAGTAAGGGAATGCGCCCCAACATCCGTCATAGCTAGTAGTTTGATCAAAATAAGTATCATAATTACCAACCTCAATCATATTATATGGATATGTTACATCATGTACGACTACTCCATCAGAATAATAACTTGTAATGATATAATTATCTAATACATGAGTGTTATGTGGTATTACCCCAGCACCTGGTGAACTTTGTATACGATCAACTTCTATAATATTTGCAGGGTCTGTAACATCAAAAGCTCCTATATAACCATCAGAAACTTCATCTGTTGTAAATACAAAATCTCCATTAGAGGTAGACCAGATATTATGTGAAAATGTTGATGGGGTTAGAGCAGTTCCTAAAAGGACTGGATTTGATTTATCAGAGACATCAACAATGCTAATAAAACCTTCATTAATATGTCCTAAATACATTGTATCCCTTAAAACATAGCCATCATGGACATACCAATTATCAAAAACACCAATCTCAATTGGATTCATTGGATCAGTATGCACATCCAAGATAATAACTCCACCATTTCCTCGATTCGCTCCGAAAACATAAGCGTAACCAGAAGAATCAATATATAAATTGTGAGCAGATTGCCATTCATTATTTTCCGGCCCATTATAATATGTCGTTGTCAAATTTAAAGAAGATGGTAAGGGAGATAAATCAATAACCAATAGACCACTTAATGCTTCCGTTGTGACATAAGCATAATCATCCCATGTTTTTAAATCTCGCCAAACCGATTCAACTCCAGGCTCCCAAAAGACCTCCGTAGGAATTGATGGTGTAGATAAATCAACCACCGAAGTGCCTTTCTCAGCACCAATAAGACCATACTCGTTACCGTTTTCATCAACATACCCCCATACGTCATTTAGCATCGTAAGATGCTCAGACATATAATCAATATGACCAATTGAATCCATGTTC
>Ga0115004_10001644_pt1 | contig 18363 bp, 4 predicted proteins | sample ArcticOcean_MG_C_10_FD_88737 | JGI IMG/M metagenome (GOLD analysis project Ga0115004, IMG submission 88737) | Marine microbial communities from western Arctic Ocean - ArcticOcean_MG_CB11_90 | ecosystem: Environmental > Aquatic > Marine > Oceanic | place: Arctic Ocean: Canada Basin | collected...
GGAGGGGGGGGGGGCTTTAGTGGTTTGTTTGCCGTGATGAGACAGTGTGTATTTTCTACTTTTTTTCAGTACTCTTGTGATTCGTTGCTTGCCACGCTCCTTCCAGCTTTCGTCAAATGGTACGACACTTCTTCATTTACCAAAACCTGTGACTCGTTTCTCGCTCGAGCCTGAAAAGCCGCGGGCGAAAGACTCCGACTTAAATGGATGGCTCTTTGGAATCCGAACGCGATTGACGATCTGGAAAGTCGGAACCCTTTTTTTCTTCCTTTTGGTTTTTCGTATGCATTCCAGTCAGCACGGTTGGGGTGTTCATTCCAAGAAACGATTTTTCAGTATGAGAATAAAATCGGCCTGTGTGTCGTAGCTCGCCCGCCCCCCACAGCGGCACACGAGCACGCGCGTCCACTGCGACACGCGTGTTCTTTCCCGTAAAGCGCTTCCCCGACATTGTCAGGGTTGTGGCTTTGTGTGTAGGGCACGTCTCGCGCTGCGCCGTCGCTTCCGGACAGATCGTTTGCGGATCCGTTCGAAAGCCTTGGCTTTAGCGTGTACGACGGTACGATGAGCGAACACACGTCGCTCATCCCCACCACCGTGGATGCTACGGGCTACGGCTCGAAGCCCGCGGGGTTGGGTGCTAGGAAAAATGGTGGTTCACGCCGCGGGCGCGTCGCCGCGGGCGTCGCCAGCGCGTGCGCGCTTGTCGGCGTCGCGATGGTGGCGTCGGGGAAGACTTCGTTCTACAGCGCCCCCCTCGGCGAGGAAGACTTGAGGCAGGTCACGTTCGACAAGGTGCTCGCGTCCAAGGGCGAGACGTTCGCGTCCGTGAGGAAAGCGCGCGTGGAGGCGATCGCGCAGTTGACGAAGATGACCGTGCGCCCCCAAATCTTCGCCCCCAACGCCAACGCGGGCCTCGGCCTCGCCGAGTCCCAGAAGTGCGTGGGCGCTGGTGCCAAGCCTAGTGACGGCTACGCCGTGACGGACGCAAAGGCGTGGAAGTCCGATCTCGTGTTCGAGGAGTACCGCACGTCCTTCCCCGCGGTGACCGCGTACAACGACTCAAAGGCGCTGCTGATGAGCGTGGGATGCGAAGTGCCTCCTCCGAACGTCTTCGGCGACACGAGTTTGTGCACCGACGCGGAGACGAAGGAGTTTTGCGACGCCGATTGCGGGATGCCGCTTCCCACGAACTGCGTTTCCGGGACGGTTGACTGGGGGTCGTGCGAACCAACTGTTGTTGGTTTGTGCGCGCGGATCGTTGATTCGCGGAACACGTGCAAATCAATCAAGGATCTTGTTACGCACAACGTGGAGAAGTACGACGCCATCGCGGTGGGCGCCCTGCCGTGCCGCACGGAACCGGACGCCCCATTCGCCAAGGCGGCGTATGCGCAGATGAAGTACGAATCATCCTACCTGGACTGGGCAAACGCCCTGAACGACGCCACGGAGGTGTGCACCATCGGCCACGCCCTGTACGTGCACAACCTCAATCTCTTCGAATCACACTACGCCGTCGTCGTGTCCACCACGAACGACCTGAAGAAGATGTGCTCGGAGGAAGGCGCGTACGACGGCGAGCTCCCCGCCGACTCCGACGCCGACGGAAACGCCACGAACTCGTTCGTGGCCGCTCACAAGTTTGACATGTCCGAAGCTATTGAAGACGTTGAGACAGGTTTCTACGAACCAAGCAAGCACCACCACATGGGCCGAAGAAGGCTTGTTTGGTGGGACCAGCTGTGCGAGCCCACGATCAACGCCATGGAGGGCCTCGCCCGGTCCCTGGAGGTTGAGTCCCCGCAACTCATGTGCTTCGCGGAGTCGTGCAGGAACAAGAAAGAACAAGAGGACTTCGCCTTCGATGTCCTGGTCAAGGCGCACAACAAGTTCGCGGCCGTGTTCGCCAAATACACGGAAGGCGTTTCAGAGTACAACGCGCTGGTCACCACCAAGGACACGGCGCTGGCGCAAACAATCACCGCGTTTGAAAGCTTCCACCCGGTGAAAGAGGAAATGTCCATCGCGTACGGAAAAGACTTCGCCCGGTTCGACCGGTTCGACACCGGCGCGGACAAAGGGCTGTGCGGCTTGTCCGCCTGCCAAGCCGAGCAGCTGTGCCAGGTGTCCCTGAACAACCGATTCGAGGATTTCGTGGACACGGACACGTGCGTCGCAATTCCCTTCGACCCGCACGCGCACGCGTGCCACGCCCCTCCCGCGCCGGCGCCGCCGCCGCCTTCGCCTCCCGGCGCTGTGCTTCCCGACGACGAACCGACTTTCGAACCGACTACCCCCCCGGTCGTACCGGGTCAACCGACTCCCCAGCCGGTCGTACCGGGACCCCCCAAATCGGCGGTGGATTTCCCGGCCGTCGACTTGGACGCCACCATTCCCACCGCGGACGCGCCCGTGGTGCACAACGCGGGCACGGATGCGTGGGAACAAGCCGAATCCGATGCTGCGCAAGGCAAGCTTAGGGTTGATAAACTCGAAGAACAGCTCGACGTGGCGATCAAAGCCACGGCGTTGGCGGACCAAAACGTGGCGGATTTGGAAGAACAGCTCGAGAGCGCCGTCGCCGCGGCGGCGCAGCTCACGGACAGCGCCGCGGCTGAAGCTTTGCGCGCGATTGAGATCATCAGAGAAGACCTTGCTGATGCCAAGACTGATGCGTGGGAAGCGCACCGCACTGGCGAGGCGCTGCAGCAGCAGCTCGCGGATTCGCAAAACGAGCACACCGAGGCGGTTGAAATCGCGACAACCGCGAAGCAGCTCGTGGGCGCGCTGAACAGCCTGGCGGAAGCCGAAGCTGCGCTTGAAGACACCAAGTCCGCGAGGGACGAGTTGAAGGTTGAGATCAAGGAAGCGCGCGTGATCGTGCAAGCCGCGGTTGACGCCGCGGACGCCGTGGCCGATATCGAAACCAAGCTCGCGGACGCAAACGCGGCTGCGCCGGTTGACCAGGACCTGGTCAAGTCCTTGAGTGAAACCCTCGCGGAGGCCAAGACGGACTTGAAGGACGCGCAAGCCGCCTCCGAGGCTGCGACCAAGCTGGTGGACACGCTGTTGCCCGAACTCCAAAACCTGGAAAACACGGTCGCCACCACCGCCGCCGCGGTCACCACCGCGCAAGCCGTGGTGACGCGAATCAAGCAAGGCGACATCGTCGCCGAAACCACGGACACGGCGGACGAGGCGTACGGCGCGTGGAAAAACGCCGCCGCCGCCGCGGTTGCCGCGGGTGAGGTGGTTGAGAAGATCGAAACCAAGATCGATGCGGCGGAAACCGCGATCGCGGCGCACGCCTCCGCCACCGCAGTGGTTGAGGAACTCAAAGCCAAGCTGGAGACGTGCGTCAACGACGGCGACTCTACGTGCGTGGCGACCCTGGAAACGGAACTCGCGGAGAAAGAGGCTGGCTTGAGTCAAACCAAAATCGCGAGCGACAAAGCATCAAACGACCTCGCCGTCCTCAACGCGCAGCTCACCGCGGCGCAGGACGCGTCTGGATCCGCAGCGCAAGCCGTGGATGACGCCAAGCAAATCGTCGACGCCATCACGACCGCGACGCACGAAACCGACAAAGCGGACAGGGACGTACACGGCGTCGACGCCCTGGCGTCCGCGGTGGAAGACGCGCAGTATGCCGAGGCGGAGGCCATGGGCGGGGTGAGCGACTTGAAGGAAGAAATCGCCGAGGCAAGAGCGGTGATCGACGCCATGGACGACGCGCAAACGGTGGTGGACGGGATCACAACGCAGGTCGCGGAGGCGCAGGCCGCGATTGACGCGCACGGCGAACAAGCGCGCGTTGTGGATGACGTGAAGTCCGCCCTGAAAGACGCGCTCGCCACGAAGCCCGTGGACGAAGCCAACGTCGAGTCCCTCAACACGCAACTCACCGAGGCGGCGGCGGCTTTGGCGGACTTGACAGTCGCCAAGACTGACGCCGAGACGAAGAAGGAGGAGCTACTCGTGGAGTTGAAGGACGCGGAGGTGGCGCTCGTCGACGCCATCGAGGCGGCCGCGGAGCCGCTCGCCAAAATCGACGACCTCAAGGCGGAGCTCGTGTTGGCCACGGCGGCGCTTAGCGACGCGACCGAAACGGTTGACACCGCCAAGGCCGCGCTTGAAACCGCCACCGTGGTCAAGCAAGCCACCGAGGCGCACGCGGACGCGATCAAAATTGTTGACGTCGTCACGAAGCAGCTCGAGGACGCGAAGACTCAAGACCCGGTGGATGACGAACTCGTCGAGACCCTTGAAAAACAACTCGCGGACGCCGAAGAGGCGGCGACGGAGGCTGAAATCACGCGCGCCAGCATCACCACCGGCGGCGACGACACAAAAGACGACGAAAAGGAGCTCGAAAACGCCGCGGCTGAGTTCGAACTGGACCGCGCCGAGTCAAAGGGCGCGCAGTACGTGGAGCAAACGGTTATCCTCACCGGGTACGACCTCGGGTCGTTCACGGCGGACGCCAAGGCGGTTTTCAAGCAAGTCGTCGCGGTTACCGTGCAACCCGCGGACCCCGACATCACCGTCGACGACGTGGTCATCGCCGACGTGGTTACGTACACCGACGAAAGCGCCTCCCTCGGTTCGAAACGAGCCTTCACCTCGAAAATCGACGTCACCGCCGCGGTGAACGCGTGCGACGAATCCGGGTGGGTTGGCGCCGAGTGCGTGATGAACGACTGGGACGTCAGCGCGATCACGAACTTTGGCCACATGCTTCGTTGCAGCGGCGCCGTGCCGTCTGATTTCAACCAGGACATATCGTCTTGGGAAACCGGGCAAGTCACGGACATGAACAACATGCTCGCGGGGTGCGCTTCGTTCAACCAGGACATCAGCGGGTGGGACATGAGCTCCGTGCAGCTCGCCAACGGCTTTTGCAGCGGGTGTTCCGCCTTCGACGCTGACGTGTCGGGGTGGAACCCAAAAAGCGCCACGAACTGGGAGTTCTTCTTCAACGGCGCCACGAGCCTCACCGCGGACCTTTCCGGGTGGCAGTTCCCCGCCGGGTACGCGAAGTACGACAACCTGCTGCGCAACGCCAAGGCGTTCACCATCGCAAACGCGCCCCCGGGAACGCCGGACTCGGCGATGAGTGGGTGCTGCACCGTGGTGGCGCCGCCGCCGGCGCCGCTTGAAATCGCGGTGTCCACGTCGCCCGCGGTTCCATACGCAGACCTGAAACCAAACGCCCAGGTGATGTTCACCCTGCGCGTGTACACTGACGCGCACCCCGCGGACATCGCGTCCTACCTCAACCTCGTGGAGTGGGGCGACTTTGTCAGCCTGCTGCGCGACGCCGGCCTGGCGTACGTCGTGGACCTCGAACCCGCGGGATCCGCAAAGGTTGTGGGCGGCGCTGAACCCGACCTCGCCGACGACCCAAAAGTAATCGGCGACGCCGAGCAAGCCGAAGCCGCGGCGGAGTTCGCCGCGGAACGAGACGAGAGCTGGGCCAACGAAACCGAAACCGGGACGACCACGACCACGACGCCCGGCGGAACCTCCTCGGACACCAAAACCACCACCGAGTCCGCCGCCGCGCACCGCGCCGAGGCGGCGAGCACGGTTGAGGAGGTTACGCACGCCGCCGCCGCCGCGGACGCTGTGGTGGAGACCGCGACGCACGCGGTTAACGGCGCGAAGGTGGTGCTGGCAACCGCCGAGAAGTCCCTCGCGACTTGCGTTTCAACCTGCGAAGATAAACAAGCCGCAGTTGACACCGCGCGCGACGCGGTTGCACAAACGGAGCGCGCGCTGGTTCACGCCACGCAAATCGCGGAGGCTTCCGCGGACTGGGTCGTCGCCTCTGGCGAGCTTGCAGAGGCCGTGGCGCTCGTGGTCGAGTTGAAAAAAGAAATCGCAGTGGCGCAAGCCGCGGCGGCGGATTGCGCGGACCCCAGTAAATGCGCCGCCGCCAAGCTGGTGCTCATCGAGCTTTACGGCAAGCTGGAAACCGCGGACGCGAGCGTGGAGACGCAAACGCAAACCGTCGTGGAAACCAAAGCTGTCGTGATTGACATTCACATGCACGACGCCACGAAGGTTGACCCTGCGGACGAACCCGCGAAAGCCATGGAGGTTTGGGAAGACGCGTCAAAGGAGCTTGAAACCGCGAACAAGTTCGTGGAGGAGGTCACGTCCGCGCTGGAAGACGCGCACCGGTCGGGGGATGCCGAAGCCGTCGCGTCCATTGAAGCGCAGCTCACCGCCGCGCTGCAGGCGAGGGCGGACGCCAAGGTCAAAGCCGCGGATGCCGGGGCTTTGGTGGATGAACTCACGAACGGCATCTCGCCTGAAGAGCGCGCCGCCGCGATATCGGACGCGGTGAAGGTGGTGGAGTCCACCAAACAAACCCTTGAGGATGCCAACGAAGTGGTTGAGGATCTGGAGAAGAAGGTCACCGAAGCGAAGGACAAGGAACCCGCGGACGAGCAAAAAATCGCCACCGCCGAGGCGCAGCGCGACGCCGCCAAAGACGCCGTCGTCGCCGCCGAGGACGCGGTTGAGGAAGCCGCAAAAACCGCACTGGACATCCAAACCTCGCACGAACGAAACGTGGCGCTTGAAAACGCGCGCTCCGACGTTCCGGACGTGTTTGACCAAACGACGCACGACAAGAAAATGGCCGGGTTCACGCGTTTACAAACCGAGGCGCAGGCTTCTGCGGAAACAGCGCGGGCGCTTGTGGATGAAATCACCAAGGAAATGGAGGAACTGGTGCTCGTTGCCGCGGACGCGAGCGACCCGACTGCGCAGCACGCCGCGCAGAAACAACTTGACCGCCTGCAGAAGAAACTGGACGGCGCGGAAGCGGCGTACGCCACGGGCGTGGACCACCTCGCCGAGCTCACCGAAGCCGGAGACGCGTGGGAAGCGAAGAGCTTGGAGCACAAAAACGCGCAGCAATCCGCGGCGGACGTCTCCGCGGAAATCGCGGCGAAGGTCGCGGCGGAAACGGTCGCGCTGTCGCCCGGGTCGGCGCCGGCGTACGCCCCTTCGCACGCCCCCGGCCTCGCCCCGTCGTTCGCCCCCGGCCTCGCCCCCGCGTACGCCCCCGCGTACGCCCCCGGCCCCGCCGCCGCCGCCGCCGCCACGCACTACGTCAAGGTCGTCGACGCCGGCGGCACCACTAAGTACGTCGCCATGGACAAGCTCGTTGCGGAGGCGAAGGACGTGGTTGACGAACTCAAAACAACGCTTCTCAAGAAGCTGGACGACATGCGCGCCGCCGCGGAGAGCGGCGACGCCAAGGCGTACGCCGGGCTCAAAACGCAAGTCGCCGAGGCCAAGTCGAAGCTTTCCGTGGCGGAAACGAACCTCGCCGACGCGTACGCGCTCGTCACCAAGCACGGCTACCAAGGCGCGGCGCCCGGCGCGGCACCCGGCGCGGCGGCGCCGCCCAAGTTCGTCCAGGTCACCGTGCCTGGCAAGCCGCCGACTTACGTCCCGGCGCCGCCCGACGCGCCTACCGGGCCGCCGAAGTTCGTCGAGGTCACCGTGAATGGCGAGACGACTTACGTCTCGGCGCCGCCCGCGCCGCTGGTTGGCGGCCCGGGAGGCGTGCAGTTCATCGAGGTCACCGTGCAGGGCGAGCAAATTTACGTCCCGGACAACAGCAAAGAGTTCATCGAGCTCATTTGGAATGATGAGCCAACTTACGTTCCGGCACCGCCCGGCGCCGCGCCTAACGGCGAGGAAAAGCTCATCAAGGTCACCGTGAAGGGCGTCACGACGTACGTCCCGGCGCCGCACGACACGGCGCCCGGTCCGGCGGCGCCTGCGCCGCCGAAGTTCGTCGAGGTCACCGTGGCCGGCAAGCCGCCGACTTACGTCCCGGCGCCTCCCGACGCACCGCCCGGTGCGGCGCCCGACGCGGCGCCCGGCGGCGAGGACAAGTTTATCAAGGTCACCGTGGAGGGCGAAACCACCTACGTCAGCGCAAACGCCGCGGCGGAGGAAGCGGAGATCGCGCACGTCGCTTCCACTGAAAAGGTCGAGGAGCTGAAGCAGGACTTGCTTTTGGTACTCGCGCGGATGCGCGTCGCCGCGGATTCCGGCGACCTGGACACGTACAACGCGCTCAAGGCCGAGGTCGCCACCGCGAAATCAAAGCTGCGGGTCGCGGAGACGCGCGCGGAGGACGCCCTGCGGGCGTACAACACCGCCGCGATCGTCGCGCCCGGCTTCGACCCCGTGGTGCCCGGCCCGAGCGCGCACGACTCAATTTTGGTCTCCGACGTGGAGCTGGCGAACAAGGAGCTGGCGGCTGTCAAGATGGACGTCCTCGATTTGCTCTCCAAGATGCAACGCGCGGCGGATGCCGGGAACAAAGTCGCGTACGACGAGATCAAGAAGCAAGTCGAGACGCTCAAGACGAAGATGGCGGTGATGACGACGCGGGCGAGTGACGCGCAGGACCGGTTGGACGGCGTGCACCACACCACGCCTGACGTGTACACGCGTCCGGTGGCGGTGGAGCCGCCACCGTCACCTCCCGCGCCCAGGTACCAAGGCCCCTTCGCCGTCGTTTCCGTGGACGCCAGGCACGTCACGTGGCTCCCCAGCGCGAAGGGCGCCGTGACCGGCACGATCGGAGAGGCGACATCCCACGGGACGCACGTGGAGCGCGGCGAGATTGAAAACCTGGAGGCTTACGACGTCGTTGATACCGACGGCCTTTCCCTTGGTTACGGCGGTGACATCAAGCTCCCGGCGATGCGCGACATGAAGGACGAAGCCGTGTCCGTTACGATCCGGCTCAAATTCACGCACGCCCCCGAAAACGGCGCGTGTTTGTTCCACATGGGCAACGGCGACGGCGACGCGTTTCAAATCAAGGTGGAGGACGGCGTGTTGACGTTCCAGGCGTCGCCTTCGCTTGCCGCGGGGGGTGACGAGAAGATGGCCATCATCGCCATGGAGGAGGATGTGTCCAGCTTCGTCCTGCACAACGAGTACACCATCGCTGCCGTGTTGGGCAACGACGGGTACATGTACTTGTACGTCGACGGGGACAAGGTGGCGGAGGGGAACGGCATGGTGAACGAGCTGAACGGGTTCATTCGCGACGTCACCATGGGGCCGCGTCGGGATAACTACGTGGGCACGTGCCACGTCGAGGAAACGGTTCCCCTTTCCGCGGGGATCCTCGCCGTGGATGTGTTCGACGGGGAGTTGAGCGACATGGACGTCGCCATGGTGTCCGGCAAGTTCACGGTGGATGAGAATTTCACCACGGAGCCGGAGGTTGAGATTTAAGAAAAGAAGGCAAACAAAAAACACCATTATTTGGAAGCGCGGGTGCGGCGGAACGCAAACCCCGCCGACGCTGTGCGAGAACATGTATAGAAAAAGTTGTTGTTAATACGCTGAGATATTTTAAGTTGAACGATCGCGAGGAAACGACGTGAACACGTCTTCATGCAAATCTGCCACACAAATCCTAGTACGAATGGAACACTCGAAGGTCGCGCGGAGCTTCGAGCTTTGATTGTCAAGGCATCATTCTCTTTCGACCTCTTCAAATATCACTCGGATTGGTCTCTCTGAACCGACGGACTGTCGCTTCGGCAGCATCACGCGCCATGCGTGTCGCGCGGTTCCAACTTTTTCAGCGCGTTTCGGACGTCACACGTATCCATCGATGCATTCGTACGCGGCCCATGGGTTCGTTCTCCAAGCGCGCTCTCCATGGCAACATGATGACCGGAACACTGAGCGTTCAATTAGGCGTTCAGTCTGATTGCCCATAGAGAAATGTAACCGCCCAAAACGAAAAAAAACAGGAACAAAGTGTTCACGATCCGCGGTTACTTCTTGGACCCGCCGACGCGCCCCTCCCCACTCTTTGCGCGCGCGTCCCAAGCGACCGCGTGTTCCATTGAGTAACAGGAGCCCCGACAGGTTCAGGGTCGTCCGTTTCCCCGTAGGTGGTGCTTCACACGCGTCACCGTCCTGGAAGAGATCGTTTGCGGATCTTGGAAAGGAGAGGGCACGCTCGTGGTGTTACCGGGTAAAATGAGCGATTCGAGGACGTCGCTCTTCACCGCCGCGGGCGGCGATGGGTACGGCGCGCTGCCTGATTCTGCGCCGCGTTTGAAGAAGGAAAAGGGAACGTCTTCGCGTTCGCGCGTCGTGGCGAGCGTTGCGGGCGCGGGCGCGGTGCTCGGCGCCCTCGCGATGGTTGCGTCCGGGCAGACGCCTTTTTACGCCGCGCCGCTCGGGGTGGAGGAGACGCGCGCGATCACGTTCGCGGAGGTGCTCGCCACGAAGGGGCACTCGTTCGCGAGCCTGAAGAAAGCGCGCGTGGAAAGCATCGAGCTTCTTTCGCGAATGACCGTGGGTAACGCCGCGCGCATCAACACCCCGAACACGAAGGCGCGTCTCGGGTCTTCCGAGTACCGCAAGTGCGTGGGGAATGGGGCCAAGCCGAGTGGCGAGTACGTGGTGAGCGACGAAAAAGAGTGGCGAAACGACCTGGTGTTCGTGGAAAACAGGGAGTCTTTCCCCGCGGTGACGTCGTACAACGACAGCAAAGCGCTCCTCATGAACATCGCGTGCGAAGTCCCTCCTCCGAACATCTTTGGCGAAACCACCTTGTGCACGGACAAGGCGACCGCCGGGTTCTGCAACAGCGACTGCGGGATGCCGGCGCCTCGCAACTGCGACCCAGGCGCGAGGAACTTCGGATCCTGCGAGCCCACCGTGCGAACGTTGTGCGGCTCCATCGAAACCTCGAGAATGACGTGCAAGCAAATGAAGGACCAAGTCGTGGACAAGGTGGATCACTACGACGCCATCACGGTCGGCGCCTTGCCGTGCCGCACCGAACCGGACGCCCCATTCGCCAAGGCGGCGTACGCGCAGATGAAGTACGAATCATCATACCTGGACTGGGCAAACGCCCTGAACGACGCCACGGAGGTGTGCACCATCGGCCACGCCCTGTACGTGCAAAAACTCGGGCTCTTCGAATCCCACTACGCCGTCGTCGTGTCCACCACGAACGACCTCAAGAAGATGTGCGCGGAGGAAGGTAAGTATTTCCCATTTACCACATTCCGCCGACTGCTTGCCCATACGAGACTGACGTTTCTTTTTTACAATCAGGCGCGTTCGACGGCGAAGTTCCCGCTGACACCGACGGAAACGCCACCAGCTCGTTCGTCGCGGCTCCACGCTTTGACATGTCCGAAGCTATTGAAGACGCGGAAGAAGGGTTCTACGAGCCCAGCAAGCACCACCACATGGGGCGTAAGCTGGTTTGGTGGAACCAGCTCTGCGAGCCCACGATTGACGCCATGGAGGGCCTCGCTCGCTCCCTGGAGGTTGAAACCCCCCAGCTCATGTGCTTCGCGGAAACGTGCAAGCACAAGAAGGAACGGGAAGACTTCACCTTCGACGCCCTGGTAAAGGCGCACAACAAGTTCGCCATCGTGTTCGCCAAATACAGCGAAGGCGTGAAGGAGTACAACGCGCTCGTCACCAAGAAGGACACAGCGCTGGCGCAGACCATCGCGTCGTTCGAAACCTTCGGAGCCGTGCAGGCTGAGATGTCTCGCGCGTACGACGTCGACTTCACCAAGTTCGACAGGTTCGATTCCGGCGCGGACAAAGGGTTGTGCGGTCTGTCTTCCTGCCAGGCGAACAACCTCTGCCACGTGTCGCTGCACAACCGCTTCGAGACGTTTGTCAACACGGACACGTGCGCGGCGATTCCCTTCGACGCGCACGCGCACGCGTGCCACCCTCCGCCCTCGCCGCCGCCGCCGCCGCCGTCTCCGCTGTCGCCGCCGCTGCCGCCTCCCTCCCCCAGCTCGCCCCCGGCGCGGGCGGTCTCGATTCCCAAGATCGATTCGCCCGTCTCGACTTCGCGGATCAATTTGCCCGTCACGGACGCGTCCGTCCCGCCCAGCGCGGTGCACACCGCGGGCACGGATGCTTGGGAAGACGCGGAATTCAAGGCTTCCGAAACCAAGCAGGAAGTGGAGAAACTCACGCTCAAGCTGGAAGCGGGCACGAAAGCCGTGGCCGAGGCGGACCAAAACGTGGCGGATGTCGAAGAGCAACTCGCCGCCGGCGTCGCCGCGGCGGACCAGCTCAAGGGCAGCGCCGCTGCCAACGCGCTGACTTCTGTGGACGAGTTACGCAAGGAACTCGCGACCGCCAAGACGGACGCGTGGGAGGCGCACGAAGCCATCGCCTCTATTGAAGAGGATGCAGAGGAGGCGCAAGCGGCGTACGCCGCCGCCGCCGACGCTGCGACGTCCGCGAAGCAGCTCGTCGGCGCGCTGAACAACCTCGCGGAAGCGGAAGCCACTCTTGACCAAGCCAACGCGGCTCGCGCGGTTCTCCGTTCAGAGATTTCGGAAGCCGAAGCCGTGGTGGAGGCTGCTGCTGAGGCCAAGGAAGCGGTGGAATCGCTCGAACCGGCGCTCGCCGAGGCCAAGACCAACGGCGCGTCGGGAGAGGAAATCGCCGGCCTGGAACACGAACTGGAAGAAGCGGAGGAGGCGGTGGCGAAAACAACTGCCGCCGCGGAACACGCCACCGCGCTCACCAACGTGCTCGCGCCCAAGCTGGTTCAAATTCAAACAACCGTGAACACCGCCGCCGCCGCTGTTACCACCGCACAGGCCACCGTGACCAAGATTGAAAACGGCGACGTCGTCGCCGAAACCACCGACACCGCGGAGGAAGCGCAAGCCGCGTACATCAACGCCGCCAACGCCGCCGCCGCCGCGGAGGAAGTCGTGGCGCACCTGGAGGACGAAATCGTCGCCGCGGAAACCGCCCTCGAGGCGGCGTCCACCGCGCAAGCCGCGGTGGACGACGCCAAGTCCGACCTCGAAGAAGCCATGAACGGCGGCGACGCCGCTTTGGTCACCGAACTGGAAACCACGCTCGCGGTAACCGAAACCGCGCTTTCCGAAACCAACGCAAACGCCGTGGACGCCACCGCCGACGCATCCACGCTGAAAGCGCAGCTCGTCGCCGCGTCCGCCGCGGCGGTTGAAGCCAGCGCCGCGGCGCAAGAAGCCCTGGCTATTGTCGAGCAAATCAACGCGCAGAAATCCGCCGAGTCCATCGCGGGCGAGGACGTGCACGGCCTCGAGGCGCTCAACGCAAAGTGGGAAGCCGCGGAGTACGCGCAGGCGGAAGCCACGTCCGCGGTCGCGGAGGTTACCGAGAAAATCGAGCAGGCGAACGAGAGCATCGCGACGGCGGAGTCCGCGCGCGCCAACGTCGACGAGGTTACCGCGCAGATTGCGGAACAAACGCTCATCGTCGAGGCGAGTGCGGAAGCCACCGCCTTGGTGGCGGACATCGAAGACAAACTCGCGGTGGCGCAAAACACCGACCCCGCGGATGAGTCAATCGTCACTTCCCTGACCGACTCGCTGGAAGCCGCCGTTGCGGTTGTCGAGACCAAAACCGCCGCCGCGGCTGTCGCGAACGAAACAATCGCCGCCCTCACCGAAACGCTCGAAGAGAAAACCGCGGTGCTCGTGGAAGTCGCGCCCGCGGCCAAAACCGCGGTCGCGACGATCGAACCGTTGGAAACGGAGCTCGCGAGCGCCACCGCCGCCGCCGCGAGCGCGACGAGCGCCGCCACCGCCGCCCAAACCGCCGTGGAAACCGCGACCGCCGTCGCCACGGCCACCGCTGCACAGGAAGAAGCCGTCGCCGCGGTCGCCGCGATTGACGAGGAACTCGTCGTGGCGAAGACCGCAGATTTCGTGGACCAGACGCTGGTCGAGGAACTCACCGACCAGCTCGAGGTCGCGACGGAAGCCGCGGCGGAGGCGGAGATCATCATGTCTCGGGTTTCCGACGCCGCGGGGGTGACTACTCCGGAAACGGCGGGGTCCGGGAGCGCGATTTCCGACGAGGAAATCGCCGCCGCCGCCGCGGAGTTTTCCGAAACCGCCGCCGTGGACAAGACGCTTACGTACGTCGAGGAAACCGTGGTGCTGACCGGGTACTCGCTTGAAACGTGGACCGCCGAGGTCCAAGCCGAGTTCAGAGAAACCGTCGCCGCGATTGTGCAACAGGTGGACGCGGAAGTCATGCGGGACGACGTGGTGGTGGAAACCGTGGAGGCCTACGACGCTGGCGCCAACGCGGGGCTCGGGAGGAAGCGAAGCACGAAGACAACCAAAAGGGCAAAGACCACCAAGAAAACCGCCAAGAAATCCTCCCTGGGCGCCGCAAACACCGCCAACGCCGCGCCAATCAAAGCCACGTTCGCGGTGTACACCGCCGACCCCGGCAACGTCGCGGTGTTGCTGAACAGCATGCCCCTGGATGCGTTCATGGAGGCGCTTGTTAACGACGGCCTGGACGAACTCGAGCAAGTCGCCGTGTACGACGACGCCACCGTGGAAACCGCGGGGGTTGCGCCGGTGCTCACGGATTCCGAGCTCCTCACCGCGGAGGAACTGGAAGCCGCCATGGAGTTCCAGTCCACGCGCGACGCCGATTACGCCGCCGACAAGGCGAACGCGACTTCGGGGGAGGACGACACGGAAGAGGCTACCGGCACGACCACCGCTGTGAAGATTACCACCACCACCACCTCGACCTCAACCAAAGCCTCCGTCGTCACCGAAACCGCGGTTGCGGCGAGCTCAGTGGAGGAGGTGAAGGGCGTCGCCGCCGCCGCGGCATCGGCGGCTGAAACGGCGCGCACCGCCGAAACCAAAGCCGAAGAGACCCTGGCGTCCGCGCAGGAAGCCGTCGCGGCTGCGACAACTTCCGTGAAGGTCGCCGAGGCGCAGACTGCGGTTGAAACAGCCACGGAAACACTCGCCGTGGCGCAGGAAACCCTGGAGCTCGCGACGGAGGTTGCGAAGGACACCGCGGGTTGGGTCGCCGCCGCCGAGTCGCACGTCGACGCCGTCGACGCCGCGGCGGACGTCAAGACCCAGATCGCGGTCGCGCACGTCGCGGTGACCAAAAACACGGAAGACCCCGAAGCGCAAGCCACCGCGAAGGTGCTTCTCGTTGAGCTTGAAGAAACGCTCGTGGACGCCGAGACGCTCGTCGCCGACACCGCGGCCGCCGTGGCGGAGGCCAAGGCGGTTGTGATCGACACGTACGTCACGGCGCTTGAGCAGACGGAAACGGCGGACGAAGCGTCGGGGGCGATGAACGCCTGGGAAGCGGCGGCGACGGAGCTCGCGACCGAAAACGCGTTTGTGGACGAAGTCACTTCTCAGCTTGAGGAATCGCAACGTTCCGGCGACACCGAGGCGATTGTATCGCTTGAGACGCAGCTGTCTCAAGCGATCCAAGCGCAAGCGGACGCCAAGGTCGCGGAGGACAACGCCAAGGAGCTTGTTGACGAGCTCACCAGCGGCGTGAAAGCCGCGGAGCGAACCGAGGAAATCGCCACCGCGCAAACCGCCGTGGACGAAGCCAAGGAGGAACTTCTCGACGCCAAGGCTGTGGTGAGCGACGTCGCGGCGAAAATCGAGACCGCGACCTCTGGTGGGGACACGGAACTCGTGGAGACGCTGGAGGCGCAACTGCAAGTTTCGCAACAAGCCGTGGTTGTCGCGGAGGAAGCCGTGGAAACCGCGGACACCGCCGTGCTCACCATCCAAACCTCGCACTCCGCGGACATCGCGAAGTCCATCGCGGACGAATACGCCTCGTTTTCGGAGGAGTTCGACGCGGAGGAACACGCGTCCGCGATGGCCAAGCTGGAGGTGGTGGTAGAGGACGCCGCCGTCGCGGTTGACGTGGCGAAGAAGAACGTCGATACCTTGCACTCGAAAATCGAGGACATCGTGTTGATCGCGGCGGACGCGTCCGACCCGGTGGCGCAGAAAACAGCGCAGGCCGAAATCGAAAAGCTGGAGCCAAAGCTGCAAACCGCGGAAGGGACGTTCGCGGGCGCGGTGGCGCACCTGGAGGATGTCAAGCAGGGCAAAGACCAGTACGAAACGGACGCGCTGCAACACAAAGCGTCGTCCGAATCCGCAATCGACACCGCCGCCGCCATCGCGGACGCCATCGAAGCGAAGGTGTCCGCGGAGACCAACGCGAACAACCCTTCCCCCCCGAGCGCTGCCACCGTGAATGGCACCAGCGGCGACTTCCATTACGTCAAAGCCACCGACGCCAGTGGCGCAACGCGGTACGTCGCGATCGCCACGTTCGTGGAGGAGGCGCAACACGTGGTGACCGAGGTTAAGGCCAAGCTCCTTTCGCAAATCGCGGAGGAGAAAACCGCGGCGACGAACGGCGACGCGGCGACGTACGCCAAAATCAAAGCACAAGTGGCGATCACCAAGCAGGAGCTGGTCACCGCGGAAACCGCGCTGGAAGACGCGATCGCGCTGGTGAACCAGCACGGCGGCGTCACGCCCGCCCCTGTGCCGCCCGGCGCGAACAACTCGGAGGTCTTCCCAGACAAGTTCATCAAGGTCACCGTAAACGGCGTCACGGAGTACGTCAGCGCGCGCGCCGCCGCCACGGAGGCCCGCGCGGTGTACGACGACTCGCAAGAAAAGGTGGACGAGCTCAAGCATGACCTCCTCGCGGTCCTGGCGCAGATGACCGTCGCCGCCGACGGCGGCGACGAAAAAGGCTACACCTCCCTCAAGGGCGACGTCGCCACCGCGAAGTCCAAGCTGCGCGTCGCCGAGCTGCACGTGGAGGACGCGGTTGTCGCGTTCAACAAAGCTGCCGCCGCGGCGCCTGGCGTCGCCGCCATCGCGCCCGGCCCGTCCGCGCACGACAGCATTCTGCGCAGCGACGTGACCAGCGCCGGAAAAACCGTGGCCGACATCAAGCAAGCGCTCGTCACCACGCTGGCCACGATGCAAAAAGCCGCGGACACCAAGGACAAGGTTGCGTACGACGTCCTGCACAAGCAAGTCGACGCGGAAAAAGCAAAGCTGCATCTCGCGGAGACTCGCCTTTCCGACGCGGAGGACCGGCTCAACGGGGTGTACCCCACGGAACACGTGGCGGAAACCGTGGCGCCGAAGGTCGTGGCGCACAAGGCGCCCCCCGCGCCCAAGTACCAAGGCCCGCCCGCCGTCGTCTCCGTGGACGCAAGCCACGTCACTTGGTTCCCCTCGCCCAAGGGTTCCGTCACCGGCACCATGGCGTCGGCATCGTCCAAGGGCACGCACGTCGAGATTGCCGAAATCCAAAACGTCGCGAAGTACGACGTCGTGGATACCGACGGTCTTTCCCTTCGTTACGGCGGTGACATCAAGCTCCCGGCGATGCGCGACATGAAGGATGAAGCCGTGTCCGTCGCGATTCGCCTCAAATTCACGCACGCCCCCGAAAACGGCGCGTGTTTGTTCCACATGGGCAACGGCGACGGCGACGCGTTCCAAATCAAAGTCGCGGACGGCGTGTTGACGTTCCAGGCGTCGCCTTCGCTTGCCGCGGGGGGTGACGAGAAGATGGCCATCATCGCCATGGAGGAGGATGTTTCCAAGTTTGTGCTCGGGAGGGAATACACCATCGTTGCTGTGTTGGGCAACGACGGGTACATGTACTTGTTCGTCGACGGCGACAAGGTGGCGGAGGGGAACGGCATGGTGAACGAGCTGAACGGGTTCATTCGCGACGTCACCATGGGGCCGCGTCGGGATAACTACGTGGGCACGTGCTACGTCGAGGCGGGAACCCCGTTGGCGGCAGGCATCGTCTCGGTCGATGTGTTCGACGGGGAGTTGAGCGACATGGACGTCGAAATGTTGTCCGGCAAGTTCACGGTTGATGAGGATTTCACCACGGAGCCGGGGGTGGAGGTTTAAGTGTTTCGAGAACGGAAACAAAAAACAATATTTGAAAAATTCAAGCGCGGCTGCGGCGGAACGCAAACCCCGCCGACGCCGTGCGAGAAGATGTATAGTTAGCGATGCCTAATTTAATGAACACGCTTTGACTTAAACTAAAGGGAACAACTACTTGTAACTTGTAAAGGGAACAGGCGCCGCGGCAGAATGGCACTGCCGTTTATGAAAATGACGTCCAGAGCATCTGATCACGTCTGAAAAATCAGCGGCGAGCCCTGCTTTTTTCACTCATATCCGAAAACGTTCCTTCCCCTTTCGCACTTCCACGTGCGCCCACTCGTCGTCGAACCGAAAACACACGCGAGTCGCCGCACCTTTGCGCGACCGCCTGAATGTCGGACTCCGACACCGGCGTGGGACCTGACGTGCGCACCCCCCCCCCTTCCGCGCGCTCTTCCTTCTTCCTGACCCCCCGCGACCACGACTGTTCTTTTTCTCCTCGGAACGGCGAGTCGCCGCGCGACGACGACCAGCGCGCGCGCGACACTCACTGACCCACCGCCACGCC
>Ga0115004_10001648_pt1 | contig 18351 bp, 19 predicted proteins | sample ArcticOcean_MG_C_10_FD_88737 | JGI IMG/M metagenome (GOLD analysis project Ga0115004, IMG submission 88737) | Marine microbial communities from western Arctic Ocean - ArcticOcean_MG_CB11_90 | ecosystem: Environmental > Aquatic > Marine > Oceanic | place: Arctic Ocean: Canada Basin | collected...
AAAAAATTATCATTAAAAAAATTATGAGTGCAGGTTCAATTTATGCCTGATGTTCTAGATGATTATTTTCTACTAATCATAAAGATATAGGTACATTGTACTTACTTTTTGGAGCTCTTTCTGGTGTTGCTGGTACTACTTTATCAGTATTAATTAGAATGGAACTTGCTCAACCTGGTAGTCAAATTCTTGCAGGTAATAGTCAACTGTATAATGTTATAGTTACGGGCCATGCGTTCGTGATGATATTTTTTATGGTAATGCCTACTTTAATTGGTGGGTTTGGTAATTGATTAGTTCCTTTAATGATAGGAGCTCCAGATATGGCTTTTCCTAGAATGAATAATATCAGTTTCTGATTATTACCTCCATCTTTGATTTTGTTATTAAGTTCTACTTTAGTAGAATCTGGTGCAGGTACTGGTTGAACTGTATATCCTCCACTTTCTAGTGTTCAAGCACATTCAGGTCCTTCCGTTGATTTAGCTATTTTTAGTTTACATTTATCGGGTGCTTCTTCTATTTTAGGTGCTATAAATTTTATATCAACTATTTTTAATATGCGAGCTCCTGGGTTAACCATGAGTAGGTTACCTTTATTTGTTTGAGCGGTATTAATTACTGCATTTTTATTGCTTTTATCGCTACCGGTGCTTGCTGGTGCGATTACGATGCTGTTGACTGATCGTAATTTTAATACGACTTTTTTCGATCCTGCAGGTGGAGGTGACCCTGTTCTCTACCAACATCTCTTCTGATTTTTTGGGCACGGGCGGGATAACGCTCTAAATTCCTTCGCTATCGGTATACAGCCGTGCGAATATCTAAGCAAATGAGAGTAGTATCTATGTTAAATTTTATACATATGATAGTATTATTGGGAGTTGAATATACATGAACGGTGTGCAAAATCCCATATTTTTTGCACTTTAGGTTAGACCTACGTAATAGGAGAGGTAAAGAGGGATCGCCTGTGCCGGCGATTCCGCTGTATTCGAAACCTCGCAGATGACATGCATGACACGTAGCGGACCACGCAAGAACCAATAATATTTCAGAAGACTACAGATTTAGAGAAAGTGTCCCCTTAAACTTTATAGGACCCCAGGGTGGTTCCTGGTACCTTTCTCGTTGAAGAACGAGACATTCCTTGTGCAACTGGAATAGTCCTTTTAGACTGTCTCCTAGCATAGGTGTGATAGGTTTAAGTGAGATGGCGGCAAACCGTGAAAACGGGTACATCGTCACAAGAAAATACTGCACGAATAGAAGTAGCAGTCAAGGAAACCAGAAGTTCCATGATCAGAATCCTACGATTATGGATCCGCTTCTAGTGGAGATCGAGAGTGAGGCTAAACGCCTTACTCCACTTCTACGGAAATGTATGGACGATAAGCACTGACCGATGCTTCTTCATAGTAAGGCTCTTATCGAGCTTAAAACGAAGAAACAAATGTGGTTATGTCTAGCAGCAGGTAAATATGGAATACGTTCGATTCAAGTTGAAACAAAGTTCGCCGAATGACTGTCTAGTCTTGACATGCGGATCTCAGCGGTGGAGACAGTATACCGAAGTCGGGGGAATCGTTCCTCTGGAGTCGATGGTGTTGTCCTTACCAGAGAAAACCTACTCAGTCAGGTAGACGCTCTGCGTTTCAAACAATTATTCAGATATAGGGCTTCTCCCATACGACGGGTTTTTATACCTAAGTCTGGAAAGACTGAACTAAGGCCCCTTGGTATCCCCACAATTAGTGACAGGTGTATGCAAACTTTGTTTGTACTACTCCTTGACCCAATTGTGGAGGCTGCGTCAGATGATTTTAGTTATGGTTTCCGTAAAGGAAGAAACGCCCATCAGGCGATAGGTGATCTCTCAAATCACTTACGGGTTAAACCACAACTAAAAAGGCCGAAAACGGTCAGTAGACGTTATTTTAGTCACTCTAAGTACGTCTATAGCCTTGACATCAAGGGCTTTTTTAACAACGTGTCTCATGACTGGCTTGTTGAGAATGTTCCTATACCTTCTCGTTTCCGGAAGGTCTGGAGTCAATGGCTTACGAGTGAAGTTCACTATCAAGGTGATATTTCGCAAGTTCTTTCGGGTTTCCCACAAGGGAGCGTGATTGGCCCAACCCTCTCAAATTTTACTCTTAATGGTTTTGACGATTTATGTCAACCTACGCAGAAGACTGCATTTGACCCTGAGAAGTCAAAATTCCTTGCGGAACACTATGGTGAGTATTACAAGGAAGGACAGAGCGCAGTTCGGAAATCGTTGGTACAGCGGGCATTTCGTTACGCAGATGACATTGTTGTTGTCTCTAACGATGAGTCGCAGTTGTCTTTGCTGAAGACACGGATTGATACTTTCCTCGCCATTCGTGGTTTGGAAATCAACCCGGCAAAAAGTTTCATGATAAAATGAGAGCATAATCAGAAATTTGACTTTCTTGGTTTTACTTTTCATTATATCTTGAATCCAGTCCAATCAAAAATTACAGAGCAACGTACTGCAAGTCGCGAATTTCTTCTGAGAGGTGGGCTTTATGTCTACCCTTCTGATTTAAGTGTGTCCCTATTTAAACATAAGATTAAATCTGTCATCACTTCAAACCTGAATTCTTCACCCTTTGTCATGGTAAAAGCACTTAACCCGATTATTCGAGGTTGAGGAAACTACTTTGGCTTAGGAACTCTACGGGTATTCTCTAGACTTGATCATTTTATTTACTACCGATTGTGACGGTATCTACGAAGGAAATTTAAGAAGGTGACTACGGGTCGTTTAGTTGAAAGGTTCTTTCAAGGGATACCAACTCCTTCTGGAAGGCTCTGGCAATTTCACGGCACTCATACAAACCAGACCGTTGCTGCAAAGCTTCGGAAAGGGGAGGTGCAGTGGTTACTCTTATTGTGTAAGTTAAACACGCCTGTGCCTGTGCACACGCTCAAAACGAACAAGGCTCTTCGTAGCACTTCCAAATATATTGATAGCTCAAGTCATGTGAGATGGTACGAACTCATGGTGGCCTGCCGTTCTAAAACGGCTGATACATCTAATAATTGAACTGAATTGTATAAACGGCAGAAAGGTCTTTGCCTGGTATGCAATACCTCGTTGGGGTATCTTTTAGAAGATAACCTTGAAATCCACCATGTGGATAGTATTGCTAACGCGGCCAAAACCAATCCGGTTAATCACCGGGTTAACCGGCTCGGTAAGCTTATGCTTGTGCATAAGACTTGTCATAAAGGATTTCACCGATAAGTATTTTATTTTCTTGAAGAGCTGTATGCGCTGAGAGGTGCTTGTACAGTTCTGTGCGGGGCTATTGGGGTGACTCAATATTCTATCGCGATCCAGAAGTATATATATTGATTTTGCCAGGATTTGGTATAGTAAGTCATATTGTTTCAAATTTTTCTAATAAACCCGTATTTGGTACTATAGGGATGATTTACGCTATGTTATCTATTGGTATTTTAGGTTTCATAGTTTGAGCGCATCACATGTATACCGTAGGTTTAGATATCGATACTCGAGCTTATTTTACTTCTGCTACTATGATTATCGCAGTTCCTACAGGAATAAAAATTTTTTCTTGGATTGCTACTATGTGAGGAGGCTCTATTGATTTAAGAACACCTATGCTATTTGCAATAGGATTCATCTTTTTATTTACTATAGGTGGGTTAACTGGTGTTATTTTAGCAAATAGTGGTCTTGATATCAGTCTTCATGATACGTATTACATTGTCGCTCATTTTCATTACGGTGCGCCGTTTAATACTGTTTTTTCGTCCGTCTCAGCAACGCCTGAGACTTGCATTGTCTATCTAAATTCAATGAATTTTGCAATAAAGTATAGCACTAACCTGAGAGGGCTAACCTCAAAAGGGAACACAGCATGTGCTAAAAGGGGTGTTGAAGTCGAAAGGCTAAGAGCACACTCCGAACTAATGGTTAACACGGGTAGGTTAACGAATCCCTTTAACTCCAAGGCAGAGTCTGAAGTCTCTACATCTTTAAGTGTTAGAAATTACGTAGTCTTTCTTTCACAGGATAAACTTAAAGAGCCAACTGTAAGTAACTTAATGGAGGGGAGCCCTAAACTAACCACAAGACGAAAACAAGTAGAACTCGGGATGACCCGAAAGCCGAAAGGCTGGGGGTCACGGAGGGCTCATAGTACCGGAAATTCATCTACCGGGAAGGGGCCTAGCCAAATTAGACTAGATGACAATTTGCTTTCGGGTATCTACGAATCTAGTCATTTAAAAATACTAAAATCACGCATTGAAGGTAAAAAGAAAGCTTCTAATTTAAGTAGAATACTGTCGGATCCAAATTTCCTAATTGCCGCCTGGGTAAGAATTCGGTCAAAGAGAGGAAGTGTAACACCGGCACTAACCGCTATTAGCTTGGATGGAATAGATTTAAACTGGTTTATAATTACCGCGAACCAAATACGGAACGGGATAATTAAATTTTCGCCTTCAGGGAGAAAATATATACCAAAACCTGATGGAAAGAAAAGGCCTTTAACTATACCTTCGCCTAGAGATAAAATTGTTCAAGAAGCAATGCGGTCTTTACTGGCTGTACTTTTCGAAAATGATTTTAGTAATAACGCACACGGTTGGGTGACGGGCCGAAGCTGCCACACGGCCTTAAATCAAATAAAAATGGACTTTGCTCAAGATAACTGGTATGTGGAAGGGGATATAAAACAGCAATTTCTATCTTTGGACCATACTATTTTAATAAAACTACTCGAAACGAGAATTGAAGACCAAGCATTTATCGATCTAGTTTATAAATATTTAAAGGTAGGCTATGGGACTTCACCTAAACACATTGAACCCATGAAAATGGGGACGATGCAAGGTGGAACCTTGTCGTCTATTTTAGCAAACATTTACATGATGCCGTTCGACGATTGGATTGAGGAAACTTTAATTAAAAAATACACCAAAGGAAAACGGAAAAGAGCCAATCCGGCTTATTCAAAAATGATTAGAGGTGGTAAAGTTACTGACCACTCTATACTGAGTTTGATGGCTAACGACCAAAACTTTATTCGATTACACTATGTACGTTACGCAGACGATTTCCTATTAGGGCTGAACGGTCCGAAAGAGTTTTGCAAACAAATTGTTCTCGAATGCAAAAACTTTCTATTCGAAAATTTGAAACTAATTCTAAACGTAGAAAAAACGAAAGTAACGCATAGCCAAACGGATTCAGCAATGTTTCTTGGACATCGTATTCATAAAACTAAACTTAGCAAAAACAAAATCGCAAGGAATGCAAAAGGACAAGTGACCCCTAGAGTAACAAACACCATACTAGACGCACCTATTGATAAAATAGTTGAAAATTTGAAACTCAAAGGCTATGCAAAATCCAACGGCAACCCGACCAGAAATGGAAGGTTTATAAATCATACATTACACGAAATGATAAGCCACTATAAATCCGTAGAGCAAGGGATCTTACAATTTTATTGTCTAGCTAACAATTATGGTAGAGTTTCGGCAAGAGTGCATTACATTTTAAAGTATTCTTGTGCTCTTACAATTGCCTCCAAGATGAAACTAAAAACCTTAAGGAGGGTATTTAATAAATACGGCCGTGATATAAGTATAAAGAATGAAAAAGGAGAAGTAATTATAAATTACCCCGTAGTAGACTACAAACGACCCAAAGGAAAGCCCAAAATTGCGAATTTTAATTTCACTTCTGTCAGAGATCTAGTAACAATAGTAGATGAGAGAATGAAACGCGGTAGAAGCGATCTAAAAGGTTTACGCATTCTATGCGGCAGCCTGGAGAAAATTGAAGTTCACCACGTCCAGAAGCTTAGTAAAGGTCCTAAGCGAAAAGACTACTTGTCAACAATAAATGCAAGAATGAACCGAAAACAAATACCTATCTGCCAGAAGTGTCATATCAAAATTCATAAAGGCACTTACGATGGGAAATCATTACGAAAACCTAACTAATTCTTGTTTTAAAAATTAATTTGGGTGAAAGCCTCGTGCTGGGAAACTAGCACGCGGGGTTTGGGGTCGAGTAATTGGTATGTAAAAGGACTGGTTACTTAGGCCACTGCTTTCAATGGGAGCTGTTTTTTCTATGCTGGGAGGTATTTACTATTGGTTTAGTAAAATAACAGGAGTAGAGTATCCAGAAATATTAGGACAAATTCATTTTTGAATATTTTTTGTTGGAGTTAATTTAACGTTTTTTCCTATGCATTTCTTAGGGTTAGCTGGAATGCCTCGTCGAGTTCCTGATTACCCTGATGCTTTTAGTGGATTTAATGCTTTAGCTTCTTTTGGATCTTATTTATCTGCATTGTCTGGTTTATTATTTTTTTATATAGTTTACGTGTCTTTAGTTTATGGTAAACCTATAAAATCTAATAAGTTGTGAACTGTTTAATAAAGATAGTTAATTAATTCTTAAAATCTAAATTCAAAGTTAGTTAAAATAGTTTTATCTTTTTAAACATTTTTAGCTCAGCCTGGATAGAGCATCAGCCTTCTAAGCTGTTCGTCATAGGTTCAAATCCTATAAAATGTGAAAATATACAAGTTTACGATATAAAAGTAAATCAAGTATGATTTTTGTTAAGCTTTTAAGCTTAAACGTTAAAAAATAAAAAAATCTATGTTAATCGTTGTTTTAAATTTATTATTAAAAATTTTAGGAATAGTTATTCCTTTATTAATCTCTGTAGCTTATTTTACGTTGGTAGAAAGGAAACTTATGGCTTCGATTCAAAGAAGAAAAGGTCCTAATGTAATTGGTTACTTAGGATTACTTCAACCGTTAGCTGATGGTTTAAAATTATTTGTAAAAGAAACTATTTTACCCAGCAATGCGAATTTAGGGGTTTTTATATTAGCCCCGATGTTAACGTTTATTTTAAGTTTAATGGGTTGAGCCGTAATACCCTTTTCTGAGGGTGTCGTTATTTCAGATTCAAACGTGGGTATTCTTTATTTATTTGCAGTTTCGTCTTTAGGTGTTTATGGTATAATAACTGCAGGTTGGTCTAGTAATTCTAAATACCCGTTTTTAGGGGCTCTTAGATCAGCAGCTCAAATGGTTTCATACGAAGTTTCTATAGGGTTTATTATTATCACAGCAGTCGTTTGCTCTGGATCTTTTAATTTGAGTGAAATTATTTTATCTCAAACTAGTGTATGGTTTATTGTACCTTTATTACCTATGTTTATAATGTTTTCTATTTCAGCATTGGCTGAAACCAACAGGCATCCTTTTGATTTGCCAGAAGCCGAAGCTGAGTTAGTTTCCGGGTATAACGTTGAATATTCTAGTATGGGGTTTGCTTTATTTTTTTTAGGAGAGTACGCTAATATGTTATTAATGAGTGCTTTAACAGCTATTCTATTTTTAGGTGGGTGATTACCTTTATTTAACGCCTATCCTTTCACATTTTTACCAGGTTCTTTATGGTTTAGCTTAAAAATTTGTATTGGTGTTATCTTTTTTATTGTAACCAGAGCAGCTTTACCGAGATTTAGATATGACCAGTTAATGTCCTTAGGGTGAAAATGCTTTTTACCTTTATCACTAGGTTGACTTTTTTTAACAGTATCAGTTTTAATCAGTTTTAATTGGTTACCTCATTAAAATAAAAGTATTGAACGTTTTAAGTTAAGGCTCATTTGGTGGAATTGGTGGACACGTTAGACTTAAAATCTAATTCTGTATTGGAGTATCGGTTCAAGTCCGATAATGAGTATTTTACGTAAAGTTAATACACATAAATTTATATAAATATGCCTACTATTAATCAACTTTATCAATTTACAAGAAAACTTAAGAATAAAACAAATAAAACCCCTGCTTTAGATAAATGTCCTCAAAAAAAAGGTATTTGTGTAAAAGTTTTTTCTAGAACACCTAAAAAACCTAATTCTGCTATTAGAAAAGTCGCTAAAGTTAGGCTAAGTAATAATGCAAAAGTTACGGCGTATATTCCCGGAGAAAATCATAATTTACAGGAATATTCTACGGTTTTACTTAGAGGTGGTCGAGTAAAAGATTTACCTGGAGTCAAGTACCATTTGGTTAGGGGTAAACTAGATTTCAACGGAGTAAAAGACAGGCAAACATCTAGATCTAAATACGGGAAAAAAAAATAAATAGTTATGTATTCTCATAAATATCATTTAAACTTATATGAAAATTTTTTTCAGTCTGAGTTAGGAAAAAAATTTGTTAATTTACTAATGGTTAATGGAAAAAAAAATATTGCTAAAAAAATATTACTAATTTGTTTACTTTTAATCAAAAATTCTGAAAAAGGAGATCCTGTTGATATTTTAAAAAATGCTATAAAAAACACAACTCCTGGAGTAGAAGTTCGTACTATCGTCATTAGAAGAACTAAATTTCAAATACCTATTCCTTTAAAAAAAGAAAGAAGATTGGCTTTAGCAATCAAATGAATTATTAACACTGCAAAAAATAAAAATAAAAAAGTTCCTATTTATACTAAATTAAAAGAAGAAATTTTATTAGCACATATCAAACAAGGATTAAGTTTAAAAAAAAAAAAAACCATTCATCATCTAGCAAATTCTAACAGAGCTTTTTCACATTATAGATGATTTTAAAAAATAGTTACATTTAGTATGATTATTAATTTAATAAATTATTTAGCAGTTAACACGTTACTTTTTACTATAGGTGTTATAGGATTAGTTTTAAATAGAAAAAACATTTTAATTGTGTTAATGTCTATCGAACTTATTCTACTATCTATTAATATGAATTTTATAGTTTTTTCCATTTTTATCGATGATTTATTTGGTCAAATGTTTGCTCTATTTGTTTTATCGATAGCAGCAGCAGAATCTGCAATAGGTCTCGCAATTTTAGTTTCATATTATAGGGTGCGTGGGACAGTAGCTGTAGAAAAGATACAAACTATGAGAGGTTAATTCATTTTTTTTAATTTAATTATGAATTCGTTTATTATATAAAAAATAAAAAAAAAATGATACAAAGACAAAGTTCTCTAATAATTATTGACAATTCAGGTGCGAAAGTAGTGAAATGTATTTCTATTTTAGGAGGTTTTAAAAAAAAAAACGCTTATTTAGGGGATATTGTAGTAGTTTCTGTCAAACAGATCCGAACAAAAAATAAATCTAAACTAAAAGTAGGTAAAGGTGACGTTTTGAGAGCGGTAATTGTAAAAACAAAAAATAAAAAAATAAAAAAAGATGGTTCTATGTTAAAATTCAATAAAAATTCAGGGATTTTACTAAATAAACAGAACAAACCAATAGCTACTCGAATTTTAAGTTCTATACCCAAAGAATTTAGATACCATAAATTTATGAAAGTTTCGAGTTTATCGTCAGCTATTTTATAATTTTCATGAAAATAGATGTCTTATTTTAGTCACCGTTATAGTCAATCAATAAAATACGAAGTATTAAGTAAATTCAATCATAGCAATTTATTTATGCTACCCCGAATCAAAAAAATCGTTTTAAACATAGGTATTAAAAAAGTAAATTTTAAATCATTATTATCTGTAGTTACTTTATTAGAGGTAATCTCGTGTAAAAAAAAATTCTTAACTTATTCAAAAACATCAAATATTTTTCTAAAAATTAGAAAAGGTTATCCTGTGGGTTGTTCCGTTATTTTAAGAAACGATTCCATGAATAAATTTTTAAATAATATTAGTTTAACTATCTTTTCTAAATTAAAAGAACTTCGTAACCTTAGAATTTCTCATAAAAATATTATAAATATTTTTAATTTTTCTTTTGAAAATATCTTAGTTTTTAATGATTTAGAACAAAAATATGAATTGTTTCAGGAATTAGTCAAATTAGATATTTCTATTGTTACTAATTCCACAAATTTAAATGAGTTGTTATTTTTACTAATATCTTATAGATTACCTTTAAAATAATTTTACGCGAAAGTAACTCAACGGTAGAGTGCAACCTTGCCAAGGTTGAAGTTGAGGGTTCGATACCCTTCTTACGCTACTTATTATTCATAAAGGATGAGTGGCCGAGTGGTTTAAGGTGCCAGTTTTGAAAACTGGTGTATCGTAATATACCGTGGGTTCGAATCCCACCTTATCTTAAAAAATAATTGTATTATATTTAAATATAAAAATACTATATTTAATTTTATAATCATAACCAATTAAATAAAAAATATTTAAATGTATTTAACCTTAGTTTTTTTACCTTTTTTTTGTTCTGTCGCTGCTGGATTATTCGGTAGAAAATTAGGACCTCAAGGGTCTTGTGTTATAACTGTCTCTGGTTTATTATTTACTTTTATTTTATCTTGTTTAAGTTTTTACGAAGTTGGGTTATCAGGTAGCCCTGTTTATATTAAGTTAATCACTTGAATTGATTCCGAATTGTTTAATATTGACTGAGGATTTATGTTTGACACTTTGACCGTGGTTATGTGTTGTGTTGTTACTTTTGTTTCATTACTAGTGCATTTATACTCAACTGAGTATATGTCACATGATCCACATTTACCTAGATTCATGTCTTACCTTTCGCTTTTTACGTTTTTTATGCTTGTTCTTGTAACTGCAGATAATTATATTCAAATGTTTGTTGGTTGAGAGGGTGTTGGTCTTTGTTCTTTTTTGTTAATAAATTTTTGATTTACCAGAATTCAGGCCAATAAGGCTGCAATAAAAGCTATGATAGTGAACAGAGTGGGAGATTTTGGGTTAGCTTTAGGTATATTAACTATTTTTGTAAAATTTCAATCTGTAGATTACGCAACTGTATTTTCGATCGCTCCTATTTTTGTAGGATACGAGTTTAGTTTTTTTAACTTTAGGTTTGATTTACTTACAATTATTTGTCTTTTATTATTTGTAGGTTCTGTTGGAAAATCTGCTCAATTAGGTTTACATACATGATTACCCGATGCTATGGAAGGACCAACTCCTGTATCAGCTTTAATTCATGCGGCAACCATGGTTACTGCGGGTGTATTCTTATTAGCTAGGAGTTCTCCTCTATTTGAATATGCACCAAATGCCCTTTTCGTTGTTACTGTTTTTGGTGCAATGACAGCATTTTTTGCTGCTACAACAGGTTTGTTGCAGAATGACCTAAAAAGGGTGATTGCATATTCTACTTGTAGTCAGTTAGGTTATATGATTTTTGCATGTGGGTTGTCTAATTATTCAGTGGGTGTTTTTCATTTAGCTAATCACGCTTTTTTTAAAGCACTTCTTTTTTTAGGGGCGGGGTCTGTTATTCATGCTGTAGCTGATGAGCAGGATATGAGAAAAATGGGAGGTTTGAGAAAATTAGTACCATTCACTTACTCTGTTATGATGATAGGCTCTCTGGCTTTGATGGGATTTCCTTTTTTAACAGGTTTCTACTCTAAAGATGTTATTCTTGAAGTAGCTTATGGTAAATATAATATTTCAGGCCATTTCGCTTATGCTTTGGGCAGTTGTGCTGCCTTTTTAACAGCTTTTTATTCGATTAGGCTTGCTTATCTTACTTTTTTAGCAGAACCTAACGGTTATAAGCCTGTTATTACTTACGCACATGATTCGTCATTAAATATGGCTTTACCTTTAGCCATATTAGCGATTCCTAGTATTTTTATAGGGTATCTTAGTAAAGATATGTTAATAGGTTTAGGGACGGATTTTTGGGGTAATTCTTTACATGTGATCCCTAAAAATATGAATATGATAGATGCTGAATTTATTCCCCACATTTGAAAAGTTACCCCTGTGATTTTGAGTCTATCAGGTGCTTCATTGTCTTTTTTTTTGTATACTTTTGGTAATTCTTTTTTATATCAAATTAAGTTATCTTTTTTAGGAAGAAAATTTTATAATTTTTTAAATAAAAAATGATTTTTTGATAAAGTTTATAACGAGTTTTTGTCACAATTTTTACTGTCGTTTAGTTACAAAGTAAGTTATAAAATTATTGATAGAGGTATCATCGAAGTTTTAGGGCCTATGGGATTATCGAACGTCGTAAATAAAAAATCTTTTGATTTGTATAAATTACAAACAGGATTTTTATACCATTATGCCTTCGTTATTTTATTAGGAGTCACTTTATTAATTGGAGCTGTTCAGTTCTTGGATAGTTTTTTAATTTTAGTAGATTTTAGATTAATTATAGTTTTAATATTAACTGTTTTTTTTTCACCGATTTTTAAAAAATAATTATGTAAGTTATTTTAAGTGTTTTAGATTTATAAATAAGTTTCAGTATGTTTTGTAGAGAAGAATTTGACTTAAGTTAAATCTATTAAAAAAAAGATTAGATTTTTAGAAAATCTCGAAATACGAATTTTTGATGTTTTTAGGTTTTCTCGTTTCTACAAAGTCGAAAATGACCAAACCCGTGTCCTTTGTAAAGTAGAGCAGTTTGGTAGCTCATCAGGCTCATGATCTGAAGGTCGTAAGTTCAAATCTTGCCTTTGCAATTTTCATGAGTAAGAATAATTTTAAGACTCGTTTTTTTTTAGACAGTTTATATATATACTTTCTCGTGTAACTAATAATACAATTTTAGGTACTAAAAAGCACCGTTTGTGTTACTTTTTAGTAACATAGTTGAAAAAAAATTATAACAGTAAAGCATTAAGTGGAAGCCTTGATACTAAAATATACATTTATGGACGTTTTATAGCGAAAATTAAGAGTTAGTTTAAAACTGTAAACTTTTAATATCCATAATAGAAAACTTTCTCTGATTAAGAGTATTTTTATTTATGATAAAAATTAAATAAAGGTGAACTGAAACATCTTATTAACCTTTAAAAAAATCAACCGAGATACCGTAAGTAGTGGCGAACGAAAGCGGTTTAGACTATTTTATTTATATATTATTGAAATTTTCCATAGAAGGTTTATAGACCTGTAAATAATATATTTTTAAAAAATAAAACCAGTAAAGCGATACACGTGTTATATAGTTTTAATAATGGGGGACCATCCTTAAAGTCTTAAGCTAATTTTAGTAATCTATAGTGAAAAACAGTACTGTGAAGGAATTGGAGAAATATTTAATTAATTTATAAAAAAATATTAATTAATTTATGAAACTTAATGCTAACAATTGGTTGGGGCTTTTTTTAAGTGACAGCGCGCCTTTTGCATAATGAATCCACGAATTTATTTAAGCGGCAAGCTTTAATCCTAGTTAAAAGGTGTAGGCGTAAAAAAATTGAGTTTTAAATTAGCTTTTTAAGTGGCTTAAATAAGACCCGAAACTAAGTGATCTAGTCATGAACAGGTTGAAATTTAAGTAGTAGTACTTACTGGAGGACCGAACCCGTGTATGTGGAAAAATACTGGGATGATTTGTGATTAGGGGTGAAAGTCTAATCAAACTTAGAGATAGCTGGTTTTCTGCGAAATCTATTTAAGTAGAGCATGTATTTATTTTTTTGTGGGGTAGAGCACTCGATGAACGAGGGGAATTTTTAATTTTACCAACTTCAAAGAAACTCCGAATACATAAAAAAATTACACATAGACATACTTTGGGTGCTAAGATCCAGGGTAGAAAGGGAAACAGCCCAGATTGTTCGTTAAGGTCCTCAAAAATATTTAAGTGAGTAAGAAAGTAAAAAAATTAAAACAACAAATAGGTAGGCTTAGAAGCAGCCATTCTTTAAAGAAAGCGTAACAGCTCATTTGTCTAGATTTTTTGCATCAAAAATGTATAAGGACTTAAAATATTTACCGAAACGGCAAACTTTATTTTTTATAAAGTGGTAGCAGAACGTTTTGTATAGCATGCAGAAATGCGAAAATATATAGTAATATATATTTATAGTATCAAAAGTGATAATGTGGATATGAGTAGCGTAAAACAATGTTAAAAATAAACAGCATTGTCGCCATAAATCCAAGGTTTAAATCAAAAATTTAAAAATTTACGATAAAACGGCCCCTAAGAAAAAACGAAAGTTTTATTCAATGGGTAAATGAAATTTATTCATTTTTATTTAGGCATGACAAAGTTATATACTATTTATTTTATTTTATGAGTTAGTGAAATATTTATAAAACTTTCAAGAAAAAGTTCTAATTATAAAACCGTACTGTAAACCGACACAGGTGGATAGGTTGAGTAAACTAAGGCGAGAGAGAACTATGTTAAAGGAACTCGGCAAAATGACTCCGTAACTTCGGAATAAGGAGTGACCTTATATTTTTAGTTAATATAAGGCCGACACAAAATTGGGGGTGGCAACAGTTTAATAAAAACCTAAGTCTCTGCAAACTCGTAAGAGGACGTATTGGGACTGATACCTGCCCGGTGCTGCAAGGTTAAGAGTAATAAGTTTTGGCTTATAACTTAAGCCCCAGTAAACGGCGGCCGTAACTCTGACGGTCCTAAGGTAGCGAAATTCCTTGGCATCTAATTAATGTCCTGCATGAATGGTATAATGACTGCCCTACTGTCTCTAACATAGACTTAGCGAAATTGAAATGTCTGTGAAGATGCAGACTACCTACAGCTAGACGGAAAGACCCTTTGCACTTTTACTATAATTATATATTGCAGGAAAAAAATTACTGTGTAGAATAAGTGGTAGTTTTTGATATCTTTACTTTTGTAAATAATAGAAACATCATTGAAATACCACTCTTTAATTTTTTTTCAGCTCATTTTTTAAAACATTGTATAATGGGTAGTTTGACTGGGGCGGTGTTCTCCTAAAGAGTAACGGAGAAGTACTAAGGTAAATTCAAATCAGTTTTTTTGATTGTAGAGTATAATAGCAGAAGTTTGCCTGATTGTAAGATTTACAAATCGAACAAGGACGTAAGTCGGTTATAGTGATCCGGTGATTCTTTATGGAAGGATTATCGCTCAACGAATAAAAAGTACGCAAGGGATAACAGGCTAATGATTCCCTAGAGACCTTATCGACGGTATCGTTTGGCACCTCGATGTTGAGTGCGATTCGTTAGTGTGAACATGGGGATAAATACCATGGTACAACTGAGGTAATATGTTTTTGTAGGTTACCAATAACTAATTTTTCAGATAGGTAACCACTCCTATATATCCTGCTCTTATTGGATATTGATCATAGACACCACGAGTTATTGCGTGGATTCCCCTACGTGATTGTTATTTTGGAAAGTAACTTCACGGAAGCAGGGCTAAAAGTTCGTAATTAGATACATACTGTCAAAATTACGTATGAGAATGATGTAAACGAGTTCAGTGAAAATTAATTTGTGTAGTAAAGTGCCGATACGAGAATTTTTGGGTTATAGTGTGATGTCGGGAGACACCCAGAGCCCTAAATAAAGGGATGAACTTATTTCCAGCCAGAACATACAACAGAGACGGCTAAAGAGTGGATGGTTCCGGTGCATAGCAAAGAAGACGTTTATATTTAATGAAAAATTGGAACGAAGTAACTTAATAAAAGCTCCAACATTATAGTTGGTGGGATCCACTAGATGCTTTTATTAAGAAGGATTTTACAAAAAGCTAATGGTACTGGTAATGCTGAACATACGCTGACGTGTAAACTCCAATAATTTATATTATTGGAGAGGAGCCGTATGAATCGAGAGGTTCACGTACGGTTTTGAATCAGAGGGTTTAATAGTAATATTAGCTCGACTGTAACATTTTCACATCCTGGGGCTGAAACTGGTCCCAAGGGTAGGACTGTTCGTCCTGTAACGTGGAACATGATTTGAGTTTAGAACGTCGTGAGACAGTTTGGTCCCTATCTACTGTAGGCTTAAGAAAATTGAAAGTATTAAACCCCAGTACGAGAGGACCGGGAAAAAAAAATCACTGGTGTATCAGTTATTATATCAATAGTAACGCTGAGTAGCTAAATTTTTAATAGATAATCGTTGAAAGCATCTAAATGAGAAACTAAACTTAAGATAAATTTTCTATAAAAAAAGTAATAGAACATTACATTGATAGGTCTAATGAATAAGAATTGCAAAGTTTGAATCTTATAGATACTAAAAATATTGTACAATAAAAGTTATTTGAGCTATTTTACGTATCTTAAATTAAATATAAAAAGTTTAGAAAAGTAATACTTTTTAAAAATTTAATTTTTTTATTCCTTTCATAAATCGCTGCTTTATACATTTTTTATGTTTTTATTAAGCCCTTTAGAACAATTTCAAATTTTACCAATTATTAATATAGGATTAGGTAATTTGGACTTTTCTTTTACTAATGGTAATTTAATTATTCTTATAGCATTAGGTAGTTATATTATTTTAATGAATATGTTATTATCCGACAAAGACAGTTTTTATCTTGTACCGTCAAGATGACAGATTGTTATTGAAACTTTTTACGAAACTATCGCTAATATGCTTTATGATAATTTAGGTAATAAAGGATCTAACTATTTCGCATTTGTTTTTATCTTATTTATGTTTGTTTTATTATCAAATTTAATAGGTTTAATTCCTTACAGTTTTACTATTACTAGTCATTTAATAGTTACTTTTTCTTTAGCTTTAACTGTGTTTATTGGTGTTAATATTATTTGTGCTAAAGAACACGGCATGCATATGATCTCACTATTTTTGCCTACAGGTACTTCTTTAGGGTTAGCTCTATTATTAGTTCCCATAGAATTTGTTTCTTACATGTTTAAACCAATTAGTCTAGGAGTTCGTTTATTTGCTAATATGATGGCAGGGCATACTTTATTAAAAGTTATTGCAGGTTTTGCTTGAAGTATGATGACTTCTGGTGGGTTATTGTTTGTAGCTCATTTTTTACCTATCTTAGTTTTAATACTGTTAGTAGGTTTAGAATTGGGAGTTGCTATGATTCAAGCATACGTTTTTACAATTTTAACTTGTATTTATTTAAACGATGCTATAAATTTACATTAATTACGTTTTCTTGTTAGGAAAAGTAGCTTAGTGGATTAAAGCGTCAACCTGTCACGTTGAAGATCGCGGGTTCGAAACCCGTTTTTTCCGTATAATTTAGTAGGCGTATATAGCTCAGGTGGTTAGAGTGTTAGGTTGTGGTTCTAAAAGTCACGGGTTCAAATCCCGTTATTCGCCGTATAATTTATTTTTTAATAAAGGTGTATAGCTCAGCGGCAGAGCACTGGACTTTTAATCCATTGGTCCTGGGTTCAAATCCCAGTACACCTATCTCATGTATTTAGTAGTTTGGATAGCTCAGCGGCAGAGCAAAAGACTGAAAATCTTTGGGTCGGTGGTTCAAATCCGCCTCTAGACAAATAATATATTCAATTTTTTATTAAATACTACCCTTTAACTTAATAAAAAATTAGATAATTATTTATAAAAAAATTTAAAATGAGTCATCTATTTTGAGATATGTTAACCCGTTTAAGAAACGGCCAAAAATCCGGTAAAATTGCAATACTACACCCTAAAACTATTTTATGTTCTAAAGTTTTAGATATTCTTTTAGATGAAGGGTTTATTTTAGGGTATCACGTTTCATCGATTAATCCCCGAATGTTTAAAATATATCTTAAATATTTTAATAATAATCCCGTTATTAAACAAATCAGCGCTGTGACAAAACCTAGTAAAAGAGTTTTTATTTCTATTAAAGATTTATGAAAAATTAATAATTTACTAGGTGTTTTAGTAGTATCCACCTCGAAAGGTATTCTTTCTGATAAAAAATGTAGAAAATTGAATGTGGGAGGTGAAGTTTTTTGTGTTATAAAATAAAATAAAATAAATGTTACATTTACGAAATTATTATATAAAAATACCTAATAATATTAGTTTAACCTTAGATAACAACATTTTGATTATAGAGGGTCCTTTAGGTTTAAAAAAATTATTGGTATATAATAGAATTTTTTTAAATAAAACTAAAACTAAAGTTACCGTTACAAATAGCTTGGTGAAAACATTACCTGAAACACAAACAAAAAAAACAATTCAGGGCATTACTTTTTCACTAATTAACTATCTAATTTATGGAGTTCAATTTGGGTTTAAAAAACAATTAATTATTGTGGGTGTTGGTTATAAAGTTGCTTTAGAAAATAATAACGAAATTTTAAGTTTTAAATTGGGGTACAGTCATTTAATTAAAATCAAAATTCCTTTAAATTTAAAAGTTACTTGTAATAAGTCAACTATTATAAGTATTTCTGGTATTTGTAAGCAAGATGTTACTGATTTTGCCGCGTTAATTAAAAGTCAAAAATTTCCTGAGCCTTATAAAGGAAAAGGTATCAAATATTTTGATGAAATAATTATTAAAAAAGAAGGGAAAAGATCTTAAAAAAAAAATGTTATGGTAAAAAAA
>Ga0115004_10001658_pt1 | contig 18289 bp, 17 predicted proteins | sample ArcticOcean_MG_C_10_FD_88737 | JGI IMG/M metagenome (GOLD analysis project Ga0115004, IMG submission 88737) | Marine microbial communities from western Arctic Ocean - ArcticOcean_MG_CB11_90 | ecosystem: Environmental > Aquatic > Marine > Oceanic | place: Arctic Ocean: Canada Basin | collected...
AAAATTTTAAATTTAAATAATTTAAATTATCGATTGGGGGAAAGAGGATCCAAATTGTCTGGAGGTCAAATTCAAAGAATAGGAATTGCCAGGGCACTTTATAGAAAGCCCCTTCTTTTGATCCTTGATGAGGCTACTAATGCTCTTGATCAAAAAACTGAAAAGAAGGTATTAGATTTTATATTTAAAGAATTTAATAATAAAACTGTTATTTTTTGCACACATAAAAAAAAATTACTCAAATATTGCAATAAAATAATAAAAGTCAAAGACGCGCAGATATCAATAATAAAAAATTAAATAATATTTTTACTGATTATTCAAACCATAACTTAACATTATATACTTGTAGATTGTATTTTGATGTAATAAATATTCTTATATGTGGAAAAAAGTTACAAATAAAAATTTTTTAAACTCCGAAGATATTTTAAATTCACTAAAGAATAAAAATTACAAAATCAGTCATTGGATTCAGGATATTTTTTTAAATAATAAGAATAAAATTGTTATGAACAAAGAAGAATCTTTTGATCTCTATCGAATTAAAGTTTCAGATTTAGGATTTGATCGTCCCTCCGAACTTTGCGCAATTTACGATTCTTTCAATAAAAAAGGTTATCGACCAGTACCCCCTATAATTGCCTTGTTAAGCAGAGCTATTTATGACGAACAGCCAAAAGGAGAATGGCTAAGGATAGCCGTGCCCATGAATTCGATGATTGATAGTGACGGAGTCCCTCATTTGCCAAAACTTGGATCTGCTCTTAATATGTTATTTATTGAAACTTACTGGTCATATCCTCATGCTATTTTTCACCCCCATAATGAATTTGTTGTTACTAAGTAATAAGTAAGTAGTTTTCTAAAATTAGAATGCTCTAATATATTGTTTAGGAATATTTTGTTTTTTAAATTTTTTAGCAGCCTTGTATACCCACATCGGATCACTAAGAAATATCCTTCCAAGAGCTACTAGGTCAGCAGATTTTTTTTTTAAAATTTTATTTGCTTGTTCCGGAGTGGTAATTAAACCGCTAACCCTTGTAATTATTTTTGCATTTTGCTTTATTTTTTTGCATATTTCAACTCTAAAACCAGGCCTAAATTTTAAATTAGTTTTTGTTAAAATTCCACCACTTGAAACACACACATAGTCAAATCCAATTTTTTTTAGAATCTTCGTTAGATAAATTGATTCTTTTAAAGTAATCCCATCTTTTAGATGGTCAGTTCCTGTAATTCTGGCCCCTAATATTTTATCTTTTGGCCAGGCATTTCTTACTTCTTTTGCTATTTTCTTTAAAAGAAATATTCTATTGACTAGACTTCCTCCATATTCATCTTTTCTTCTATTTGAAATGGGTGAAAAAAATTGATGTAATAAATACCCGTGTGCCATATGAACTTCTAGACAGTCAAATCCTATTTTTTTACATCTCAATGTAGTATTTTTGAAATCTCTGATTAAATCAAAAATATCTTTTTTTGACATTTCTTTCGGAATTGGAAATTTTTTATCCTTTTGGATTTTTGAAGGAGCGACAGTTTCCCAAGCGCAGTTTTTTTTTATTAAAGGGCTATTATGTTTTTCCCAGGGCAAAAATGTTGAACCTTTTCTTCCAGAGTGTGAAATCTGAATACCGATAAGAATATCAGAGATTTTATTCAAATATTTTTTAAGCTCCACAAATTTTCTTTCTTGCGTATTATTATATAGGCCTAAGTCAGAATGGGTTATTCTTCCAGTTTTGTTTACAGATGTACTCTCAATCATTAGCAAACCAGCTCCACTACTTGCTAATTTTCCATAATGTGAAAAATGCCATGAAGTCGGCAGTCCTTTTACGGCAGAGTATTGGCACATTGGGGAAATAACAATTCTATTTTTTAAAGTAGTTTTGTTAATTAAAATTTTTTTAAAAATCATTAGAAATACTTTATATTAAAATCTTGTATAATTCCAAAAATTAAACAAATAGAGTGTTAATTATAAGTCAAAAATTGAAGAAAATTACAAAAGACAAATTGTGTTTTGTTTAATATTGATTATTAGTAGTATTTATTGCATAAGTTCTGTCAGAATAAATTACTTTTAGAAAAATTATGAGAGAGAAAAAAATAACGTGGGGGAATCCCCCTTCTGAAAATATATCATTAGATGATTGTGAATGGTATCATATTATGGAAGTTCCTGGTATCGGCTTGACCGAAGGTGTTTTTGACTGTCGAGAGGACATAGACAACATTTTTGGCAACTTAGATTTTAATGGGAAAAAAATACTTAATCTGGGTCCTATTACTGGTTATTTAAATTTTGCAGCAGAGGAAAGAGGTGGAAAAGTTACTTCGATCGATTTAGGAGTAGATCCCAAAAATTTGCAAAGAGATTGGGTTGTAAATGTTTCAAAACCTTGGAGAGAAGATTTGAAAAATTTTATGGAAGGTGAAAGAAAAAGAAGAAATGCTTTTTGGTATGCACACAAAGCACTTAATTCTAAATCTAAACTTATAATATGTCACATTAATAATTTGCCAGATGAGGTAGAAATACAAGATATTGGAATTATATTTTCAGTTCTATTGCATATAAGAGATCCTTATACTGCATTGTTAAGAATGTGTTCGCACATAAGGGAAAAAATAGTTATCACAGAACTAGGAGGCTACAATATGCGTGATACATTATTTAATGCTATCCCTAGATTTTTCAGAAAAAGATTTTCAAAGCCAAGTCTGCCATACATGAGATTTTTGCCAAGCGAGGCAAAGGGAGGTGCTGTTTGGTGGGCTTTTAATCAGGAAACAGTTATTGCAATGTTGAAATTGCTTGGTTTTGGAAAAACCGAAGTCATTTACCATGACTATCGTGACAAAAATGGAATGAAAGTATTTCAATGGACCGTCATTGGGGAGAGAACAGTGCCAATAGATCAGTGTGATTATGATTTTGATCCTAATTAAATTTTTTCACAAATATTGATCTTAAGTGATAAATTTTTTTAAAAAATTAAAAAACAAAGCATACTATTTTTTAAACTCTACGCTTGTACAAAATAACTCCCAAATAAAGTTTATGTTAGGGACTATTTTTTTAAATGAAGCTAAAAAAAAATACGATCTAGTCGATAACTTGCACAATGTGGAATATAAAGTTTTTTCACAAACAGGAGAAGATGGTATAATTGATTTTTTATTATCAAGAATAAATATATCAACAAGCAAATTCGTAGAAATTGGCGTAGGTGATTATTCCGAAGCCAACACAAGATACGTTTATGAAAAATCATTTTCGAAAGGACTGATAATAGACATTGAAAGAAATTTAAAGCACAAAGTATCCAAAAACATCAATTTATGGAAAGGTATGCTTGAAATTGAAAATACCGAAATAGACAAAGATAATATTAATGCAATTTTAGATAAATATCATTTAAATGGTAATCTAGATTTATTTTCAATAGATATTGATGGATTAGACTATTGGGTCGTTAAAAGTTTAAAGCCAATGATAAGTAAAATTTTTGTTGCAGAGTACAACCCTACATTCGGACATAATCTAGAAATTACAATTCCGTATATTAAAAATTTTAATAGGTTTAAATCACATTATTCTGGCTGCTATTATGGCTGCTCTTTAAAAGCAATGATTAAATTAATGGAAACTAAAGGGTATGATTTCTTAGGAACAAATAAATTGAATTTTAATGCATTTTTTGTATCTAAAGACATTTCTCATAATTTCAAAAATTTAAAAATAAGATTAGATAATCTGGAGAGCTATACAACGATTAAGATTAGAGATTCTAAAAATAGCAAAGGAGAGTTAGATTTTTTAGATAAAAACGAAAGATTGAACCAAATCAAAGACTTTGATGTAATTGTTGTTTCTCAAAAAGTGGAAAAGACTCATAAAATTAGCGAAATCATAAATTCTATTTAATTGTGTGAAAATTTTTAATCTGCAAAATATAAGAAAATACACTCAAACTATCGTAAGTATCTTAAAAATTTTTTTTTTATCATTTAAAATATTTTATAAAAATAAAAATTCTAAATTTATTTTTTTTTACTTTCCCGTAAAAGCTTACCAGGAAAACATTGTTGATGTTATAAATCTTTTAAACAAAAAATCAGATATTTATGCTTACACAATATATAACTCATCCAGCACATTAGAACTTAAAAAAAATAAAAATTCTTTTTTTATAGATTTTGATTATTTAAGATTTGTACCATTTGCAAATTTTTTCTTATCAAAAATAAATCTTTTAATTAGCAGTTATGTTATTTATGTTTTTTTGCCTAACACTAAAAATATCTATATTAGTCATGATATCTATGACACACCTATGGTAAATAAAAATATTGAAAAAAATCTTTTTTTGGCACTTTCGAAATTAGATTATATTTTTGTTTCATCAGATTTTTTAAAAAAGTATTATGAAAGCTCGTTTAAAAAATATCAAAAAAATAATATAAATAATATAAATAATAAAAAAGTAAATGTTGTAAACACTGGATATTTAAAGTTAGATCATGTAGTCAAATTACTAAAAAAAACAAAATATCAAAAAAATAAATTTTGCATCTTAATAGCCCCCACAGCTTGCAAGCATTATAGTAAATACAATTTATCATCCGATCTGAGAAAAATAATTAATTCCCTTGTTGTCAAAAAATATCACATTATTTATAGGCCGCACCCACTTGATCTAACATATAAAGGAAACCAATTTTTAGTAGAAAAAATAAAACAGAATTATCAAAAATTTAAAAATTTTGAACTAGATTTTTCCCCTTCGTATATAGAGAGTTATAAAAAATCAGATCTACTTCTTACGGATTTTTCTGGTACAGCATATACCTATGCATTTTCTAAAAAATCACCAGTAATTTTTTATTCAAAATATCCAAATATTAAATTGCCAAATGATTTAAAAAAACTTTATTATTTTAAAGATAGAAAAAATGTAGGGTATGTTGTTAGTAATTTTTTAGACATGCAAGAAAAAGTGAAAAAAATAAACAAAAATAAAAACATTTTTACATATAAAATACAAGATTTGTTGTCTAAAAGAATCCAGTATAATGGAAATTCATTAAACAAAACTCAAGAATCGATTATCAAATTATTTAAATAGGTATTTATGAAAGTAGCATTTTTTTTAGAAGCTGATTCAAAAAACCCTGGTGGTTACAACCAGACTTTAAGTACAGTAACTTTTATTAATGAAAAAAATAAGCATAACGAAGATATTATTTATGTGGCAAATAGCGAAAATTTAAAAAACAAACTTACCGAAAAAGGCATTAATTCACTGTTATATAAAAGAACTTTTTTTGATAAATTGATTAATTATTATCTAGGACTTTCTTTTTTATTCAAAGGGCTAATTAAATTTAATTTGCAGCATTCGTTTACGAAATTTTTAAAAAATAATGATATTGATTTAGTTTTTTTTTTGAGTCCATCTAATCTATCTCTATTTTGTGGAAAGGTTAACTTTGTTTTAAATGTATGGGATTTGGACCATAAAAAAGATAGTCCATTCCCCGAACATAGAGAAAATTTTATTTTTGAAAAAAGAGAATTTTTTTTAAACAACGTTTTGTCCAAAGCCTTTAAAGTCATAGTCCCTCACAACCAAAACAAAGAAGATCTTATAAAATTTTATAATTGCAATAAAGATAAAATTTTAGTTCAAACACTTATTCCCTATTTGCCCAAAATCTCAAAAAAAGAACTAAAATTCACAAGTAAGCAAGAAGAAGAATTAATAAAAAATTTGCCAAATAATAAAAAAATTATTTTATATCCAGCAAGTTTTTGGGCTCACAAAAATCACAAATATATATTAGACAGTGCAATGTTACTAAAACAAAATAATATAAATGACTTCTATTTCGTAATGTGTGGTGCAGATAGGGGAGTATACGATTTCATTAATCGGTCTATAAAAGATAACAATATTTCTGATAAAGTTTGTACATTACCATTAATTTCAAATTTTTGTTTAAAAAGCCTCTACGAAAAATGTTTTGCTGTTATTATGCCTACAGATACTGGTCCAACAAATTTACCCTTGTATGAGGCAATGTTCTTCAAAAAACCAATTTTTTATTCTAAAAATATTTCAGATGATGTTAAGATCAAAGAAATTATAATACCAATTGATGTTAAAGACCCAAATAGTTTTGTTGCGGAGCTTAAAGATTTAAATAAAGAAAATATTTTAAAAAAAGTTGAGATTGGTAATGATTATTATAAAAAATTTTGCAATGAGGATGTTGCTTTGAATTTATATATTAATATTATATCTGAATTTAAAGCAATATTAAGCCGATGGAAAAAATAAAAGAATTAAACCACGTTGACTTTTTATACAAGCCAAAGCTTGAATATATAAGTCGTTGTATAGACAAGATTGAAAATATAAATATTTTAGAGTTTGGAGTTATGAAGGGCAGATCAACAGGTTTTTTTTTAAATTTATGTAATAGACTTGATGGTAAGTTATTTTCTGTTGATATGAATGATCATAGTAAACTATTTTCTGATAAGAGGTGGACCTTCATACATTCTAGAGACGATAATTTTGAATTAATGGATAAAATTAACAATAAATCTTTTGATGTAATTTATATTGATACCTTGCATGAGCCAAATCATGTAAAAAAAATTCTTTATTATTACTACAATTTTTTAAAGGTTGGCGGGAGGGTTTTCATAGATGATATTAATTGGCTCCCTTATGTTAAGAACTCTTTTAAAGATAGTGAATATTCAGAGGTTATTAATAGAAAAACATTTCACAAAATTATAGAAATTTACAACAAAAATTTTGAAAATTTAAAATTAGAAATAAGCTTCTGCGGAACTGGCACTATAAATTTTCTGAAATTAAATAATTCAAAATTAAACGAGCCAAAAAAAATAAAAAATAGAATTTTTGGCTTAAGAAATTTAGCAAGATTTTTTATTCGTAGAAAACCAAAAATGTAATTTTATATTATTTTACAATACTGTTAATGGAGTCGGCAATATATTTCATTTCTTTTTTGGCTATATTTATTCCCGTTGGAATATAGAATCCATTTTTAGATAAAAATTCTGCTACCGGAAATATTTCTTTTTTAAATATTTTGCTTTTAATAAATACTTTTTGTTGGTGCATTGGCCAAAAAAAATCTCGACATTGTATACCCATTTTAAGTAGTTTTTTAATTACATCTTTTTTTTTTATTTTATTTTTTTTCATCACAACACCAAAGATCCAATAGATGTTTTTTTCATTATTCAAAGTGGGTGGGTGTAAAATTATTTTATTATTATTCTTTAGTTGATTGTAATAATATTCACCAATTTCTCTTTTTGCCGCAATAATTTTTTTGATTCTTTTCAATTGACTAAGGCCAAGAGCAGCTTGCATATTAGTAAATCTGTAGTTCCACCCAATATCATCATGATTAAACCTATTTTTAGTTCCAAATGATAAATTTCTTAGACTACAAGCTTTTTCGTGAATTTTTCTTTTGTTAGTCAAAATCATTCCTCCTTCACCAGTAGTTATGTGTTTGTTGGCATACAGGCTCACAATACTTATTTCTCCGAAGCTTCCACAAGGTCTTCCTTTGTAAGTCTGACCAACCATTTCAGCGGCATCTTCAATTATTATAATTTTATTCTTTCTACATATTTTAATTATCTCATCCATATCGCACGGAAAACCATAGGTATGCGTGACAATTACAGCTTTAGTTTTTTTTGTAATTTTTTTTTCAAAGTCTTTTAAGCACATGTTCCAGGAAACAAGACAGCTATCCACCAATACGGGTTTTAGGTTATTTTTGACAACAGCCAAAGCGGCAGAGATAATATTAAATGTTGGTATTATAACTTCACTATTGTGTTTTAAATTTAATATTTTCAAAGCAATTTCTAGAGCCGCAGTTCCATTTGAAACTGTAGCGGCAAATTTTCTACCTAGTAATTTTGCAAACTTTTTTTCAAAATTGATTATCTCTTCGCCCGATGAAGATACCCAACCTTTTTTAACAACCTTATAAACAGACTTTGCGTCGGCTGTGGTAATTCTTGGTCTACTTACTGGTATAATTTTATGCAATTTATTTTTCTTTAATTAAAAAATTTTTTTATCTTTATTTATTAAGTAGGGTCCTTGCTTAATTTCTATCAAACTTATTTTTTCCGATACTTTGAAACCATGACCGCCTTGTAGCAAAACAATTACATCACCACTTTTTAGCTTCTTGGTAATGTTTATTTTTTGTTTATTTTTCTTATAAAAAAAAACATTTAGAATGCCTTTTTGTACAATTAACACCTCTGGACAAGTGTCAATTATTTTTTTTCTTTTTAAGTGAAAATGTGGTTTAATTATATGTTCAGTGGGATAATTGATAAATCCTAATTGTAATGAATCTTTGTGGCCTGATATAAAATTAGTACCTATTTTTTTTGGATAGTTTTTTTTCCTTATTATTAAGGCTAATAAATTCTTGCCGTCTGTTACTTTTTCTATCATTTCCTATAAATTTTTTTATTGGTATTTATTGTTTAATATATAATTAATATACTTTATACATGTCTTATAAAAATTTTCACAACAAATTAATATCTAGAATCTAGAACGATATAGTTAATGTTTAAAAATAAGCTCAATTTATCTATAATCTTAATCTCATTTTTTTTATCCCTGCTTTATAGCGAATATAATTTAAAAAATTTTGATAAAATCATTTATTTAGAAAATGGAGCTGTTAGTCATCAAATGATTAAGTCAGATCCCTATAGGTATTTGAACGATGGCTATGGTGTAGCAAAAGAACTGAGGGAAGGAACTCCTTTTCTAAAAACTGGTCCAGAAAACTACACAAAGTACCTCCCAGCAAAAATAGCAGCGATATACTATTATCTTTTTAACTATCAATTATTTGAAAATGAAGAGAAGAAAATAATTAAGAGCGGCATTCATAATTTCTATTTATATATTCAGTGTTTTTTTTATTTTATATCTGTATTTTTTTTCTCTTACATCCTTAGAAAAAAAATTAATAACAATTTAGTAGTCAATTCAGTAATTGTTTTTTTATGTATAGAGCCAACTATTTTCCAATATCATGGGTCATTTTGGAGTGAGAGTTATTTTTTTTCTTTTCAACTATTGCTTTTAACATTTATACTGAGATCAGAAAGTTGGATAAACTTGTTTTTTGTTGGAATTTTTTTAGGAATTCTTTCTTTGCAAAAGCAGTTAGCCTTCTTTTATGTTATTCCAATTATACTTTATTATCTTTACTATTTGAATAATTACAAAATAAAAAAAATATTCTCATTTTTATTAGGTTTTTTTTTAGTTTTGTGCATTCTTGGATTTAATAATCTAGGCAGAACAGGAAAATTTCATATTTTGCCAGGAGATACGAGATTGGATTTACACCTAGACTTGGTAGAAAAAGTAATGATGAAAAAAAATAAAATTTCTAGGCAGCAATTTAGAATTAATGAGGGTGAGGCAATGAGTAAATGGATTGATAATAATAATATTGAGATTAAACTTCCTAAAGAAAAACTCAACAAAAAGTATACTTACTGGGAATACAGACATTCTATTATTAATGAAAAAGATAAAGGGCTATTTGATAAGGAAATATCAAAGAGAACAGTTTATTACTTTGCAGAATATCCAATAGATTTTTTACAATTTATTTCCAAAAGTGCTATTCACACAATATTATTGAATCCTTTTCATATATATTCAGATAATAAGTATGAATCTGGAGAATTTTATTATGCTACAAAAGAACATGATGAGCTAGTCAATTTGAGAATAGTTTATACTTTTATAATTTATTCTTTCTGTTTAATTGGATTGTGTAATTTGTACAGAACTAAAAATTACAAGTTACTTTCCTTATGTTTGCTCTCTATAATATATTTTTATTCGCTTGTATCATGGCATGGAAATACAAGATATTTCATGCCTAATTTAATCTATTTATCCTTATTCTTTGGTTACAGTGTGCCATTAATAAAAAGCTTTTTTTGGAAAAAAGTGTATTTTAAAAAATAAAAATTTACTTTGTAAAAAAAAATTTTAATAAATTAATAAACGTTCTAAAAATTTCAATTTTGGGTATTTTTGACACTCCATATAATCTATCATTAAATACAATGGGGGTTTCAATCATTGTGTGACCACTTAATTTAAGTGCGTGAATAGTTCCCATAAAAAAGCTATAGCCAGCCGCGTTTACCTTATCTAAATCAAAATTTTTTAATTTAATCAGATTAAATCCTCTATATGATGTTGTGTGCTCGTTCAGCTTGGAGTTAAGTAATATTTTTATTAATTTGTTGCCAAAATAACTAAGCATAAATCTGAATAAAGGTTGATTATTTTTTGCCCCCACCGCATATCTTGATCCAATGACAAATGCCGATTGGTTTAAAAGATCAATAAATAATGGAATTTTTCTAGGGTCATGAGAAAGATCTGCATCTAAAGTTATTAACTTTTCGTAACCCTTCTTTTTTGCAAATTTGTAAGCAAGCTTATGAGCAGTATCTAAACCTAGTTTTTTTTCTCTTTTAATTAAAAACATTTCTTTATTTATTTTTTCATGAGAATTGATAGTTTCAGAAGTGCCATCAGGACTGTTGTCATCTATAATTAATAAATCAACCTGATTTGAAGATTTAAAAACTCCATCAATAAACGTTAGAATGTTTTTTGATTCGTTATAAGTGCCTGTGAAAACTAATACTTTTTTCATGTTTAATTATTAAATTAAATTTTTTAAAAACCTTTCTTAATATATACGTATTCTAGCCTATAATCATTAATTTGATAGCAACTACACATATCATACACATTTATTAACAATATTTTTTTCACTTCTAAAAGCTAAATTCTCTATATTTTTAATTGAAGGTTTTGATATTTTTATTTTTACGCAATGTAAGATTTTATTAATGTTGCTCTATTAGATCAAAAAATGTTAACTAATATATTGCTCAAATTTTAATTATGAAAAAAAATATAGCTTTTATTGTAGGTATTACCGGTCAGGATGGAGCATATTTGGCACATTATTTAAAAAAAAAAAATTTTACAGTGGTTGGGTTCACTAGATCTTTAGTTGCAAATAATCTTAAAAACTTAAAAAAACTTGATATTTTGAATCAAATTAATTTAATTAAGTATAAAGAAGATGATTGTGGAGCACTGATCGCAAACAAAATGTTAAAACTCAAACCATCACAAGTTTACATTCTGTCAGGGCTTTCTTCTGTCGGAAAATCTTTTCTTTCACCCACCGAAACCTACAAAAGCAATCTAATTATTCTTTTAAGTATTTTGGAGACCTGTAGAAAAAAAAAACTATCTACAAAAATATACAACTCATCTTCAACGGATTGTTTTGGTGGAAAAACAAAAACTTGTAATGAAAAAACAATTTTTTCTCCCGTTAGCCCATACGGTAGAGCAAAAAGTTCTGCTCATTGGCTCGTTAGGTATTATAGAGATTTTTTTAATGTAAGCTGTGTTAGTGGAATTGTTTCAAATCACGAATCTACACTAAGATCCGAAAATTTTGTTACAAAAAAAATAATCAATTATGTTAATAATTTCAATCCCAAGAAAAAACTTATAATGGGCAATACAAATGTGCATAGAGATTGGGGCTGGGCTCCAGATTTTGTTGAAGCTATATTTGAAATGAACAATGCTAAAAAAAGAAATGATTATCTAATCTCAACTGGAAAGTCAGTATCGCTTGATTATTTTATAAAAAAAATATTTTCAATAAGAAAAATCGATAAAAATTTTTATATAGCTAATAATCAAAAATACAAAAGGACTAATGAAGTTAAAAAAGTCTTTTGTGATAGTACAAAAATCAAAAAAAATCTTAATTGGAAGCCAAAACATGATATTGACGATATCATTCCTAAACTTTTAAATAATGATTTATTTTAATCTTTAATCGAAGACTGCTTTTCAACTATTTGACATGATTAACTCTAGCTTTGAAAATTTCAGAAAAATTTTTAGATACTATTTGTTATATGTATTGCTATTCGCATTTATTCAATTGTATATAAAGCACACGGGAGGTACAGATTCTACCATTTCTGAATGGCTTATTAATTATCAGGGAGGTTTTGTAAGAAGAGGTTTTATTGGTGAGCTTTTTTTTCAAATAGCTACTATATTTAATATTAAAATTAGATTTGTTATTTTTATTTTTCAAGCCATTATCTACGCGAGCTTTCTTTTTTTTCTTTTTAAATTTTTTAACATAATCAAAAAAAATTTTATAATAGTTTTGTGTATATTCTCTCCTCTGTTAATAATTTATCATATAGCTGAAGTAGAAACATTAGCTAGAAAAGAGGTTTTGCTATTTATTCATTTTTTGGTTTTGCTTTTGTATTTTAATAAAACAAACAAACAGATATTATATCTATCTATTACCTACCCATTTTTAATGCTGATTTGGGAACCGATTGTTTTTTTTTCAGGTTTCTATGCTTTAATTATTTTTGTAGATTTTCAATTTAAAAATATTGGTAATTTTTTAAATAAAATAATCTTACCATTTTTGCCAACAGCTTTTGTTTTTTTCCTAATTATTTTTAACAAGTATACAGAACAAAACCAGGACTTAATGTGCTCTAATTTAAAAGAATTTGTAAATGAGACCTGCTACATGTCGCTTGGTTATGTGACAACATCAATTAAAGATAATTATATGTCTTTATTTGGAGGAATTGAAATTTTTCATATTTTTAGATATGCACTTGCATTGCTTGTTGGTTTTTTTCCTTTAATGCTAATAGTGCTTAACTTAAAAAAAACATTAAATATTAAAAATAAATTTATTTATAACAGACACCCATTTCAACTATTTTTGATTGCGAGCTTTCCTGTAATTTTTTTATTTGCTATGGGTCTAGATTGGGGAAGATGGTGTAATATTTTTTATTTTTACTCTATTACAACTTTTTTTTATTTATTAAACAAAAATTTCTACGTATTGAAAATTGAATATATAACTAAATATTTAAACAATATTATTAGTAAAAGCAAAATTACCTATGTTGGTATTTTTCTGTTTATAGTCTTTTCTTTTACATGGAATTTAAAGACAACTTTTAAAGAAGATATTGGATCTCTTCCAACATATAGGGTTCCAGCAAAAACCACTAAGCATATATTTACTTGGATACGACATGAAAACTAGTATTTTTGTATTTAATCCCTACCCAGCCATAGGAGGGGCTGACACAACTTTGTTGAGGTTTGTTTCATCAGTAGATTTTAAAAAGTACAATTTAACCTACATTAGTCTTACTAACATAAAAAAATTTTCAAAAAAAATAAAATTCATTAAAATAAATTCAAATTCTACGTTTTTAAGTTTTTTAACAATTAAAAAAATTATTAATCAAGACAAATCCCCTAAAAAAATTTTCTTTTCAATGCAGTATTTTGTTAACGTGTGTGCAATACTTTTTTTAAGAAAAATTAAAAAATTAAAAATTTTTATATATGAAATAAACCACCCAATAGAGCTCGATCATAGTCACAGTTTTGTAGAGTATTTAAAAAAAAAAATAATAAAATTTCTAGTTAAAAGAATTTACCACAGAGCTGATTTAGTAGCTGCCAATTGCATGGAACTTAGCAAGGATATATCCCAAATGATAAGTAAAAAAGTAGAAACCATATACAATCCTTGTTTTTTTAAAATTATACAAGCGAGTACAAAGAAGAGAATTTTAAATAAAATTAATATCCTAAATATTTCAAGATTTGAACATCAAAAAGATCACTTAACACTTTTAAAGGCAATTCAGTGTTCTAAAATTAAAAATAAAATACAATTAAATCTTGTTGGTTATGGTTCTCAGGAATCGGTAATTAAAAATTATGCAAATAAAAATAACATTAATTATAAAATCTATAAAAACAAAACAAAATTATCCTATTTTTACAAATCTAATGATTTATTTGTTTTAACATCTATATACGAAGGTCTGCCAACCGTAATGATTGAAGCAGCAAGTTATTGCATGCCAATTATTTCATCAAAGTTTAAAAGTGGTTCTTTAGAAATTCTTGGAAATGGAAAGTTTGGCCATGTGTTTCCAGTTGGCGATTACAAATTATTAGCTAAATTACTTAATAATTTTAATGACAAACCACAAATTTTTTATTCAAAAGAAAAAAGATGTAGAAAAAATTTAAGTAATTTTTCTTATATTAATAATTTAAAAAAATTTAATATTTCTTTAAAAAAATTATCTAACAAAATTGTTTAGGTTTTTAAAATGCGAATATAAGGTAAAATTTTTGGCAAAAATTAAAGCATTTTTTATTTTCACTTTGCTGTCTGGATCATTTTCAGAAAAAGTTATTTTCTCCAAAAAATCGTCAGCATTATCACTCTTAAAAAAGTAACCCATATTAGAATGATTGTGCATTTCAATTGGACCATTGTTTACCAGCGAACAAATAATTTTTTTTTTCATATAGCAAGCTTCGATCAGAGCAAATCCAGGATCTTCGTAAAGAGCTGTTGAAATGATAGCAGATGATTTTTTAATATAGCTATATACGTTTTTTTTGAAGCCAAGTAAATAAATATTATTTTGAGCATTGTTTTTCAAAATTAGTTTATTTAAATATTTAAACTCTTCCCCACTTCCAATTATTAAAAGTTTTTTTATTTTAAATTTGTTAATGTTCTTTGCAAACATTTTAATTAGAAAACTAAAATTTTTCTGTCCTGTTAATCTTCCAATCGCAAGATAAAATTCATCGTTAGGGCAGGGAATATCAATTTTTCTTTTTCTTAGATTGTTAATATTCTTAGAGCTTATTATAGGGTCCCTTAAAAGTTTAATTTTATCAGCCTCAAATATTTTATTTTCAATCAGTAGTTTTTTTGTAAGATTTGTAGGCGTAGTAATTAAAAATATATATTTAGCAAAAAATTTCCATAATACCTTTCTCAAAAAATGCATCTTAGGAAGTCCAGAAATTCTTAAAATAATTTTAGTATGTTTGGATATGAATGGACTCAGTATTATAGGAAGAATTGTCAAAAGATGTATAATTATATAATCTGGTTTTTGTTTTTTAATAAGTTTTAAAAGTGGAAAAAAATTTAATATAAAAATAATAATAAATGTAAATCGACTATAAAATAATCCATTTTTTGGAAAAAAATTATAAGCATTTATCTTTTGCATTTCATGTACGCCTATATTGAAATTATTGTTTTTAAAAAAATCCCATTCGCCAAAGCTATTTAAAATTTTGACTGTCAAATTTTGAGAATCGTTCGAATATTTCTTTAAAGCAATAGCAGAGTTCTTTACTGCGTCTATAGTTGCTATCTTTGTAAGGAATGGGCACCAATAATAAATTTGCATAATAGAAAAAAAATTTTATTATAAATAATTCCTATTTTATATATATGCTTACAAAAACTAAAAATACTAAAAAAATTAAATTTTCCGTTATCACGGTAACAAAGAATAGTGAAAAGCATCTTGAAAAAAACATTTTAAGTGTACAAAAACAAACTTATCAAAACTATGAGCACATAATTATTGACGGAAATTCTCAAGATAAAACAAAAAAAATCTTACGTAGGCACAAATCTCGTTTAAGGATAATCTCTGAAAATGATAATGGCTTGTATGACGCGATGAACAAGGGAATCAAACTAGCCTCCGGAGATGTAATATGCATTTTAAATTCTGATGACTTTTATTATAAAAAAGCCCTACAGATTATGAATAGATATTTTGTTCACAATCCTCAAATTGATTTTGTATTTGGCTCAGTAATTAAGTACAACAGAATTCAGAGTGGATTCGCTGCTTGGAAAATACACTGGACTTTTGGTTTTTACAGTGCTCATTCAGTTGGTTTTTTTATTAGAAAAAAATCTCAACAGAAGGTTGGTTTCTACAAAACAAAATACAAATATTGCGCAGACTATGATCTTTTTTACAGAATGATTGTAAAAAAATGCATGAAAGGAATTGCAACCAAGAAAAATGAGATAATTGGTTATTTTAGGCCAGGAGGTATTTCTGATAAAACAAAATATATTGACTACCTTAACGAAAATACAAAAATAAGATTAGATAATAATCAAAACTACGTTCTTGTTAAAATTATTCATATATTAAGATATTTAAAAAGAATAAGATTAATTAAATCTCAAATTTAAAAAATGAAAATATTAATAACAGGCTGCGCAGGTTTTATTGGTTATCATGTTGCTGAAAAAATTTTGAACAAATTTAAATCATATCAAGTTTTTGGAGTAGACAATATAAATAGCTATTATTCCAAAGCATTAAAAAAAAAAAGAGTTTTTGATTTAAAAAAAAATAATAAATTTAAATTTTTAAAGATGGACATCAGCAACAAAAACTATGTTGATAATTTTTTTAAAAAACACAAATTCGAAATTGTAATTCATATGGCTGCGCAAGCAGGGGTTAGGTATTCTTTTGTGAATCCAGAATCTTATATTGAGAGCAATATAAAAGGATTTTTTAATATAATTGAAAATTCTGCAAAATATAAAGTTAAAAAATTTATTTTTGCTTCCTCAAGTTCTGTTTATGGTGAACAAAAGACGTATCCCTTTAAAGAAAATTTTGAGCTAAAGCCCACTAACATTTATTCATTTTCAAAAAAATTAAACGAAGATTTTGCCAAAGATTTATCCACAGTAACCAGCATGAAAATTATTGGATTGAGATTTTTTACAATTTATGGAAAATTTGGGAGACCAGATATGTTTGTCTTTAAATTTTTGAGATCATCATTTAAAAATCTTAAATTTGAACTAAATAACAACGGAAATCACAATAGGGACTTTACCCACATTGATGACGTAACTGATATCATGAATAAACTAATCAAAAAAAAAATCAAAGAGAGGTATCAAATTTTTAATGTGTGTTCCAATAATCCATCCAGTCTACCTCTTCTAATTTCGAAAATAAAAAAAATTTTAAATATTGACACAAATGTAGTTAAAATTCGTAGAAATATGGCAGACGTTCTCATGACTCATGGAGACAATGGAAAAATAAAAAAATATTTAAAAATAAAAAAATTTAGAAATATATTTAACGAAATTAAAGATGTTATTGAATGGTATAAAAAAAATAAAATTTATAAATATTAATTTTTTATTAAGAGTAAAATCTCACTTTTGTAAACTGTAATTAAATAATAAAAAAAATATACAATATACATAAGAACAATAGAAAATTTTTTACTAAAGAAATGTTTTTTTAAATTGATTTCAAATAATAAGAAAAATAATATCAAAACCAAGATATCATAATATTTGTTATAAATAGTGTACTGTATATTTGTAAAAATAATTATGAAATATAGTAGATAGTTATTAATTTTTTTATCAAAAATAGAATAGTAAAGAATGAGTGTAATAAAAAAAACAAAAAAAAGAAAAATAAAATTTCCAAAAATTAAATATGAAAATTTGTGAAAAAAGCCACCACCATACAATTCCGTATATGGATAATTAAAATTAAAAGAGGCAAGCATTGTAAAAATAAGTGCTACAATTAAAAATTTGATTTCTATTTTTTTAACAGTTTTTTTTATTAGTTCCTCAATGCTTAATAGCGGCATGGAATAAAATAAGATTATCGAAGAGATTATTATAATTTTATTAAAAATATTTAGAGATGTGGAGATATTTAGTTCTATTCCCTCTGCTTTATAGAAAAAAAGCAAACCGTGATTTGCAATAAAATATAGAAGAGGAATTGTGAAAATAATATTTAATATAATGATATGCAAAAATCTAGAAAATTTAAAATATTTGTTAAAATTGAACAAATAATAAAAATTAAAAAAAGATAATGTTGGGTGTATATAAGAAGCTAGACAAAGAAATATTGTTGTAACTAAAGAAAATTTGTATTTATCATCTATACTGTTGGAATTTAAAAATTTTAAATAAAAATATATTGATACAATAAAGAAAAATAACCCCCAAATTAAAGGGTAAGGCCAAGCAGATAGTGACCTGACAGTAGGGGACAGGAAAACTATGCAAGCTATAAACGATAACGATATATTTGAATTATTTTTGTATTTTAATTTTAGGCATTTAAAAAAACCGAATGCTATAAAAACGGAAACTGTACTATTAAGTATTTGTAAAATATTTAAAGAAAAATATTTATTTA
>Ga0115004_10001659_pt1 | contig 18285 bp, 12 predicted proteins | sample ArcticOcean_MG_C_10_FD_88737 | JGI IMG/M metagenome (GOLD analysis project Ga0115004, IMG submission 88737) | Marine microbial communities from western Arctic Ocean - ArcticOcean_MG_CB11_90 | ecosystem: Environmental > Aquatic > Marine > Oceanic | place: Arctic Ocean: Canada Basin | collected...
CACGATCACATGGACGCAAATTTTTGACTTGGCACATCCCCCGCCTCCTCATCCACCACCGAGTCCGCCGAGTCCGCCGAGTCCTCCACCTCCGAGTCCACCGCCTCCGAGTCCTCCGAGTCCTCCGCCTCCGAGTCCTCCGCCTCCAAGCCCTCCAAGCCCCCCGAGCCCACCGCCGAGCCCTCCGAGCCCTCCGAGCCCACCTCCGAGTCCGCCGCCTCCTGATATGCGCAACTTTGAATACGTAAAAAGATTTGATCCCAAAGGGGCCTTGTCAAGTAGTGGGGATTTAGGTCACTTACTTACAATCGACAACATTGACTGCATCAATGATCGTCTTATCATCACGGGGTGGGACGTTTCTTTGAAATGGAAGGCTTTTGTTTACGACACTTCCGCAGTGTCTAATACAGGAACCGGTGATTTGCCACCAATATCAGAGTTGACAGTTTCATACGCCGCAAGGATTTCATCGCCGCAAGGGTTCAAAGCTCTATTCTCTGGAGATGGGACAAGCATCGTAGGCATGGGAATCGACTCGTCGACAAAAGAGGCGTTCACTTCTGTCTACACGGAACCAAATTTTCTCACTAGCGACAGAAACATAGTGTGGCATGATTTTAACACGCAGTCCGAACGTTTTGTGAACATCACTGATGAAATCTTGGACGCAAAAGTGCATGGAAACGCGATCGCTCTTCTTGTGAAAACTGAGAACGAGGATCAATACTTTGTAAAAGCATTTGAGTGGAGTTCATTTTTGAGCACTTGGACAAAACTATCCGAGATAAACTTCATGAGATCCAAATATTTCTTGACCGCAACTGGATTCATCACGGGTCCGAATATGATGGTAGTATCTGATGATTTTTCCACCCTTGTCGTGTCGTATTGTTGTGATCTCGTGCCCGGAATCGGTTATTCGCGGAAAATCAAGGTATACTCCTCGGATGTTGTTTCGGGTACAGTTTGGCAAAGTTCTCCAGTATTCACGCATGATTTCATGAATTCTGAAGATATCATGGACGTTACCGTGTCGGGCGACGGCACAACAATCGTCGTGGGTGGTGACAACACGGTGTTCACAATATTTTCAAACAGATCGCGCTCGCTCTATTCCTGGTTGGATGGCTTGGAGACTTCTTCATACTCCCTAAATTACAAGAGTTCCCAGGAAAAACAGATATGGGATTCTTACGTACTCGGTGGATCCGAAGCTTACGTAGATGAATACGTAGATAGCTTACGTGGATATGTGCCTCGGTGGGTCCCAACGGCACTTACCCAAAGCGGTACTACCAAATTCGGAACGAAGGTGCATCTCAGTACAGATGGGATGGTCTTAACTGTGTCTGACACAGACTTTGGCAGTGGTTTGGGAGCCGTGTTCGCTTTCCGGTTTGTTGCGGAATCGTGGTCGTCGGGAGACGGCTTCTCCCCTCCGCGTTGGGAAATTATCACGCCTGCTTGGAAGGGACAATTGCCTGCGATTCAAGGCGCGGGGGCCGACAGAAAACTTGGCGAATTCGCGTGCGTGACTCCCGATAACTCTGGACTTATCGTAGTGTCAGAACGATTTGAAGCAATCGCATCCGTGCACGCTTACGATCTGACCCCGATTTCTTTCCCTATACCGCCATCACCGCCATCACCGCCTCCGAGTCCACCGCATCCACGCCCGCCTCCGAGTCCACCGCCTCCCCCGAGTCCTCCGCCTCATCCAAGCCCACCGCCTCAGCCTCCGTCTCCCCCATCACCACCATCACCGCCACCATTACCACCATCACCACCACCGAGTTGTGGGTACGTTCTCGAGACGATGAGTCAGCTCGGTTACGGTTGGCGCGGAGGAGATTGGGCCGCTTATCAAGGAGAAGAGAAAGTTGCCGGTCCGTACACTTTACCCTGGGTTTACGAGCCGAGTCCAGTTACCATAACACTTCCCCCCACGCCATCACGCCCCGACGGCGAACAAGGTTACGACATGGACTTACCAGCGGTAAATTGTCCGGGAGCCGCGGAATTACCCAATTGGCCTTATGTTAATTGGGGTTGTAAAGGGCTTTGGTTCAGCTCTGCGGAGTTTTGTATGCCGCATGGGGGCATCACGGTAAAAATGACCGGAGGGACCTATGGATCATATTTACAATGGAAACTCCGATTAGGCAGTTCAATCGTTGCGTCCCCCGCTTCTAATGGTATTCCGAGCGGGAATTGGATCACGTATGAGGAAAATTTCCCGGGTCCCTTCGATGCAACTCCTTATCCACCGCCAAACCCTCCGCAGCCTCCCCCAAACCCTCCCCCACAAGCCCCAATATATTGTAGCTATACTAGTCCATATGGCTATACTCGTTCTTACCTTTGCCCCGTTGCCTCACCACCACCACCACCACCATCATCTCCTCATCCACCACCTCGTCCTTCTCCTCCACCTCCTCCACCTCCTCATCCACCGCCTCCTCCATCTCCTCATCCACCACCTCTACCTTATCCACCGCCTCCTCCTTCGAGTTGTGGGCACTTTCTCGAGATGATGGACACATATGGTGATGGTTGGAATGGAGCAGATTGGGCCGCTTATCACGGAGAAGTGAAGGTCGCCGGTCCGTACACTTTGAATGCCGGGACAGCAGGTTCGGCCGATGGAGGTGTTTGGAAAAGCACTGAGGAGAGTTTTTGTATGCCGCTGGGGGACATCACGGTAAAAATGACCGGAGGGACTTACGGCTTTGAAGTTCGATGGCGACTCCGATCAGGCAGTTCAACCCCGTGGTCCGGTCCGGATGTCGGTATTCCGAGCGGGCCTAACACGATCACATATGAGCAAATTTTCCAATTAGGCTATGGAACTCCTTATCCACCGCTTGCTCCCCTCCTGTCACCACCACCTCCTTATCCACCGCTTCCTCCGAGTCCGCCACCCGCCTCCTGCGCTTCAGATGGTTCGTGTCCTCCGAGTCCGAGTCCGCCTCCGCCGCCGCCGCATCCGAGTCCTCCGCCTCCGCCTCCGCCGCCTCCGAGTCCTCTACATCCCTCGCCGCCACCACCGAGCCCGCCGCCCCCTACGTACTCTTGGAAAATTTACGAGAACGTAATAAATAATAATTATGGCGCGTCGGTCCGCTCAAACACGTGGTACGTCGATAGTGATTTCAATAATCCGGGCGACGCATCAACTGTCCTTTCTAGACAAGAGTGGATGGATAACAAACTCACTTTCCCGGGTCCCTACACCGGTGAGCAGATAGTGGACATTACTTATACGATAAGAGTGGTCGTGCCAAAAGATGAAAATTTTGATTGGACCTTTTCTTCTGCGAGATACGGTGTAGGCACGAAGTTCCCTAAACCGTGGCAGCAGTCTAGATCCGGGAGTTCTGAATCTTTGATCGGTACTTCCATTATGTCTGTGAGTCATCTTACGGACCAAGAGGTATATTTTGTGGCCAATTTTATAACCATCGGAACTTCCGGCGATTATAAAATTTATGTCATTTCTTTTACTGAAGTTGCGAGTAGTTCCCTCATCGACATAGACCAAAAGCACAACGTCATGCTTAACGAATTGAAGCTTGATCGAAGATGTGCTGAGGCATGCATAGACTCGAATTCCGGTTCCTGGGCGTTTGTGGCAATTAAATCTTCAAGACAGGAAGGGGACATCTGGCTTTACACTGATCCGCTAAAATCCTCTAATGAGATGTTTTACAAACAAACATCAACTTCTTCATACGCATACGGAGTTAGAGGGTACATCGCAGGTTTTACGACGGCGATGAGTCAACCGCCACCTCCACCGCCGTTGCCGGCCGCTACGACCCAATCTATGTCCTCCCCGCCGCCCGCGCCTAGTGACTCGCCGCCACCACCCCCGCCGCCGAGTCCTCCGCCGCCGAGTCCATCACCTCCGCCGCCTCCCGCAGCAGATTGTACGTTGTGCGAAATAGTCCTAAACGGTAACGATAACCTTGGGTTGCGCGGAACAACGATAGACGAGGAGACTGGATATTGTTATAGGTATCCGGTCGACCCACGAGTCAAATGGTTTACCGGCGGTGGGCAGGGAATGGTGTGCTATATGACCTCCGATTCATCAGCGTCGTACGGCGAACTTGTTGCATCATGTACATGTCCTTAATAATGAAATACCCACCTTTTTTCTCCCGTGCCCAGAGGTCAGTAATGACGCTTTGAAAATACCATGAAGAGCAAAAATACCTGCGTTTTAATTACTGTTAGTTATATGGACACATGAGGGTCTGGGTAGGTCTCATCGTGTTCCCACTCGTTCAACACGTCCTTACCTTCCACCGTTAACTCCAAATAGCATTTTAATAAAGAACTTTGATTTGTCTTCCCCTCCATCAACTTAATGGTTCGATAATCTTTGTAATTGAATTCCAACTTCTCAGACAAAGAATACCAAGACAACAACGTGGCCCCGTCTGCGCCCTTCTGTAGCCTTTCAGGAGATTTTTCAGTGAACGAACGCTCAAACGAATCCCAGTCTATTTCCCTGCGCGAGAGCGGATCCGTCGCCCTCAAGTTCCATAACTGTTCCATTGTTTGGAAAGAGTACGCCGCTTTTCCAATGGAGTAAATTTCACCCGCCTGCTCTGGAAGCAGCTCAAAAGATAATGGGTCTATCAACTTTCCAGTACTTTCATCGGTCTCATTTTGATGGAATAGTTCTTGTAGTACGCCCGCTTCCGCGGCGTTCCCCGCACCTTCTTCCCCCTCGGACAAGAGAGCGGAGAGCTTACTCAGACCTAACCAAAATCTATACACTGGTATCGGCGGTTCATCTTTGGGGTTGCGGTGATCCATACTCGCGAAAAAAACTCTTCATGTAGAGGGGGAATCACATATATATATGTATATATGAGATAATATTAAATGTTGTTTATGTGTCGAGCGCCACTGCGGCGCCTCCCAAACAAATCTGCAGGAACCGAGCGGGTTCCATATCCAGTAGCTCGGTTTGGTTGACGATCTTTTCGACCCATAAAAAAACAGGATAAGAACCCCTTCCTCCTCTCCACACGGCGGGTTCACTAAACACGTTCTCGCAGGAAAGCGATAACGGGGGGGGCTTAATCGCGCAAACAAGGCGAGTGGCGAAGCAAGAAAATATGGCCTCAGCGCAATCAAAGACAACGGGCCAACGTGAAAAGTCCCTGAATCTGAACGAGAGACAGCCGTGGAGCATCTTGATAGTCTCGCGAGCCAGAGGCAAGTGTGCCTCCTCGGGGCACCCATCCTGTCCGATAAGCAGTGTCTCAACAACAACGTCTGGATGTTCCTTAAGGGTCTGAGAGAGGGCTTTGAGCAAACTAGCGGAGCGCGCGACCATCGTCGTGGTCAGAGTCTTGCCGCCGAGGTACTGCTGGCTTACGGCGTCGTCAAGGGCGTCGTGCGTCAGGGTCGTGAAGTACTTCATGTCCTCCTCATCGTTGTATGAATCTTCAGTTTTGGGGTTGGGGGTCGACTCAGGGTGCTCAGACTCGGGTTGTTCAGACTCGGGGTTCTCGGACTCGGGGTGCTCAGACTCGGGTTGCTCAGACTCGGGGTTCTCGGACTCGGGGTTCTCGGACTCGGGTTGCTCAGACTCGGGGTTCTCGGACTCGGGGTTCTCGGACTCCTCTTGCGCAGGACTCTTGGTGTTGGGCTCCCCAAAAGGCGAAGAAAACAAAATCTGCGGCCAGGGTTTGAGCTCTACTGCATAATCGTTCGCCGTCGGGGAGGTTTTCCTTTTTGCTTGTTTTGGAGGTACTTCGTTGAGAGAAGAAGCAAAAACTTTAAAACATTTTTCTGGAGCGGGACTGCACGGAAGCGACAGGGAAGGCCACTCTTCTTCGTTATGCAATTGTAAGGAAGAATCATAATCTTCGATTTTAAACTCATTCATTTTCTGAAGTTCTCGCGATTGAAGCGTTTCTGAAGTTCTTGGCGAGTGCGAGTGATTGTGATTTGAAAAGATAAATTTGTTTTATTTATGTGAAAAAAAAAGCGAAAAAATAAACACGAGAAAAAAACGAATAAAATGACAAAGTTCTTTCATACTTAAAACAACGTATGCGTGTGCTTCTTATCAACATAGTTTCCATCACTGCTTTCAGAAAAACTCCAATCGCGGAAAAAATCCAAAAGGTTCCAATCGCGGAAAAAATCCAAAAGGTTCCAATCGCGGAAAAAATCCAAAAGGTTCCAATCGCGGAAAAAATCCAAAAGGCTCCAATCGCGGAAAAAATCCAAAAGGCTCCAATCGCGGAAAAACTATCCGAGAGAACCAAAATGGAAGCATTGGGTGATGAAAAGTATAAATGTTATAGTTGTACCAAAATCTATGATGGCTACCCTAGTGCGCAATGCAACTGCTATGAATATGAGTTTGAGCGCCCCGAGGAGTCCCAGCGCACTGAGGAGGAGTCCGGCGCGGAGGAGTCCCAGCGCACTGAGGAGGAGTCCGGCGCGGAGGAGTCCCAGCGCACTGAGGAGGAGTCCCAGCGCACTGAGGAGGAGTCCCAGCGCACTGAGGAGGAGTCTCAGCGCACTGAGGAGGAGTCCCAGCATACTGAGGAGGAGTCCGGCGCGGATGTCAGTGCAGTCTCCATGTTGGGGGATGAGGCGGCGACGGACAAGATTATGAAAGTGATATTCTCTTATATTGCATCATCTAAGGGATACAATATCACGAAGAGCAATATCACGAAGACCATCGCAACACAGACCGACGGCGTGCATGGCGACCATGGGTCGAAAAAACGCAAGATTTATCATTTGTTATGAAAAGTGATTTCCTTTTTTTTCAAGCAACGTTCGAATCTGTGAGAGTATTTCAACGGGGACTGCACATCTGCTTTCATGTTGATCTATTTCTTTTTGAGTCCCCATCTCCTGGCACCCGTACTTAGGAGCTATGAAATTTTTACACCTTTTTGATCTGCACAAGCGCGCGTGCTCCTTCATGTTTTTAAAGAGAACTATCTGTGCACAATCATTGTTGGGGCATTTTGCTTGCCTGAAAATACATTCTTCCGTCGCGTGGCGTGACATCTCTTCATACCCCCCCCTCTTGAACCCACACGCGGAATTGTTTGGACACGGCCTACGAACACTATCTAAAATATTCTTCCATTGTCTGGAGCAGGACTCGATTGTCTTATCGATCAAGTTTTGTTTGCAATGCGGACACTGGTGGTGTTTTTCTAGCCATTTTGACACACATTTTCTGCAAAAACTTTGCTTGCATTCACATCTAAGGCAGCATGGGTCGTGCATCACCTCCCCGCAGACCACGCAATCGACATCGGCGCGAGATACGGGAAGCACAATTTCGGATGCATCTCTCCGCCTTTTCTTCATCAACGAATGTCACTAGATTAAAACTTCTATTTATTATGATACACGATGAACGTTTGGTCTGTTTCTGGGAACATTCTCAAGATCAGTTTATAAAGGTCATTTGGCGACTGCTCACAAGGAACCAATTTTTTAATTTCATTCATTTTGTTTTCCTGAAAAGTCTGTAGCGCGGATGTCACCAACTCACTACAAAACCAGCTGTTCGCTTTTTTCAATATTTTTTTTGGATTTGTGGTACTCACCCCAAAACGGAAGGGCGTGACAAAATTCAACAGGTAGCCCCACCTGTTGAATGCCGAACCTACCTGAGATTCTAAAAACATTTTCACTTCGCTTACGTCTGAGGGGCTGGCGGGAATTGAAAAAAAAGCGTAGTTTCTGTTTAACATATTTTCCCCGCTTTCTATCTTATGAACCTTTCCTGGCGTCCACGTGACAACGTCTACATTATGTCCTTCTTCGTCTAGTGATCTTCTGAGTAAGCCCCTTTGCTTCATTATGCTATATCGGAACCATTTTTGTTCTGAGCTTACCTTGTCCGGCTCCTCTCTGATCAGGATCTCCACGTGCGAAGCATTTTCAAAAGAGGGCCTTGACGACAGAGTCATCCATGAAGCTAACCTGTTAATAAGAAGTTCGTTCTTGCCTCTTTGAACTATTTTGAAAGCCAAGACCACGCTCACTTTGTCTTCATTTATAGTTAGAGCAATATCACCGCCCTCAAGATATTTTTTTTCCATGTTCTCATGACTCCGCATAATTTATGCAGTTATATATATATCGCGACGGAAAGTGAGAAAAAAATGGATTCTCAAGATGTGTCGGTCGCTATCGCGACTGGCCATCTTCCTTTTTTGGTGTGGCTGTTGTCGGGTGTAATTTGCTCGCTTACAAAAACATTCATCGAGAAATTTGACGACAATAAGAAAAGTACAACAGCAGCGACAAAGACAACCACTCTTGGTCCAGTGAAGAATATTTTTGTTGTTTTTTTTGCAGATGTTGCGCTCGTCTGCATCGAAACATCTCTGCATATTTTACGAATTTGTGTCTCATTTCTCCCCCTCTTCCTATTTTTCTGGGTAACCGTTTTTATCTCCGTCATCGTATTGGAGCGGGGACCAAATGTGATATTCGTAGTTGACACAACTTATGAAGCTATCCGGCCGATGATAATAGAAACTGTGCTTCAGGTTCTCAACTTCGTGAGAACCTTGTACGCACTCACGGTTGGTATATGGAACGCCTTAATCGATTTAGCGATGGTCCCGGTGAGACTGTTGTTTGATTCGGCGTTTAAATGCGGAGGGTCTGACTTCATTCTAGCCGTTGCTTCAAGGGGGTCCGATGTTGTACGCGAATTCGCCTCTGTCATGTACGTCTTCTTCTCCAAATGGAAAGAGCAGAATATCCTTGAAACCGACGTGACGGGAATGATCGCCGCTTTTCGTACGTTTGGTCAAGCGTTCACCGATGTCATTGAGTGTTCCTGTGAGACGATCGCGGTTCCCACCACCAGGGCCGTCGTCTACCCACTTTTCACCAACAGGACCGACGTGTTCATCAATAACGCCACAAGGGCTGTGTTGAAAACCATCGAAATCCCATACGCCGCGATGATGACAGGAACTGTATCGTTTGAGCCGTTATTTCATATCATCCTGGCCGAAGACACCGGTGTGCTCGCGAGTGGTGCTCTTCTGGGTAATGATTATTTCCAAGCTATTGTGCAGGTTGTACAGTCCTTGATTCCACCAGAGGGTCGGTTCAATGCGCCCCCCATATTCTCGCTGCTTCATCGTTATATCGCGATGATGGTTGAGGGCCTGAATATTCTTGTACAAACGATTTCAGCGGTTCCTACACTCGTCGGGCAGCAGTCAGGTCTTGAGAAGACAAACACATTACATAGTGTGGCAAGTTCTGCTGAGTTAAAGTTCCATTTCAACACATTCGTTGATGTGCTCTGCGTCGACTGCTTTTCCGTGCTGCACCACACGTGGAAAGACTACGGTTCGCTATTCGCGACCGCCGCACACGGCTTGGCTGAGACGGCAGAGCTCGTGTTCAACTTCACGCTAGACGCGGCGGCCGGTATTCAACAGAACAATTTTAGAGTTTCACAGGTAAGAAATAATAACAATGTTGGGACAGAGTGCACCACATCAATCGTATATTCTGATGACCCTGGAATAAGAATCAAGGTTGCACTTTTTGCGGTGGCGGATAGATATTCCTTCTCCATAGTTCCTTTGCAAATTCAATGGCTGGCTTCATTGCGCAACGTGCTTGACAAAAATTTATTGTCAACAGCGCTGGCGGAGTCAGTATACGTAGGGGGTTTGTTTGTGGTACGTTGGGCGGAATCGTGGATACAAATTGGTTCTTATCTGACGGATGCTCTGCTTCGATTTCAGCCGGTATCTTCGTCGTGCATTCAAAATTTCCAGGCGGCCGCCTGGGATAAGTTGGATGACACGTTGACGTCTCTTCCCAACCTGCTGACAAGTATTTTAAACATCGAGGAAACAAATGATTCGGGATACAGCAACCTCGTGTGCGCTCGCACCACGCACGTTAACCACGTGTACTCCGGAAGCTTGAAGTCTTATGTTTTCGCAGCACACGCTTGTCGGGCACGTTATGAAGGGACAAATATTATCCCAAAGTGTTCATACAGAGATGAGAGCAACGCAGCGCAGGCGCTCCTGTGTGAAAAACTAACGGCGTTTGCTGATTATAACACGAATCCACTTTGTAACACGGGAGATGTGCTCATCGAGGGAGTTAAGTCACTTATGTTAGCTTTGCGCACGGTGAACGAGTACCAACTGGGAATGATAGTCGGCATATGGAACTGTATAGCTGATGCGAGCACTCTCGACTTTGCTTCGTGCGGTTCTAAACTAAGCGGCGAATTTGTGCCGTCCGCCGCGGTCTTTGATTTGTTGGAATGTCAAGTCAATGAACTCGTGTACCGCACGGCAGTCGTGTTAGTATCGGTGTGGACTCCTTTGTTTGAGGCGGTTTATATCAAGACTGGGTACCCGAGCAACGGATACTACGCGGCGGGTGCGGATGACCTCATGCACGTGCAAGCGAGACCTCTCGAGGCAGGTTTCGCAACGCTTATGACGGCGCTCGGTGGAGTATTCACGTACCCCGTGCACGTATTCGCTGAGTGCGGGCGTGACTTGTCAGTCATGTTTAAAGCGCTCGTTAGCGGAACGTTCGATCCCACGGCATTCTTCTCGTATCATTTCAAAATCCAGGTGAGCATACTCCGCGCTATTATCCTCTTTACCAGAGACTTGCTCATCGGCCTTGTCCAGTTCGCGCGCACCGCGGACACCGTCTCCTACTACCAACAACAGACCGGGCAGAAGGATCCAAAAGCGACAACGGACACGTTCAAAGATTTCCAGAAAGCCATCGGCGAGATAGTCGGTCTCATCCAAGATATCGCCGAACTCTTGACGGATTCTTTCATCAAAGGGATAGAACTCTTCTTTGACCTTTTTTTCTCCTTGATGAGTGGTTTGTTGAACGCCGACGGTAAGTCTATTGGCCAAGCGTTTGAGAAATTCGTAAACGCAATCATGCACGTTCTCGTCGACATGATCGAAGGTGTCTTCAAAACGATTATCCAACCCTTCGAGGGTAGTTTTATAAATCCTTTTCGATTTCTGTTTTGCGACGTATTGGGCGCGATGAAGGACGGAACCTGTTCTTTCATGCAGTTTAATTTCATTCCTTATCAGTTCAAATTAGGGTGCGTAGGGAGAGCAAACGGATGCGCATTTCTCCCGGGGGGCAAAATCGCATTCTTCAATCCTAAATCAGGAACGTCTACTATGCACGAGACCTTAGGGACATCAGTTAAAATGAACTCATACGGCAATGCCGGGGCGTCATATCTCGCAGCATTCCAATCGAGTATGGCATCCAAAGGCATCGCGCAAAACGAATCAGATGCGTGGATCCGTCCGGGGTTCAATTGGAATGATTATTTTGGTTACTTCGATCCCTCTTGGTCTATGTTCGGCAGAGGAAATTATCTAAAGGAAGACGTGAACGCTTATGCTCCGGAGAAGTTTTGCGAGTACATCGACAATCCTACGATGTGTCATGATGTGGATAAGGTCACAATTACCGGTTTTGATGATGTTATCTCCACGCAAGCTTATTGGGCGGACAAGAAAGAAGAGTGCGATGCGCCCCGAAAATGTTCTTCATATGCAGCTGACGGGGGATGCAGAGCTTACATAAACGCATGCGTTTGGGTAGCTGGCGAGGAGTCGTCGTATATAAATGGAGATTTCCAGGAAGTGGCAAAGTACTGGCCCAACGATCCTTCATCGCGTCGAGTCCCCCATACGATCCCAACCGGGGTGAAGAATTCCTTGCGTTGGCTGAAGATAAGCCTGCGGGACACTCCTGATATCAACGATGAATTTTTTACTGACATTTCCGCGATTGAGAATTTGATTCCAAACGCTGCAATCAAAGGTTTATTTAAGAGAATTGTAGTAGAAAGGGCGATGTGGCACAACAAACCCGAAAAGATATGGGTATCAGTTAAAGGTGTCCGCGGAGAGCTGACGGATTCGTTCGTTCTGGATGATACCGTAACGCAACCGGAGGATGACGATATATTGAAGAACGGTGTTTGGAGCCAGTACACGTACAGACATGTGGACTGGTGGCTAGACATTCGGGCCTATTATCACTATAGAGAAGTTCATAATTTGTTGGAAAGGCTCAAATCTCATAGGAGATTCAACGTCCAACATGCTGGGACTTGCAATGGCTGTTTTCATGGCATCGGGGACCTTTTCGATTATAACGTTGACCCCAAACATTTATATGATCCTTTAATGCTGACGCTTTGTCTAGATGACGTCGGTATTGGCGGTCGGCGAGATTCAAACGATTGCTCCCTCCAGGTGGATGACGATGAGCGTTCAGTATCGGCCTTTTACAAAGGGATGTGCAAATCCCCCCGAGATAACCTTATTGAATACCAGATCGCCGGCGGAGAGACGCTTACGGGTGGAATAATGGAGCTGCTCGAGACCTCAGTAAATGTTGGCGGCAGAGATGTTACACTTTTTGTTAAAGTAGCGCGGAGCTTTAGGGATGAAAGTGAAAGGACCGGAGCAATGGGGGTGCAATATTGGAACGACGGCGATACTCGAGTCAATAGATACTTTGCAGAGTGCAACAAAAATCCCTATCCGCCTCCGAGTACTCCGAGTCCTCCGGCTCCACCTCCACCTCCACCGTCTCCGCCACTATCAACTACGGCGATAATCGAGTCGTTCATCAATCATCTTAGAGCAACTGGCCAGAACGGACAGGCGGCCGCTATACTTGGGACTAGGTCTTTGGGAAACCTTGACGATGTCGATGCCATCGCCGCAGAATTGAGATCTAAAGGGATAGCAGGCCTTATGGTCCCATCTGCTATCGCCGCAAATTTGAAATGGATAGGGATATCAGGCTTTAGTATCGATGACTCCGCAGACGACGCTTTCAATCCTGCAGGGAGAAAGCTGCGAGGGACATACGACGATGAGGTTGATGCACAAACAACTACGATGATAATCGAGTCGTTCATCAATCATCTTAGAGCAACTGGCCAGAACGGACAGGCGGCCGCTATACTTGGGACTAGGTCTTTGGGAAACCATGCCGATGTCGGTGCCATCGCCGCAGAATTGAAATCTAAAGGGATAGTGGGCTGTAGGATCCCATCTGCTATCGCCGCAAATTTGAAATGGATAGGGATATCAGGCTTTATCATCGATGACTCCGCAGACGACGCTTTCAATCCTAGAAAAAATGCAGGGAGAAAGCTGCAAGGGACAGACGACGATGAGGTTGAGGCACAAACGGACCTAGACACCAACTTTAGGAGAAGGTTGCATGGATCATCGTCGGTTCTCGGTGTAAAAAAAAAGGAAGTTGATCACTTCTTTAACCCAATAGACCAAGCGGCGAAGACGTCTAAACGGCTAATAGAGCTGACTGCAAGGTTGACGGTTGAACCATTAATTGATGGAGCAAACTGGGCAGCTGCCGCGGCTCAAACTGTCGCAGAAGAAGCAAAGGATGCAGCGAATGAAGCAGCAAAATACGCACAAGACGGCATCAACAATCTTCGAGATGGCCTTAGCGCGATCGAGCAAGGCTTTATTGATTTCGCAGACGGCATAGTCGGTTCAATACCAAGTAGGTTTTCGGTCCAATCAACAAACATCGCGAAAGCCACTGGACTCAATATTGGTCCCGCGCCCAAAGGGATGGGGTGCACAGACGTGCGAGGCAAACCGACCCAAGGGTTCGCCATATGTAAGGACTCAACCGTTGACACGGGTCCCGCTCAGGAGCCGACTGTGTGTTCATCCGAGGTGGAGTGCGCCAGCGGAGAAGCTAAATGTTGGACACTGGACCAGTCGCTGTGTCTAGACTCTCGCTTTGACGACGTCTCTAAGCAATGGGCAAAATCATGTGGCTGCGCACTCCTCGTCGATAAAAAATATCACTGCAACTATGGCTCTGGATATTGTGAAGCGGGGGCGACGCCTTTTGCAGCACCACTCGATGAATGTACGGCTGCCGCTGGTCTCATCGCCGGCTCTGACTCGTATGACCGTCTCTGTTACATCTCCCCTCTCTGGAAGTGCGCGGGAGCAAGTGACGTGGCCGCTTGTCGCCGAAGCATAGGCGACCAAATCGCGCTTCAGGGACCATCATTGTGCCGCAGCTTCTGTGATCCCACGTTTGAAAACAGGAACAACAAATTGGCGCAATATCAATTTTCTAACAACACACGCAAGTGCGTGTGCGAGGTAGGATGGGATCGCGTGTTCCCTGATGGTCTGCTTGCTGGAATGACGCCCGCCAATACCGTGCACGTTGCTGTTAACTTTAACTCGGCAAAAAGAGATGCTATTCCTGTTTCGGGACGCCGCAAGCTCACCGAAGCATGGAACGAGAACTCGACGGATTCTGATGTTTCTCGACCTTACACGCCCTGTTCTTCAAACTCGCAATGTCATCCAAGTTTTCAGAGCGTGACGCTGTGCCGAACGCTGTGGGGTGACCCCACCCCTTGTTACAGTTGTTCAGAGCGGGTGCATGATGAGAACGCAGCGTATAGGTGCGATCCAGTTGAGAAGGAGTGCGCGTGCACCGTGGGTAGAGACAATGAAGACGCGGAGAATGAAATGCTTGACATTGGAGAGTGGCGCGGAAACGCTTGGTGCGACAAGATCATGCGCGGCTACAAGACTACGTATGTCCGCTCGCCTCTTGAGCGTGCGTGGATTCATAGGTGCACGGTTCTCAAAGCACTTGGTCAGAACATCGCTAACTTTGTCGGTCTGAATACCCTGCCTCCCGATTTTCTATACAATCCGTCGCGGCTGTTAGTGGTGTTCGGTGATGTCGTTCAAGGAGTGACTACGTACTACTCTGAAAATTGGGACAGTGAAAAACTGGACTTCCGTGAAGCGCTCTTTAATCGCCTGATCGAAAAGCATATCGATCCTGTGACCACGTTCAAGGCACTAGAACTGGTCGATAATACCTGGACCGCATTTGGGGTCTTGTTTGATCAGGTGAACGTCACCGGAATATCACGCAATATTCTTGGCGTGTTAAATGTTGAAGCTCGCGACATCTTTGATGAAGCCGTCGCGAATACACAACAGCCCCTATCCAAAATGCTTGAAGTGGTTCGTAAAACGAATTACTCCGCAACTATTGCGGGAATCGGAACTACCGTGAGAGCGGTAAAGAACTTGACACAAATCTCTATAACAAAAAACAACGCGACGCAAAATGAAACACAATTGGTCATACCACGCGCTATACCGCACCGCAACATTTCGTATGGCGCGTATGACGAGAATGACGAGAATCAGGATGAAGAGCCGTTCTTCACCCCATCCTTCGACCACGCTCGCAAGATGCTGGGACTTGCCGAGCAATGCATGGTGGTGGCTAATGTTCGGGACAATGTGTTCAGAATAGGAAACATTCTTTCCGAATACTATGGAACGCCCGACTCGTTTGTCTCGGCAAGCTTGTGTGCCTATGAAACTTTCTTAGGGACGGCCTCGAACTGTTCACAGCCGCGCGGTCAAAGTTTCCTCGAGCCATTTGATGTAGCCAAAGAATTTCCTTTCCTCAAATATGATGTTGGAAACGCATCGTCGCTCTCCCAAATATCAATTGACGATATTGTTTCCGCCGCGGTTGACGCGAAGGGTAATGCGGAGCGATGGTTGGACGGGGACGCGACTGATTCAGTGCAAGACATCGTGGACGCGTCAGGCGCTTTTATCAAGGGACAAACCAAGTGTAACGCAGACGTGCTTTTGTGCAGAAAGCGCAAACGTTCGCTAGTATCGGCCATCGTTATTGTCGAGACGTACGCAACAGTTGGGTTCTTGTCGTTCCAAGCGATAGGAATCAATTCCCTCGGCCTCGGGCTTTTTATATCGGCGCACTTTACGGTGATCCCGTCAATCGTCGTAAACTTGGCTTACGATTTCCCGGTGAGCTGTTTTCCAAAACTTCCGGTTTGTTTGGGGGACGACATGTTTGAGCTGCTCGCGTCGATATTTCCTCGACATTTTATATGGCCATCACAAATTGTGAAACCGCATCGCAAGAGTTTTCCAGAATTTCCATGGTTGATTCGCCTCGATAGAGAAACTCATATCGAGGATTGTCGCAAATTTGGTTTCACTAACATATACGATGAGTATTTTTATGTTCGAAAGAAGGTGGAGTTTAAACTATTGTTTGAAGTCCTGGACTGGCCTCTCACCAGGTTCAGTTCTGTAGCTCATAAAACAAGACAGAAGTGGGAGAACACTCAGCTCAATACTACCATCGACCAATGCGGTGCGCTGAACGCTGTTGGGTTTTTCCCTCCGGTGATCACCTCATTCTTTTTTTACGTGATCCTATCTTATATCACAGTCCCCGTGATCAGGATTTCTATGAATATCCTTTTGTCTTTTAGCGCGCACATCAAACTTTACATTTTTCAGGCAATGCTCGTATATAACCAATGAGTTTTTTTTGTTTTAAATATGGATCTTTTTCAACAAATTTTGGACAGTGTCGGTACTGTATCTTCACTCGCTCGCGAGTACGTCCCGCCGCCGCCTCCTTCCACTTCCACGCCACAGGTACCCGCATTGCCTCCGGCACCACCGGTGCCAAAACCACCACCGCCTGGTCCCCAACCACCCCCAAGATCACCACCTCCGTGGCCCTCACCCCCGCGTTCCTTTCTGACACCCGACTGGTGGACCGCGGAAAAATGGTCCGCCAACCCCCGTCCGCCGCCCCCGCCACCATCGCCACCTTTGTTGCCGTCGCCTCCAAACCCACCACCATCGCCTCCAAACCCACCGCTGACACCGTTTAGGAATAATTTCTACGTCTCGTATTTCACGCGAGATTCGGGATTTCGAGAAAATGTACTCGTCGTAAAAGACATGATATCCCGTGAGGCTTTTTTCAACGTGACGTGCGACGCTTTTGTAGACAGCCCGGTGCTCGTTGTTGATGGGGTGTTTGAACGTTCTACACGGGACACGCTACAATATATTGTGCGCGTGCAGGAGGTGCGATCTGATGGGTCAGGCATCGTCGGTGGCGAAGATAAGTGGGAAATTGGAGGCGACTCATCTACCGCCTCGTCGGGGTGGGCGGCGGAGTTTGGTATGAATATCCCATCGGAGGTAAATATAACAGCTACGGCGTTACCCCTAGAAGGCGTCTCAGGATTTGAGTACTCGGTGTGCACATCACGAGAGAGAGAAAATGCACAAATCTTTCTTAACTGCTTTGATCCGGATGGACCTGGGTACGGTTCAAACTGGACAGAATTTACTTTCCCGTCTAACGACACGCTCACCGCGAGCACGCGAGTGCTCTTTGAGAGCTATGTAGGGGATGTGCAGATTTTTACGAGGGCGGTCTACGTAGACGGAAGCCGATCAGGGTTCACGGGCAAAATCGTGTACGTCTCGGATTACTTGTTCCAAGGCATTCTTAACATCACGGTCGCTCAAGATTCTGACTTAGTTCTTTTTTCCAAGTACGGTCACGGGGATCTGTATGTACCTGATATGCATAGTTACGTCGTGTACGTCATCGGGTTCTCTGATACCCCGGGCTTGTCGTGCTCAACAACGTCACAAAACTGCGGAACCTGTGTTTCTTCTTCTCTTACGTGGGGGACTGAAGCGATCAACCAACACGTGGTTGTTTTGCCATTCAGAGGACCTTCAGAGGCCGAAGTCGTATGTTATGCGGAATATGTAGAGGGGTACGGCGTGGGTGCGCTGGATGCAGAAGAAGCGATTGCTGTGCGATTGGACGAACCGTGGCTTTTCAAATTCATTTCATCACCCGTACGCGGCTCTGTCAACGTCACGCACAACCCTCCTCCTCCAAGTCCGCCGCCCAGCCCTTATCCGCCGCCCAACCCACCACCTTCGCCGCCGGTACCGCCATCACAACCGAGCCCACCGCCGGGTGCTCCCCCGGCAACGGGAGTCGTTGTTACTAACGTAACGTTCGATTTGGTCAGCTACGAAAGAACGGTAACGGTCTTTTTCACCGCGGACACTCCTCATTGGGATGTTCTTCTCGAGACGCACGATGGAATTCAATTTCAAATCAAGGAGTTGGTTCAAGATCAAGTGGGGTGGACATCACCGCTGAACGTTACTATGCCTCTTCGTTCTCTCGAGGGTGAAATCAATCTGAAAGTAACAGGTCGGGTGACCAATTTCTGGTTCTACAATGAGGCCAATCAAAATTTTACCATTGGCGCTGCTTCGCCTGCCCCCCCTCCTAGCCCACCGAGTCCGCCTCCGAGTCCGC
>Ga0115004_10001666_pt1 | contig 18270 bp, 21 predicted proteins | sample ArcticOcean_MG_C_10_FD_88737 | JGI IMG/M metagenome (GOLD analysis project Ga0115004, IMG submission 88737) | Marine microbial communities from western Arctic Ocean - ArcticOcean_MG_CB11_90 | ecosystem: Environmental > Aquatic > Marine > Oceanic | place: Arctic Ocean: Canada Basin | collected...
ACCATGGCGCAAAAACAAATACTTTTCAAATATGCGGCCTAAGCGCACTACACATAATTCTAGTAAAACAAGCTAGGCAACGTTTTTGCCCGCAAGACAAACCTACTAGGCCAAAGTGAGCCAAAGTGTTTACAGGGATTCTATAAAGCCCCAGCAAGCGAAATATATTGGATAGCCCAACAAACATAAATATTGTCTAGAGAAACCAATTGTAGGTGGCGTTTTACCACGGCTACTCGCGTGGCGTTGCACGAGCTAGGCGATTAAGCAGAAACAGAAACATTAGGTTTAAGGGCGCTAAAAAATTCAAGGGGATTTGAATTCATAACCAAAAAGAACACTAACAAAGCCCATTGGATAATTAAGCATATAGGCAATAATCAAGGCGAGATGCTCAGGATACAAACTGGTAAAGCTATCTCCATGATGCTCTTCTATTTCACACAGAACACCAAAGTTAACCATCCAGCTAATTAACTAAGTAACTAAGTAACTAAGTAACTAAGTAACTAAGTAACTAAGTAACAACTACAATTAGGGTTCTATACTGACCCATTTTGCTAGGAATAGATCGCTTTGGCATACTCCGCATTCAAGTGAGCCCTACTAACCTAAAAAATTGCGAAGTGAGCGTTCCATTTTCAACAGCTGCTGGCACTATTGCCTACCCCCTATTCGGATAAGCGGCTTTAAAAACTTTGTACTAGTTTGCTCCCGCGGTAACCATTTCTCCATCGATCTCAGATATATAAAGCTACCCTTAATTGCTTCAATCTTGCCCGCTAGAATAATTACCCGCTATGTTAATCATGATCGTTTAATCATTAATGTCTACACGAGGTTCTGCAACCTGGCTTCTGGCTTCTTCAAATGAATCCACTACCGCAGATATCGCCGACATTTCCGCTTCGGTAAGGCGGCTAACTTTTGCAATCAACGCCTCCAATCCTATAGTCGAGTCCCTATTGCCAAGGCCCCAAGCTAACCAACCGGGCTCAACTTAAAAAAAACGTGCTAATTCAATCATTTTACCACGAGTAGGCGTGACCTCTGCTTTTTCCCAACGCAATACCGCGTCAGCTGTCACACCCACCTCTTTAGCTAGGCCTCGCAGAGACAGCCCACAGTCGCTTCGTAATTGCTTTAACCTAGTAGAAAACAAGGTTTTTGTTTGGTCGTCTTCAAGCGACGTTTGTTCTGTACTCTCACTCATAACAAGTTGGCTCCTCTATTGAGGTAGTTTCTGGTTATTTAGGGCTACATAACGAGACCTAGCAGAGGAGAGGTCATAAAAAGCGGACCAACGTAGCCTACTTGCAAAGAAACAAACTTGGCTAACGAAGGATTCTAGCCTGCTAACGCATGGGCCAAGGTCAAAGGCATAGATTCTGGGTGATTTTTACCTGTCATTTCGATAGAACAGTTCAAGAACCTTTTTTCAGCTTTTGCTCTGCACACCATAAATTTACTAATCTCCTTCGGGACCTTACGGAAATAAACCTCATCACCCAACTGCAAACTCAAATGCTCAGCGCCTGCAAACCGTGTCACAGCCCAACCAGGACCAGCACCCGTCAAACCAGGTTGAGCCCGAGCATAGGCCCCTGCAACGCGGCGCAAACGAGCTATGTTCGTTTCCAACATGTCAGAAAAAAAACGCAAGATCGCCAAATTTTGGTCAAACATATAGACAGTAATATGCCGGCCATTATTCGAAAAATTCAGTGTGGGAGGTGAATCCTCGCTCAGATTCAAAAATTGACTTGTACACTCCAAGTGTATACCATTAGTTAACGGTTTGTATAAGCTACTCTTTATCGTCTTATTTGTACCGCTTATCGACAAAAACGTCTACAAAATATACGCTCAATCCTTAATCCACTATTAACTTTTTGTGAATATCCTAAACGCCATTATCTGTGCAACCTAATACCCCCAAATTTTGACTGCCACTTTGGGCGCCATAACACTGCCGCTTGTCCACACCAAAATACTAGCGTCATCGCTCAATGAAGCAATTACGGGAATTCCTCGGGGCCGTTTAGTCTTTAAAGTTATCGAATCTGACGCCTCGCGCTCTAGGCTAACGTCGCCCACAACGTAGGCTTGTAGTCGAATTTCCGCATATTCGCTGTCCTCCGGCACGGCCAGCCAACTAACGACAATGTGATTCGCACGATCAATAGCCAAATCTACTCGCCCAATAACAGGCCCGTGATCTACCTCAGTAGATTGCCCAAATGTTTGCCCACCATCTCTTGATAGCGCCAAACGAATGCTTTTGCGGCCCCCAGCAGCAGTAAACCACGCCGCAGCCACAACAGCGCCTTGCGACACAATGACAGGGCCATTAACAGGGCAGCCATTAATGTGCCAATCATCAAAACCTACAGGCAATGGCGTACTCCACTGCCCCTCTGTCAGACGCGAGAAAAAAATGTCTCGCTGCTCACTTTCGTCTCGATTGCGATAAGCAACAATTGGACCCAACGGTCCCTGCGTCAGAGAGGTTGGGCAACAATCGCAAACTAAATTATCAATTATGGTCTGTTCTTTGAGTGAGCCGTCGAGGCCAATTTGGACTGAACGCAGGGCGACTCCTGCCTGATCATGGCGTTCATCTGCGGAAATCTGGTCACCGACATTTCTACCATCAAGCCAAACAACTCCATAAGCGTCACCAAACTCATCTGCACTGTGATAAAGACTGACAAACCCATATTCGCCGGGTTTAACACCTGTATAGGGCATTATCGGCTTTGACCATGACCTGCCTTCATTCAATGAGTGACTGGTAAAAATGTCATAGGCGAATGCAGAAGCTGGATTTTTCACTAACCAATGAGCCGCGAAAAGTGCGTCGGTAAGCTGCACTACTGAAGGTCTATCCGCCCCATTCACCATCCAGCTGTTACCCCTAGAGACTTCCCTAGGCTGTGACCACTGTCCTTGCGACAACACCGAGTACTTTAACATCGAAGCCGCGCCTTCGGTCTCTATCCAGCTAAGCAGCGGATTGCCGTTAATATCCTGAGACAGTCGAGGGGATTGGGAGTTAGAACCCGCTGGAGACGCAGTTTCTCGAACATTTGAGGACTCTAAAATGGAGGCATCACAACCCAGCAATGGAGCCACCAAGACAAGTGTGGCCAATGCCCTTATAGCTGGCCGGACGATCATTGGGATTTTAACAATTAAATTCATTTGGTGAGGTTATACGCTTCACACATTGAATATCTAGCTATCAATGCCAGTCACCGAGCGCTTGCAGCAAAACCGAGGCCGTCAATTAGGGTTCTAGTTAACTAAACCAGCCAAAAAGTCTGCAATCTCATTACGACTACGCAAACGTATAAATTGTATATGTGACAGCCCCGGCGCCTGCGCTGCGGCAGCATATTCTTTACGACGCCCACGTAGATTTTTGACCGACCACCAAATAACTGAAGAACTAGAGAGTGCGCGCCCCAGCGTCTCAATATTGCCAGCCCAAAGCACTTCTTTACCGCGCACACGTCGATAGGTTCTTTTCAACAACCGCCATATGATCAACCCATAGGGCAAGTCGACCCAAACTACTACTTGTGCACGCTGCCACTTAATCTGTTGCAGGCGGCGATAATTACCATCTAATACCCAAGCCTCTTTTTGCACCACTTGGTCAATGTCCTCGAAATAGTCTTCATCATCTGGCTCCTGCCAATTGGGCAACCAAAAAATTTCATCCATTTCGAAATACCCTAGATTCAGACTCTGGGCAATTTGCTTAGCAAGGGTCGATTTACCGCAACCACTTGCACCTACAACGTTAATACGGGAAATACCCTCAGGAATTTGTCTACTCACAAGTTTTCAACCACATAGAAGTTTTGAAGATTCGAGTGTAAATACGTTGCCCAAACACACCCGCATCTATGGCTTCAGCGGCACCAATATTTGAACAAATGGTTGGCTTTTCCGAACAAGCTATACGTTGCGTGTCATCGCTAGAACCTTTCACACCACTTTCATGCCTTAGATTTTAACCTAGCCCCTGCACGCAAATTATCGCTCTGCGCAGCGGTTTGACAAATTTTGGACTGCGTACCTAACGCCAGATTAGCGTTGCTTACTCAATTTTAGGAGGTTCATGTGAATATCGAAAAGATAAAATCTCTCGCAGAAAAAAATCAAGCGCCGGCTATAGAAGTACATTCCATAGACCCAAATATTTATCTGATTTTTTATAAGGACGGAGACGACATAAGGCCTGTCTTAGATAAGAGCAACAAAACCTTACGCTGTAAAAGTCGTACCAGTGCATTTTTGCTGCTTCGAGAAAGCGGCATTGTCGAAACAGACTTTGTTCACCAAACAGCCTACGAAGAAATGATCGGTTTCGCCCAGAGCGGACAAAAAAATGAGCTAAGAGAAACGATAAAGCTCTAATCGACCCTTAACTGAAAGAAACTATGACAGCTAATTATGAATTGCAGTCGCCGGGCCAAAAACTCCACTTACTGCGACTGAGCATAGGTTGGTCTGAGCAAGAGTGCGCTTACCGCTTGACGCTAGAAGCAAATGAGTTAATTACAACAGATACATGGCTGAACTGGGAACAAAGCGGTTTACGTGACCCTCAAAGCCAAGAGATTCGTCGCTTAGCAGGGCCAATCTGTAAACTCTTCACCGCTGACGAGAACTGGCTATTAAGCAACACTAGCCAAGTATCTCAAAGTGCAACAATCCTCCCTATGAAAAGATAGTTACCTAAACTGCCCTCAGCGCAATAGCGGATCCATGTCATGAGAGACGACTTACAACTCACCACTCTTTGCATAAAACGCCTCATGAGCAGACTGGAATACGCCAACCGCCGCAGTCAAATCTTCGCTATCTGTCGCGATTACTTTATCTACCATTGAGTCTCTTAACAGCCATATTAATCAGTTACCTAACGCGGCAAGTTTCGCTTTAAGGCTTGCGAGTAAAAATAAATAGCCTTGGTGTTTAATCACTGCCACGTAGTCTGCTCGGCGCAGCGACAAGTCACTAACTCCAATTACAATCACATTGAAGATGCGACCATCCTTTATGTAGTAATCAAGAGTCACTGTTCCGCCACCGGACTTTGTTAGCACTGTCTTGACGACCCAACGTCCCGGTCGGTTTTCAAGCTCACTCACCACGTCAAACTTTTGGCCAGCATAATCAACGAAGCGATCAGCATAGGTGGCGGCGATTGTATTCATCACTATTCCGACAAACTCATTTTGCTCGTCAATTGACAACTTCCTCCAAGTAGCGCCAAGACTCACTCTGGCAATAGCAGAACTATCAAATACCTGATTAATAGTAGGCTTTAGTTCTGCATACCTGCGCTGATAGCCGACCGACGCGCGCATATTGGAGAGCAAAGATGTATGTAATTTAGATACAGCAGGACCACTGCGCAGTGAATCACCCGCAGCCAACGAACCAAGAGGTACGCTGAGCAAGATTAGAATAAACGGCACAAGCAGATTTGACTGCACTTTCTTATAACGCCCCATCTACCACTCCAACTAATTAGTAATTCCACAAGTGACTTTACCGCTGAAGTGAACATAACCTATTCACCCAGTAGCGCCCTCACCATCGCCCGTCCCTTATAACAAAATGCGTTGGATAGCAGGACGTAAGGACTAAAATAACTGATATACGTAGCCACTTTGGCGACAAAAGACTTTTTTTAAAAAAGCCCCTCAAACAACATCTAGAACGCAGTAGTATTGGTATCTGTCAATTACTCTATTTTCAAGCAAAAAATATGCTTCAACCTCCAATGAATTTTCCAATGAGCGGGCCGAGAATCTATCCGAGAATCTATCAAGGTACCGTTAAAGAACTATTTAAGAAACTATCTAAGAAACTATCTAAAAAGCTATCCCAAAAACTAGGCGAGCACTTTGCTCACAAACAAAAACAGTGGCTCTTAGCCACAGTAAAAAATGCATAAGCGTAAAACATGAAACCATGTAACCAATGCGGCAAATGCTGCATCAACTATAGCGATGGCGGACTTTCCGCCAGTAAAGAAGAAATCAGCTGGTGGGAGATCTTTCGCCCAGAAATTTCGCGCTATGTAGCAAACAACAAAATTTGGATGGACCCCGATACAGGCCAACAGCTCACACGTTGTCCGTGGCTAACAGACTTACCAGAGAATAAGTACGGCTGCTCTATTTATCATGACCGCCCAGATGACTGCCGCTACTACCCTGTAGAAATTGCCCAGATGGTGAAAGATGAGTGCGAAATGCTGGAACTCAAAGACATAACTGACCATAAAAGTGCTCAACACAAACTCGATCAAATTATGTCCGACAGCCGACCGCCTGCTGGCTACTAATCCCAAAAGGGCCATTAGCTAGTTAGCTCAAGGATCTAAATACCGACTCGGGAATCGTTTTTTGCGACTAGATCGGCAATCTATTCCCTCCTACAATCAAACCGCAAAAAAAAGTACCAACATTCAGGTTAATGAGGCATTCGATTGAGCAAGCAACAAGGCATCTTCGACTTAACTGAACTAAAAGGCAAAATCGCAATCGTCACAGGCGCCGGCAACAACGGCATTGGATGGGGTCTTTGCAAACACGCCGCCGGCCACCTTGGTATGCACGTGGTCGCGATGGATTTGCATAAAAATTTGGTCGACTCAGCCCAACAACGACTACAAAGTGCTTACCCAGCAGTAAAAGTGCTTGGCATTGCCTGCGATGTCACCAAGCCAGAAGAATTGGCCGCTGCGTTAAGCGCCATTGAAGCATTTTTTCCAAATAGCGAAATCGGCGCAGTTTTTGCCAATGCCGGGACCTTATTTAACAAAACCATTCTCAAGAGTAGTATTGATGAATGGGCCACCACACTGAATGTAAATGTTCTTGGCGTAGTCAACACCATACAAGCATTTTTACCGAAGATGCAGCTCAGCGAAACCGGTTCAATTTTTTGCACCACAGCGTCCGTGGGTGGACTAGTTCGGGGAGACGGCGGAACGGCTTCTTACCAAGCCAGTAAACATGCGGTGGTCTCCCTGACTGAATCCTTATCATTTGAAATTGCTCGGCGATCACCACAAATAAGGGTCCATGTGTTGTGCCCATGCATTGTTGAATCTGCGCTACCGACAAACAGCAAAACTAATGCTCAAGAGGAATCAGGAGAGATTAATGCAAACGACATTCAACCAAGCAGCAACCCTACCATTGACTTCGCCATGACAACAGAAAATCATGCCCAGCAGGTTTTTGACCTAATCGCTGCGAACAAATTTTATTTATTAACGGACAACGTGCGCCCGTATGTAAACCACGACTATCCGTTTGAAGCACTTAAAATTGTGAGAGAGCGAATGGAAAATATGTCAGATCTCACTTTGGATAACGCAGGTGCATTCCCAACCGAGCCTGGCGATACAAAGACCTCAACACTCACTGGCGCTATGTTCCGCGAAGCCCGCAAGCGAAAGACGCCAGCAGCCAAATAGTCAAAATAGCTCTTCAAAACGAGGTTATTCAACCCCACCCGCTTTTGAGCAAACCGTCCTTCTAGCAAGCGGTATGCAAAAACGAACATCCCAGAGATCAACAAAACCCACTCAAATTTAACTCAATTGCCAAATCTATATCTCGCCAGAACATCTTATGTATTGGTCGGTGTAACCGTTTGAATAAGCCGTGTAAACAAAAAAAATACTCTTGTACGCGTTCCGGCGGACAATCAAACCGCCTGTCTGGTAGAGTGCCGCGCTCATTGGGTTGCCATCGCTAATTTGTACTCAACATTTCTCAAATTGAGTTATCGCTCGACCAAAAACGGTAGTAACTGTAGTCAAGAGTCGCCCAAAAAAATAAAAACAGGAAATTTATGAAACATTCAGCAAAAATTCTGCTGTCTTTGACGATGCTTTTCGCGTCCTCAATGAGCATCGCGCAAAATTCGCCAAGTAACGATCAACTTTTCGAAATGTTCAAACAAAGTCAAGCAAAAATTGCTGAGCTTGAAGCAAGAACTGTAAAAGCAGAGGCAGAAGCTGCTTCCGCAAAAGCTGAATTAGCGCAAGTGCAAATTCAGTCTACAGCGGTTTCTTATGAAACTGCCACTCCAGCTGCGCAAAAATCTGCGTCCGGTTTGGTAGGCAGCAATGCAAGCTATAGCTATAAAGTGTTGGATCATTCCTTGCGCACAAATGCAAAGCAGCGTTACCAGCTAGAAGCCATCCGCGATGGTGCTTTAGAGCAAAAACTAACCTTTGGTGGTCAAGTGACCGCTCTAGCTAACTATCAAAAATCCAATACCAACACCAAGTTTGGTTGGTTAATGCGTCACCCTACTTCTTCTAACCAAATTGGCGAAACTGTTTCTGAAGCAGTAATTCACTCTAGCAACTTGGCAGTCACTGCGCGTCTAACCAACAACTTAACTGCCTATGCAGAACTGCTGTACAACCCCGAGCAAAACTTCGCATCAGGTTCTACAATTACAGGTCTGCCAAGAAACAACGTCAACATGCGTCGCGCATACTTGATGTATGGCAACCTAGCTGACTCAAACTTCTATGCGTCTGTCGGTAAAATGGACATCCCATTCGGCTGGAACGACACAGTAAGCCCATTCACCAACTCAACCAACTGGCACTCTTTTGCAGGTTTGGCTTACGGTGGTTTAGTAGGTTATGCAGGTGACAAGCTGCACGTCCGAGCAATGGGCATTCAAGGTGGCGCTCAGTTCAGAAACGCCAACACACCCGTTTCAGGCACTAACGTACCTTCTAAGCTAAACAACTTTGCAGTTGACGCTAACTATACCTTCAGCTTGGATAACGAAAGTCGGTTGTTGGCCGGCGCCAGCTACCAGTATGGTTCATCTTACTGCCAAGAATATCCTGTTAAGCACTTCAACGCGTGTAAAGACAATAATGACTCGGTTGCTGTATACGCAGAATACGTAAACAAGAAACTGACATTGATTGCTGAAGCGGCACAAACTCTTAAAGTATGGCCTGGATCGGCTAACCCGAACTTCCCTGCATACGCGAACTTTGCGCCACAGAAGAACCTTACGTTCACATTTGGTGGCAAATACGCAGCAGATTTTGGTCTAGAAAAGCCGGTAAGCCTATCAGCTGAATTCAGCAGATTTGAATCTGGCGCGAAAGGATCACCTTGGGAGAAGCAAGACCAGTACGTATTGGGTGCATCTTACTTCCCAGTTGACAGCGTTAAACTATTCACTGAATACGTTCACGTCGCTGGCTGGGTTCCACTTAACTTCCTAAGCGGTGGTAACAGAGACTCAGCAAACGCGTTCCCTAACGTTCCTGCTCTGCATGAGTCATGGTCCGACCAAGACGCAAAGACAGACCTAATTGTAATAGGTGTCCAAGCGGCATTCTAATCTAGGTTAGATACGCAGGGGAAAAAAGCCGTGATTCATCACGGCTTTTTTGTGTCTGAGATTTCAACTCACAGACAAAACTCACGGCGTCAGAACACACAGGTCGCAACCAGTACTCTCACAGCTCAGGTATCAAAATAGGTTTTGCAAGCCTAGTCTAAGTTGCAGACTGCAGTGTCAACTTGATATCCAGAGCTTGCAGCACCTTAAGCGCCACGCCGGTGCCCGTATCTTGATCACCACTTAATGCCCGGTACAAAGTAGTACGCTCAATTTTGGTCTTATTAGACACATCAGCCATACCTTTGGCTTTAGCTGCATTACCTAGAGCTTTGAGAAACACCCCATGGTCGCCGCTGTCTAACGCAAGATTAAGATACTCAATGATGGCTTCCGGCGTTTTCAAAAAATCGCCGCCTTCATAGTGTTTCAATTTCATATCTACTTCCTGTTAACTCGCTTGTAGCTCGTGTTTGGCTCGTATTTAACTGCTATTTAGCTTTTATTTAACTTCTATTTAGCTTCTATTTAGCTTCTGTTTAACTCCTATTTAGCTTCTATTTAACTTCTAGCTAGCTGAGCGCCAAATAGACTCGGTCATTTCTTGGGCTAACCTAATATCTTTGCTTTGAGACTTCTTATCGCCACCACAAAGTAGAAGAACAACGCGCAAGCCACAGACAGTGAAATAAATCCGATACCCCTTGCCTGTGTTGATTCGCAGCTCGCTAACCCGCTTACCCACACTCTTATGGTCGCCAAAATTACCTTCTTGAATACGATCAATTCTATAAGAGATGCTAGCAGCCGCTCTGGGGTCGCGAAGGCTGTCAATCCAACGTTCCACCTTTTCTGTGTAAACGATTTCATATTCCATACATCACCGCTCCGCATTGTTGTATATTTACAACAACTTGTCAAAATTTAGGCGCTCAAAATTAGACTGGGAAGCATGGGTAAGGATAGGACGGTAACGTGTGAGAAAATTCGTAAATTGTTTACATCTAATTGTCAGTGGCAAGCGTTAGCGCGAAACGCAAACGCGCCTCTATTGATCATCTGACCGGTCAATCTCTCGCCGGTCCGTAAGCAACTCAACAAAGCGCGCATGTGAATCAGCAACGGACCCTTGAGATTTCGCTATGCCCCTTAAACCACGCACCCATTTAAAAACGAATACAAACAGGCCAATTATCACGAGCAAATAAACAGTAACTGCTAAAGGCTGGATTTATGAAAGCATTTACAACCTCGTCATTTATTGGTCTGTAAGCCCCAATTCAAATGAACATTCGTGTGATTTGGCATTGAGCCAATTGCACCGCCCAAAAAATCAGTTATAAGGCTTGGAAGTACTAACTGGAACTGGAACTAGAACTAGAACTGGAACTAGGGCTTGGAGAAAAAGTTAGAACAGGGAGTTTCGCTGACCGTTGATCTGAGCGCCCTCAATGTCACTCAATATGGCGTTATAACTGCATAAAAGAACTTTTCATCCAATGACTCAATTTTCAACGCCGTCACTAATTTGCACAAAATTTCTCTCCCCCTTGCGTTCTCTACTCCAGCGATTAGTCTTACCCGCACTATCAAAACAAGGGGAAATAAATGTTCTCAGCTCAGTTTGCTGTATCACCTGCAGATGGCCCAATTGCTATTACCGGTGCCAGTGGTTATATCGGATCTTGGATTGTGCAAGATTGTATGGAGCAAGGGTACGAAGTGCGCGCCTGTGTGCGCGACAAAAGTAACCCCGCCAAAGTAGATCACTTACTTGACCTCAATTACGACGGCATGCGAGGCAGTGTTTCGCTATATGAGGCTGACCTGTTTAAGCCGGGTAGCTACGATGAGGCTTTTAAAGGATGTGCAGCGGTCATCCACGCTGGTGCCACCGTTGGCTTCAATAAAGAAACACCACAGGAAGTTTATGACGGTTGTTTTAAAGAAAACGCTCATGTCATTGAATCAGTCAAACGCTCCGGTAGCGTAAAACGCTTTGTCTTTACTTCGTCTTTTGCCGCCGTAGGACACCCCCGCCCGGAAGGCTATGTGTTCACAGAAAAAGACTGGTGCGGTGACAATGTGGAGGCTTACAACGGTCGATGGAGCGAGGAGCAAATTGGTAAAAATCGCGAAATTGCTTATGCCATGGCCAAAGCAAACTCAGAAAAGCTAATTTACGCAGAAGCGGAAGCCCACGGAAGTTTTGAAGCACTGGCTATTCTACCTTTACATGTTGTGGGACCGCTTATTGCGCGCAATCACGATCAGCCTTGGAGTTGGCAAAACCATATTAAGGGCATGATGCAGGGTAAGGCTTATCGCGGCGGCCGCGAAGGTCGAATGTTATGGAACTCTGTAGATGTTCGTGATGTAGCTCGTGCCCATAGGCTCTGTGTTGAGACCACCATAGGCACTAATGGTAGCCGCTATATTATGGCAGCCGCAGATCGCAGTGGTGAAATGTTGACCTGGCAACTGCAGGCCCTGCTTGAATCAATGTATCCCATGGTAGATGAAATTGGCGGAGAACCCATGGCAGAAGATATGCCGGTAAAGGCCACATACGATGCGCCGCGTGCTTATTGTTTGCTGGCCATGCAGGAGCTTGGGCTAGAACCCTTTGATATTGAAACCACCATTAGAGACACAGTGGATTCATATTATGCCTTAGGCATGATAGGCGCTGATGACTAACAAACATCAGGTTAGACGCGCACTATGAGTCAAAAGGGACCTCCTTGAGGTCCCTTTTTTATTACCCCAAGAGGCTGAAAATATCCCAACAAAGCCCATTGAACCTGAGCACAAACAGCCAGAGACAGACTAGAAAAAGGCTGCGAGAAAAGCTGCGAGAAAGGCTGAGAGAAAGGCTGCGAGAAAGGCTGAGAGAAAGGTTGAGAGAAAGGTTGAGAGAAAAGCTGCGTAAAACTCTACAGTCAATCAATCGCGAGCACCCAATGCCGCAGCGTACTTACCCTAAGATAGTGCTGGGCCTGCCTACAAAATCAACAGCACTTTCTATACTGTAAGCAACACCTATTATTTCAATATGAGTAATCGCCATGACAGCAGAACAAATTTTTAGCTTGTGCGGCATAATTGCAATGACAGGCTGGGCCGGTTTAGTACTAGCACCGCGGTGGACTGTAACTCGTGACTGGGTAGCCCCAGTTGTGGCGCCATTGCTCATCGCTGGCATTTACGCTTGGCTGATGAGCAGTAATAGCCCCCCCGCCGGCGGTGGTTTTGGGTCGTTACAGGAAGTGACCGTGTTGTTTTCAAACCCCAATTTATTACTGGCAGGCTGGATTCACTACTTAGCCTTCGATCTGTTTGTTGGCGCCTGGGAAGTGCGTGACGCCCAGCGCCAAGGCATTCATCACCTTCTGGTTATTCCCTGCTTATTCGCCACACTGATGGCAGGCCCGGCGGGTCTTGCCTTGTACTGGCTTGTGCGCATTGTTGTGACATTCATTAAGCGCCGTCAGCATCAGCCTGAGGAGGCAACCGCGTGAGTATGCTGCCCTTATCTGCTACAAACCTAACTTGGCCAACACTGACTGAACTGAGAGACACTCAACCCCTTTGGTTCTACGCCGCCCTATTCAACTTTGCGCTAATGGCCTTTTGCGTTATTGCCGGAGTCTTTGACGACAGAACATTTAACGGCATTTCCGTATGGAGCAAGCCCATAAAATTCGGCTTATCCGTGGGCGTGTATTTTATCACCCTGATTTGGTTTGCAACTTTCTTAAGCAAAGAGACGCTGACCAGCGCGGCGGGCAAATGCCTAGTAGCAATACCCCTTATTGCAGGAATAGTAGAGACCATCTATATCGCAGTAATGGCCGGCTTAGGCCTGGCCTCACACTATAATTATTCCTCCAACTTTACCTCTATCATGTATGCGCTCATGGGCCTTGGCGCTTGGTCTATGGTGTTAGTCCTGCCTTGGATGGGCTACCTGATTGCCAAACAAAACGCTCTAACTAACCCATTGATATTCGCCATTGTTGCAGGTTTATGCGTCACCCTCATATTGGGCGGCGGCTTCGGCAGCCACCTTGCAACCAGCAGTAGTCATTGGGTAAACGCAACGCCCACGGATGCTGATGGGCTATGGCTATTTAATTGGGCCAGGGATGGTGGCGACCTGCGCGTTGCACATTTTTTTGGCATGCACGCCATGCACGCTTTCCCCCTAGTCGCATTACTATTGCCAAAAACTTGGGCAGAGAAGCTCAAACTTCGCGTGCTGGTAATATTTATAACCGGCTACGTGGCACTCAGCGCCGGCACATTTTGGCAGGCGATAAATGGCCAACCCTTTTGGGCTGGATAAGTTACAAAGGCATGCCGCCATTATTACAGCACCTCTGTCGAGGCTAGCCCCCCTCGGTCATAGCCTCATTAAATGTGTTTAGCCTTGAAATAGAGTTAAGCAATATTAGTCGGCGAAAGATGCAGTGCCGAGGACTAGGCCGAGGACTAGGCCAAGGACGGGCCAACTTCTCAGTGAGCTTTTCTAGACCGCCCTATTATAGATCAATGGCCGTTGCAGCTATAATTCACCCTACAAGTAAGCGTGCCGACATGCGCAAATTTTATCCACCTATTCGTCGCTAAAACCTTATCAGGCTCAACCGGACACGCCCCCGTAGCGGCAATTTTCATGTATCCTTTCGCCTATAATTTTCAGCAAAAACATTCCGCCAAAAGAAGCGCAGGAGAACAGATTTGAAACTCATAAGCGACGACATTTTGATCGACTCGGGACAACAGCGCCCAATTCACGAAGCCATTTATCCGGCATTCGATGGTTTCAAATTTGCCGACCCAGCGGCATGGACAAAGGGTCACCCCTTTGACCAATACAAGAAAATGCGTGAACAAGCGCCAGTGATGTGGTCACCCGTCGACAAAGAGCGCTCTGGGTTTTGGTCCGTCACCCGTTTTGAAGACATCAAAAACGTCGAACTCGCCCACAGTGTGTTTTCCTCCCAGCGCGGTAGCATCAATATGGCCGTACCAGAAAGAAAACATTGGCGCCCGAAAAAGCTTATGCCTGCAGCCTACAACTCTTTGATCAATTTAGACGAACCCGCGCATCGCGAAATGCGCATGCAACAGAGCGATTTCTTTTTTCCAGCATATGTTGCAGAAGTCCGAGATCGAGTGAGCGTAAAAATCGACTCCCTGCTCGATGAGATGGAGCGAAAAGGCCCAGTTGTCGACTTTGTTAAAATGTTTTCAGAAGAACTTCCTCTGTTCACACTTTGTGAAATGCTTGGCGTTGATGAAGACGACCGCCCCAAGGTTAAAGTTTGGATGCACCACCTAGAGTTGGCAGCGCAGTTTTTGTCCAACCCCTGGCAAACGTTTTTATCCGAGCCAATGTTTCCGTTCCGTTTTAACCCAGTTGTAAACGACATGTTTGCCTACGGTGAGCGCGTGATGGCAGACAGACGAGTTAACCCTCGCGAAGATCTATTAACCGCCATCGCCCAATCCAAATTGGGTGGCGAGCTACTGCCTCAAGAATTTCTCGATGGCTCTTGGCTGCTCATTATTTTTGCCGGTAACGACACATCACGTAATTCGCTGTCCGGCACCATTCGCTTGATGACCGAATTCCCAGATCAGCGCGCCATGGTGTTAAAGGACCCGTCACTCATACCACAAATGTCAGAGGAAGCGTTGCGCATGGTGTCACCGGTCATACACATGCGGCGTACTGCATTGGAGGACACGGAATTGAATGGCCAAAAAATCGCCAAGGATGAAAAGTTAGTGCTGTGGTACGGGGCGGCTAACCGTGACGCTGATATCTTCCCAGACCCCGACACCTTTAATATGCACAGAAGCAATGTCGACAAACACATAGCGTTTGGTCATGGCGTGCACAAGTGCCTAGGGTCTCGGATCGCCAAGATGCAGTTGCGGCTCGCATTCGAGAAAATATTTGAGCGGTTTCCCAATATCCATTGGACCGGTAAACAAAGCATATCCCCAAACCCACTGGTACATGCGATCTCAAGCTTGCAGGTCAACTTGTACGGCCCTAATGGCAAACGCCCCAGCCAGGTCGCCGTTAAATAAACTGAGCAAAGTGGATGGGCGGCAGCACTGTCGTCTATCTATACAACCGCTGAGTAGCGCGCCTTAGTTGGCTGGAAAGAATTTTGCCTCAGCCCTTCTTATTTCAAGCTGTAAACTTATGGTAGACTTTTGTCCGTGACAGATCGAAATCATGTGGTTCTCTGAGTTTGTAGTTCAGGGTTGCTGATCGGTGTTAGCTAATTAGAGATTATATTTTATGCGCAACTTCAAAATGATTGGCGTTATCTGCGCCCTACCCTTATTAACCAATTGTGCGTCTAAGCCCGGAGATATAGCTGCCGTACCTTATCCTGATCAAGTATTCAAAGTCATGACGTGTGACCAGATAAAAGCCGAGTACATAAAAATTGAAGACAGCGTTCTGAAAATTACCGGTCAGCAACGCTCAGAAAGAAAAAAGGACCAAGGGATAAGTTTAGCAACGGGGATGTTATTGGGTAACTCTTCCTTGTTGTTCACTCAAGGCAATTCCGAAACCGCTAGCCAGCTCGCGCTTATCAAAGGTAAGTACGAGTCAATAAGCCGAGTAAGCGCGGCGAAAAATTGCGCAGTCGACTCTGCATCTGAATAGCACAAACGCAAATTCTAAGCAGCAGCAGGTACTGATCCACGCCCATACCTGTGGTGACGATCGTCGGCACAACCATCTCAAAGGTTTTTGTAAAAGATAAAGGGATTTACTGTGGACTGGCACTAGCACATTGCTGTGCCAGCACCACTGCGTTATGAGATTCTGGGTACGTTAGTCAACATTGCTAATAGCAATGACAGTCCATCAACTCTAAAACTGCTATTCCTACTGAGATTTAACATCGTTTTTCCTAAAGAACTCAAGACCCAACCCAGCCATGAAGACAAAATGCTCGTCCGCAGTACCTACGACATCAGCTGCAACCAAGATAGCTTTCTTTTTCTCATAGAAGCCCGTTCCACCCACCGCTACTGTTCCATTTGAAATTTTGTAACCGATGGGTTTCGGATTCTTGCGTTTTTTTCCAACAACAGTGTGCAACGAAGTTCCCTGAAGCTCTTTACCGTCCGGCAACGTGATAATAACTTTGCGATTTTCTACTGGCGGTCCCAAGGAGAATTTCGGCTTTTTGAACGGCAGCACAACTAGCACCGCAGTTTGTTCGCCACTTTGCATGACACACTGATAGTCTATTGCACCTTGGCGACCAGAAGTCATGCCATAAGAATTTGTAAATTCCTTCAGAACGCCAGAACAAAAAATAGTCCAAGTACCATAAGTATCATGTATCAAAGTTATATCGGTAGACGATTTTGTTTTGCCGAACCCCATAAACTTACTAGACGACTTTCTATTTTTCCAAGTACCTGTATAAGGCCCAATATTCAGAGCTTGGGTTTTGTAATTGAACTTCATAAGCAACGACTTTGTTTCATAGGCCGTTGCACCGGAAAAATCTGCCTGAAAATCCGTATTCTGCACCTTAAAAAATGCCATAGCGGGTGAAGCAATCGTTAACGACAGCCAAAATAGAATATTTGCGAGTTGCGGTTTGAGCATTGATAATCTCCAAAATTAGTTACTAAAAGTTTACAACTTAGCGCTTACGGAAATCGGCCCCAACACCCAGAACGAGTACTCGTGGAACCTGCAAACGTTAAGAACATCTAACCACTTGCACTAAAAGTGCAGAATAGCAATTACATTGCAAAGTGCGGAGTTCGCTCTCTGAAATTCAACCGCCCATTCATGTATACCAATAGTTTACCGAGTTTCCTGCACAAATATGCCACTAATTTAATTTTGTGCGCACAGTTTTAAGGGAGCGAGCAAATAAATTCGGAGTGTATGGGAAAAGGATGATTGGGTGTCGTTCAACCACAACGGACGCTTGAATTTTGTCTTGTAAGAAAAAAATTTGTCAGTAATTGTTTCCTAATAGTGTACCGAGCATTAATTTGACATGTGTCGCCGCCGTTCGCGCACAGGGCTGGAATTACGTGCTTACAGGTAAGATGCATACCAGTCACGTTGACATCGAATATCCGCTCCCAGGCCTCACGATCTAGGCTGGTCACGCCGCCATCGCCTGTACCAATACCCACGTTGTTGTGAAGAATATCAATAAAGCCAAAGGCTTCTATACACGCAGGGGCGATTTTCGCCACTTGCTCCTCCACGGCGATGTCCACAATCAGTGATTTCGCTGATCCACCTGCGCGGGTTATACGATCTTCGGTTTCTTGTAACGACACCAGATCACGGTCTACCACCAACACCCAAGCACCCTAGCGAGCAAATAGCAGCGCGACCGTTACCAACTATATGATCGTTGGGTGCAGAGCTGGCGGATTGTCCAGCGCCAACTACAACCGCGACTTTTCCGGCTAAACGTCCAGACCCGCTTCTTGCCGCCAAAGAATCTTTTAACATTACAGTCGCCCCTTATGAATTCATCTCACACAGCCCAGTACAGCCCAATGAATGAGCATGCGGGCGCCGCATACGGACCACTATCGTAATGGACTATGGAGATTTGTATCCATTAATAACATCAATAGTTAGTCAATCGTCTGGCGCGGGCGACCTGAAGGCCGAACCTCCAATAAAAAATCCTGCGCAGAACAGGCTTTTAGGTATGAGCCTTTAGGGACCCGAAGGTAATGAGATATATTGTGTCAACTAAAGTACGTGGCGGTCAGTAGTACATAGATATCATCAAAATCAGAGCGTTTAATGTTTCGTTCTCTAAG
>Ga0115004_10001668_pt1 | contig 18267 bp, 18 predicted proteins | sample ArcticOcean_MG_C_10_FD_88737 | JGI IMG/M metagenome (GOLD analysis project Ga0115004, IMG submission 88737) | Marine microbial communities from western Arctic Ocean - ArcticOcean_MG_CB11_90 | ecosystem: Environmental > Aquatic > Marine > Oceanic | place: Arctic Ocean: Canada Basin | collected...
AGACCGAGCCGAAACGGCGCAGTTCGCCTCGGTAGACCTTCGGTATGGAAATGGCATCGCAGTAAAAAAACGCGCGCTTAAACTCGCTCCTTTGAGCGACGTGGCACAACGATAATGACAAGCCTGCGCACTTGGTGTGGGGCGGGAAGGATTGAGAGAGTATGAAAGCGGCAGCGAGCGACAACATGATCGTAGGCCTCGACATCGGGACGTCCAAGGTCGTAGCGATCGTTGGTGAGATCGTAGACGATGGCAGTCTCAATATAATTGGCATAGGTAGCCATCGCTCGCGTGGCCTAAAGAAAGGCACCGTGGTGAATATTGAGTCGACCGTTGAGTCGATACAGCACGCTATCGCTGAAGCCGAAATGATGGCTGGGTGCCAGATTCATTCGGTTTACGCCGGCATAGCAGGTAGCCATATTCGCAGCATGAACTCGCATGGCATAGTGGCCATACGTGATGGCGAGGTCGAGCGCGCAGATATCGAACGAGTCATCGATGCGGCGCAAGCGGTAGCAATTCCTGCCGATCAAAAGGTTTTGCACATTCTCCCTCAAGAATACCTCATCGATGCACAGGAAGGAGTTAAAGAGCCGCTCGGTATGTCCGGCGTCAGGCTTGAGGCCAAAGTTCATCTCGTTACGTGTGCGATCAACGCCGTTCAGAACATAGAAAAGTGTATCAGGCGCTGCAATTTGGCAGTGGATGAAATTATATTGGAGCAACTTGCCTCCGCGTATTCGGTGCTCACTGAAGACGAGAAAGAGCTTGGTGTGTGTCTCGTCGATATCGGCGGCGGAACAAGCGACATCGCTATCTTTACAGAGGGCTCGATTCGCCATACTGGTGTTATCCCCATTGCCGGCGATCAGGTCACGAACGATATCGCGATGGCTCTGAGGACGCCGACCGACGACGCCGACGAGATTAAAGTTAAATACGCCTGCGCCCTCACGCAATTGGCCAATGGTGCCGACAGTATTAAGGTGCCTAGCGTAGGTGACAGGCCACCTCGCGAACTGTCGCGACAGGCGCTCGCCGAAGTCGTCGAGCCGCGTTATGTCGAACTCTTTACTCTGGTGCAGCAAGAGCTGCAGCGCAGTGGTTTTCAAGACATGCTGGCAGCAGGAATCGTATTAACCGGCGGCACTAGTAAGATGGAAGGGGTGGTGGATTTAGCGGAAGAGATTTTCCACGCGCCTGTTCGTATCGGCGCGCCTCATAATGTTGCCGGCCTTGCCGATATAGTTCGAAACCCCATCTACTCAACGGGAGTTGGGCTGCTGTTATACGGGTTGAAGCAGTTTCAAGAACAGGGCGGGATCATAACGAAGGGAGAGCCGCGTATAACCTTGGTCAGCCGGGTTAAGAGTTGGTTTCAAGGCGATAATTAGCGCGCAGGCGCGCAAGAATAACTTAATTTTAGGGGGCACTATGTTCGAACTAGTCGAAAACGTTGCGCAGACAGCCGAGATCAAAGTGATCGGCGTTGGCGGTGGTGGGGGTAATGCGGTACACCATATGATTAGCAATCAGGTCGAGGGTGTAGAGTTTATCTGCGCGAATACCGACTCGCAGGCGCTGAGCAACATCGACGCAAAAACCATTCTACAAATGGGTTCGGGTGTAACAAAAGGGCTCGGCGCAGGAGCGAATCCTGAAATAGGTCGACAGGCGGCGTTAGAAGATAGAGATGAAATTGCGGCGATCCTTGCGGGCGCCGACATGGTTTTTATCACGGCAGGTATGGGCGGGGGCACAGGAACTGGCGCGGCACCAATTGTTGCCGAAGTGGCGCGCGAGCTTGGAATCCTAACAGTCGCGGTTGTGACTAAGCCTTTTCCCTTCGAAGGACGCAAGCGTGCGTTAGTCGCGCAGCAGGGCATCGAAGCGCTCAGCGAGCATGTGGATTCACTGATCACCATTCCTAACGAGAAGCTCCTCGATGTCTTAGGGAAAGACGCGTCGCTTTTGGATGCGTTCAAGGCGGCCAACGATGTGCTTCTCGGCGCGGTCAAAGGTATCGCCGACCTCATCATGAATCCGGGTATGATCAATGTCGATTTTGCCGACGTGAAAACGGTTATGTCGGAAATGGGTATGGCGATGATGGGTACGGGACACGCGTCTGGCCCAGATCGTGCGAGAGAAGCAGCAGAAGCGGCGATTCGCAGCCCGCTGCTCGAAGACGTCAATCTCGAAGGGGCTCGCGGCATTCTCGTGAATATCACGGCAGGTGAGAATTTATCCCTCGGAGAATTCTCGGAGGTGGGTGATACGATCGAAGAGTTTGCGTCTGATGATGCAACCGTGGTCATCGGTACCGTGATCGATCCAAGCCTCAAAGATGAAATTCGAGTTACAGTCGTGGCAACGGGTCTAGGCTCAGTTCACGCCCGCCCAACGAAAGTCGTCGACAATACACCCAAATACGATGCTATTCGTCGCCCGATTCCGCGCACGGATCGTGGTACAGACAACACAGCCACTAAAATCGATCCTCTTTTTGAGCCTGACGCCGATCTCAACTACTTGGATGTTCCCGCTTTCCTGCGCAATCAGGCAGATTAACGAGGCCGCACGCAGTTGTGCACCAAGAAAAGTCACTTGGGAAAGCTGTAGGCCTTTGCTACACTTCTCGCTTAGCCCGCAGGTAACCCGATCTTGGGATACTGCGAGCGAGCGGTGTTAGCTAGTTTCCGCGGCCACAATGACACATCAAAGCCTACAACCCTGGCAGGGCCGACCTATGCTTCGTCAACGCACTCTTAAAAACATCATCCGCGCCACCGGCGTCGGCCTTCACACAGGTGAAAAGGTTTACCTGACGCTGAGGCCCGCCCCAGTGAACACCGGCATAGTCTTTTCACGCGTGGACCTAGACCCCGTCGTGCAAATTAAGGCAAGTGCGACAAATGTTGGTGAGACGACGCTGTCTACTACACTCGTTCAAGACGGGGTAAAGATATCAACTGTCGAGCATCTGATGTCAGCGCTTTCTGGCCTCGGCATCGATAATGCGTTTATCGATGTGAGCGCCCCTGAAGTGCCTATAATGGATGGCAGTGCTGGGCCTTTCGTATTCCTGATTCAATCGGCGGGTATCGAAGAGCAATCAGAGCCTAAGCGGTTTATAAAGATCCTCAAGACACTGCGACTCGAACAGGGCGATAAGACTGTCAGTCTCGAACCTTTCGACGGTTTTAAAGTCAGCTATACCTTACTCTACGATCACCCTGTCTATAAAAAGTACACCAAGAAAGCGACCATTGATTTCAGCAGCACGTCTTTTGTGAAAGAGGTGAGCCGCGCCCGCACATTCGGCTTTATGCATGAATTCGAAGAGTTGCGTAATCGTAATTTAGCGCTTGGCGCGAGCATGGATAATGCCATCGCAGTAGGCGACTATAAGGTTCTCAACGAAGATGGCCTCCGCTACGAAGACGAATTTGTTAAGCACAAAATCCTCGACTCAATCGGCGATCTCTATCTTCTTGGCAATAGCCTCATCGGCGAGTTCAAGGGGCACAAGTCAGGCCATGCCCTGAATAACGCGTTACTGCGCATGCTCGAAGAAAACGAAGATGCATGGGAGATTGTAAGCTTCGAAGAAGACAACAATGTGCCGATCTCGTATATGAAACCCGTCCTCGCCGCGTAATCCTATTACAGGTGGGTAAGGGTTTGTTTTTGTTATAAATCTCGCCTTTTTGGGGGTGAGGATCCTAACGCGTTGAGAGCTTCAACGCTTGCATCCTCTTGCTGCGTCAATTACTCTCGCTGTTCTTTTTCATTCGCGGCACAAAGCGTCTCTGATGCCTATTCTTTTGACGCGTAGTTGCTTATAGCCCGTTGCCCTTGTAGCGGAATAATGTATAGCTAAATAAATGAAACTCCTTTTAATCGATCAACGACACGGCCAAAGCCGTAGCCTCGAGCTCAAGGGATGGCTGCGCGCGCTCCTGTCGCTTTGCCTGCTCGGCACCCCCGTTGGTCTTGGTTATTTCGGCTATCAGCTCGCCGCCGGTCAAAACGACGATTCTTTAGTCTTTAACCAGCAATCAGCCGAGAACTGGCAGAAAGAACTGGCGCTTCAGGCGCTTCAATTGGAACAACTCCGCTCTGCCTCAGAACAAGAACTAGACGCACTCACTCTTAAACTGGCTAAGCTTCAGGCTCGCCTCTCACGCCTCGATGCGCTGGGAGAAAGGGTGGCGGGCTTAGCCAATATTGATAGCTTCGATGCGGTGGCGACGTCTTCGTACCTCGCCGGTGGGCTTGAAATTGGTATCGCAAGCGGCACGCCAGATGAGTTTGCTGGTTCTAATTTGTTGGCGTCGATTAGTGAGCTTGAAGAGCTTATAAACGAGCGGCAGCAGCAGCTTGGTAATATTGAAGGTCTGTTAATCGATCAGCGTGCTATCGAAGACGGCTTTGTCGCCGGGCGCCCGATAGAGAATGCGTGGATCGCATCCCCTTTCGGCAGACGCCCAGACCCTATTACCGGCAAGAGCAGTTTTCACAGCGGTATAGATCTGACCACTGGCAAGGCGGGCGCACAGATTAGTAGCGTCGCAGGTGGCGTTGTGACCTGGGCTGGACCACGGTCTGGTTATGGTCTGATGGTTGAGGTCAACCACGGCAATGGCTTTACGACGCGCTATGCCCATTCGCAAGAATTGTTTGTCGAGGTGGGAGATGTCGTATCCCGTGATGATAAACTCGCCTTAGTAGGTTCCACAGGCCGTTCAACTGGACCCCATGTTCATTTCGAGGTCTATAAAAACGGCCGTGTCGTCGATCCTGCCTCTTATATCCGCCGCACCATCCGCTAACTCCTACGCCCAATTCGGTAGCTGACTCTGCTCGCCCTAAACACAAAGGCCGAGAGAGCGCTTCTACTCGTCCGGAAAGAGATTTCGGTCGAACACTACATTTTCTAGAATTTACTTATAAATCGAAGACACTATGAAACTATTCAGCAAGATTTTCGGCAGCAGCAATTCGCGCAAGCTCAAAAAACTAAAACGCAGTGTCACTCAGATCAGCGCGTTAGAAGAGGGCATAAAAGGTCTCAGCGACGACCAGTTAAAGGCTAAAACTGTCGAGTTTCAGGAGAGAATCGCCGGAGGCGAAAGCGTCGATGCACTCCTGTCTGAAGCGTTTGCGGTTGCGCGTGAGGCGAGCATCAGGGTGTTAGGCATGCGCCATTTTGACGTTCAGTTGATCGGCGGCATGGTGCTTAACGAGGGCAGTATTTCTGAGATGCGCACGGGCGAGGGCAAGACATTGATGGCCACGCTGCCGGCCTATCTAAATGCGCTCTCCGGCAAGGGCGTTCACATAGTCACCGTGAATGAGTATCTTGCCGAACGCGATGCTAACTGGATGCGTCCGCTTTATGAGTTCCTTGGCTTGACTGTGGGGGTTATTAAGTCTGGGCAGAATCCAGCGGAAAAGAAAGCCGCCTACGAGAGCTCGATTACCTACGGCACTAATAACGAATTTGGGTTTGATTATCTACGCGACAACATGGCATTTAGGGTAGCCGATAAGATGCAACGCGAACTCAATTTCGCGGTGGTCGATGAAGTCGATTCAATTCTAATAGACGAGGCTCGTACGCCGCTTATCATCTCCGGTGCTGCCGAAAACAGTTCGCAACTCTATATCGCGATCAATTCACTTGTGCCAAAGCTTGAGCGCGGCGAAAAGATCGAAAAAACGAAGATGGAGCAGATGGACAAAAGCTATGTGGCCGAGGAGGAGGGCCACTTCAGTGTTGATGAGAAGAGCCGTCAGGTAGAACTCACAGAATCTGGGCACGAATTCGTCGAAGGTTTACTAATCGAACAGAAGCTTTTGGCCGACGGTGACTCACTCTATTCAGCAACGAATCTGTCGCTACTGCATCACGTACATTCAGCGTTAAAGGCGCATTACCTTTTCAACCGCGACGTTGAATATATTGTCAAAGAGAAGCGTATTGTTCTGATTGATGAGCATACGGGGCGGACGATGGAAGGCCGCAGACTATCCGAGGGACTTCATCAAGCGTTGGAAGCTAAGGAAGGGGTAGAGATTCAGAGCGAAAGCCAGACGCTTGCATCGACCACGTTCCAAAATTATTTCCGCCTTTACAACAAACTTTCTGGTATGACTGGAACCGCCGACACCGAAGCGTTCGAGTTTAGCCAAATCTATGGGCTAGACGTGGTGGTCATTCCAACTAATAACCCGATGGTGAGGGATGATGCTAACGATCTTATCTTCCTGAGTATGGAAGAGAAACTTGAGGCAATAGTTGCCGATATCACGGAGATCAGCGCTGCGGGAGCGCCGGTACTTGTAGGCACTGCATCAATCGAAACGTCCGAAGCTATCTCGAAATTTCTCACTAAAAGTAAAATCACTCACGAGGTTTTGAACGCGAAGTTTCACGAACGCGAGGCGCAGATTATTGCGCAGGCGGGTCGTCCAGGTATTGTCACTATTGCAACCAACATGGCTGGGCGAGGAACGGACATTGTGCTCGGTGGAAATTGGGAGGTCGAAGTAGAGGATCTTAAAGATCCCACCCCCGAAAAAATTGAGGAGGTGAAGGCAGCATGGCAGGAGAGACACGATCAAGTACTCGCCGCCGGCGGCTTGCATATTATTGGCACGGAGCGTCATGAGTCCCGACGCATCGACAATCAACTGCGTGGCCGTGCAGGGCGTCAGGGCGATCCGGGATATTCGCGCTTTTACTTGTCGATGGAAGACAATCTGCTCAGGATTTTTGCGACAGACGCGGTTAAAAACTTTATGCAGAAACTGGGCATGGAGCGCGGCGAGGCAATCGAGCATGGCATGGTGACGCGTGCAATAGAAAAGGCGCAGCGAAAAGTAGAAGGACGCAATTTCGACATTCGAAAACAGCTTTTAGAGTATGACAACGTCGCAAACGATCAGCGCACAATTGTCTACCGTCAGCGCAATGAATTGATGGCGAGCGACGATATTTCAGACCTTCTCGTTGATATGCGCAAAGAGGTGGTGGAGCAGCTAGTCGATACTTTTATCCCGCCCCAGAGCGTGCCCGAGCAATGGGATATTGAGGGGCTTGAGCAGGCACTGCAGGTTGAATTTGCGAGTGAGCAGCCAGTGCAAGCCTGGCTCGATGCGGACGAGAAACTCTATGAAGAGCAGATTAAAGAGAGGGTGCTCGAGAATCTAAATCAGGCCTATGAGGAGAAAAGTGCGGCTGTCGGGGGCAAGATGCGGGCGTTTGAGATGCAGATTACACTGCAAATTCTTGACGGTCTCTGGAAAGAGCATCTCGCTACGATGGACCACCTAAGACAGGGTATTTTCCTTCGCAGCTACGGCGGTAAGAATCCTAGGCAGGAGTATAAGCGAGAGGCCTTTGCGTTGTTCCAAGACTTGATGACTAACCTACAGCAAGAAGTAACCAAGGTGTTAAGCCATGTTCGTATTCGGCAGGACGACGAGGCCGATGCAATAGAGAAACAGCGTGCGGCTGAGCTTGCAGCACAGAAGCTGAGTCTCCAGCATCAGCAGTCTTCGGCGCTTTCCGAACCCCGCGCTCCCTCCGATGCCGCTCAGCGCGCAACCGTACCTGTGGGATCGAACCGAGTTGATCCTGCTCCATTCGTGCGCGAGCTTCCGAAAGTGGGTCGCAACGAATTATGCCCGTGTGGTTCTGGTAGAAAATACAAAGCCTGCCACGGAAAAATTGCTTAGGCGGCGATGCAGCTGGAGCTTGATAGACTCAAACAACTAATAGGTAGGATGTAAGATGGAAAACGTGAGCGTCGAAGGCGTTCGTTCGGCGGCGATCGAAAGCGGTATCCGCTATGCGAGTCGCCTTGATCTAGTGTTGTTTGAGCTAGCTGAAAAGACAAAAACAGCAGGTGTGTTCACGCTTAATGCCTTCTGTGCCGCGCCGGTTATGGTCGCACGTAGGCATATTGCTGCTATGTCACCGCGTTATTTGTTAATTAATACTGGCAATGCGAATGCGGGTACAGGAGTTCAGGGCGAACGCGATGCGATCGCTTGCTGTGAAGCCGTTGCGCGCGAATGCGGTGTTAATGCTGAGCAAGTATTGCCGTTTTCAACCGGAGTCATAGGCGAGCTGCTGCCGGTCGACAAAATTGTCGGTGCGCTGCCTGCCGCTCACAAAGCGCTGGCCGTAGATCAAATTGCAGCGGCGGCGCGAGGTATCATGACGACGGATACGCGGCCCAAAATGGTTTCTCGCCAAGTCATGGTCGAAGGGCATCAGGTAACGATCTCTGGTATTGCGAAGGGATCGGGCATGATTAAGCCCAATATGGCGACAATGCTCTCCTATATTTTTACGGATGCGAGGTTAACGCAATCAACACTCGATCGCCTCTTACGCGAACAGGTAGCGCTGAGCTTTAATCGCATAACAGTCGATGGCGATACCTCTACCAACGACTGTTGCTTGCTCTCTGCGACAGGCTGTTCGGCTGCGCCGGTTGAAGCGGAGTCGGGGCAATGCCACGCTGTTTTCGAGGAAGCGTTGGCTGACATTTTCCGCGAATTGGCTGTTGAATTAATCAAAGACGCGGAAGGCGCGACTAAATTTGTAACGGTTGCAGTTACTGGTGGCCGCGATAGCGGCGAATGTTTGCAAGTTGGCTATGCCGTCGCCGAATCTCCGTTGGTTAAAACCGCCTTATTCGCCTCAGACCCCAATTGGGGGCGCATATTGGCAGCGATTGGACGAGCGGGATTGGATAGCCTTGATATTAATGCTGTCGAGGTATGGTTAGGGAATACTCGCATCGTCGAGAATGGATGCCGAGACGCGCACTACACCGAAGAGGCTGGTCAGGCAGAGATGGACAGAAACGAGATCACTATTTCGATAAGCCTCGCACGGGGTGACTTCTCTGAGAAAATATTCACCGCAGACCTGTCTTACGACTATGTCCGCATAAACGCCGATTATCGCAGTTAGTGGCCGTGCCGGAAACGTCATTGCTTGTTGCCGTTGGGGTTATTCAAGACTCGGCTGGCCGAGTGCTAGTCGCGCTGCGTAGCGAGCGGCAGCACCAAGGTGGGCTGTGGGAGTTTCCCGGCGGTAAAGTTGAGAAAGGCGAAACCGTGCGCGAGGCGCTATGTCGCGAGCTTTATGAAGAGCTTGGGATCAAAGTCGAAGCTGCTGTTCCGTTTAAGCTGCTCGATTACAGATATGTCGATCGCCGCGTATTGCTCGATGTTTGGAGGGTAACTCGCTTTACAGGCGAGCCTGCCGCGCGCGAATCGCAGCCATTAGAATGGCGCGCGGTAACTGACCTTAACCCAGACGAATTTCCTGCGGCGAACAGGCCGATTATCAGCGAGCTTCGCAGTGAAGAATTGCTCGATGGACAAAAAGGAGAGGCGGTGGGACTAGCGAGTGCCAAAGACCTTACTGATACTGAGTAGGGTCTGTAGAGAGCAGAGCCTCATCGAATTCATCGGAATAGTCAGGCTCGCCAGCAATCGCATGGCGTTCGTTTGCCCAGTCGCCGAAATCTATCAACCGGCAGCGTTCGCTGCAAAATGGGCGTGATTCGTTTTTCTCTGCCCACTCAACGAGTGACTGGCAGGTAGGGCAATTGACTGTCTTCATTCTTCTACTCGTTGGGTTTCGACATCTGCGCCGCTTTGCCCATGACGCAATACTGTTTGTGCTGTGCGAGAACCGCGTCAGCGAGCGATGCAAGATCTGCCTCGTTACTGATTATATCATCTGCACGGGCGAGCCTGTCGGGGCGAGCGATCTGAGCCTCGATTATTGCCTCGATAGTTTCGAGGCTGCTTCTATCGCGCTGCAGCGTTCGAGCTAGCTGAGTGTCCTTGCTGACATCGATCACTAGAACTCTGTCGACAGCCTTGGCTTGGTCGGTTTCAAGTAATAAGGGAGAGACTAACAGACAGTAAGGGCCTGTGCAGGCAGCGAGACGGCTCATCATCAGCGCCCTGATTAAGGGATGGAGCAAGGCTTCAAGCCATACTTTCTGCTCTGGGTCTGCGAAAACGATCGCGCGTAGACAAGCACGATCTAAGTTGCCCGCTGAATCTAACAGATCATCACCAAAGTGCTCGGCAATGGCGTGCAGGGCGGGTGAACCTGCCTCGACGACTTCCCGGGCAAGCAAATCGGTATCGACTAACTTTATCCCTTGTGCGGCAAAAAGTTCTGCTGCTGCGCTTTTGCCGCTGCCGATTCCACCGGTTAGTCCAACAATCATTGTGCTCATAGTCTCGTTTTTGGTTCCCGATTTATCCGTTGTTTTCGTGAGCCCTGCACCTTTTTTGTAGCCGAAATTGCGTCAATGTACCGGTTTAATGCGGCGCAAAGAGCGTCCCATACAGAGCGAGAACTTGCGGTCCCCAGATTAGCATGACAAAACCAGCGGCGGCTAAAAAGGGTCCAAACGGCAGAGGTGCACTGCGTTCGCGTCCACCAAAGACGATGAGGATAAGCCCTATTGCCGCTCCCGCCAACGATGCTAGCAAGAGAACGGGAAGGATAGCCTGCCAGCCTAACCATGCGCCGAGAGCCGCAAGCAGCTTGAAATCCCCGTAACCTAGACCTTCTTTGCCAGTAACCAATAAAAACGCCCAGAACAGGCTCCAGAGCGTGATATAGCCGGCGGCTGCGCCTATTACCGCATCAAAAAGCGAGACGCCGGGCAATCCAAGGTTAAACGCTGAGACTAATAGGCCAAGCCAGAGGAGCGGAAGCGTCAAATCATCGGGTAATAGATGATGGTCTAAATCGATCAGGCTGAGTGCGAGCAGAAACCATGCGAAAGCGAGGAAAGCGAGTGTGCTCGCTGTAAAGCCGAAGGTCATGGCGACGAGAATAGAAGCAACGGAGGCGGCTATTTCAACGAGAGGATAGCGGGCTGATATTCTGGATTTGCAGTGCCGGCAACGTCCGCGAAGAAACAGGAAACTGACGACGGGCACATTTTCACTCGCGCTAAGTTGCTGCGCGCAAGAAGGGCAGTGCGAACGCGGAACGGCGAGGTTGAAGGCTTCAGTAGGCAACTCATTTGGCAACTCGCTACTCTGCCAGGCGCGCTCAAGCATAATTGGCAGACGGTAGACGATAACGCTGATAAAGCTGCCGACAAGAAGTCCGAGAAGCGCAACGAAGCCGAGAAAAAGAGTAGGGCTGCTGACTAGGGCTGAGGCGAGTGTCATGGTCTGTCGAGCGACTCCGAAAGTATGATTAGATCACTGATCCTAATTGGAAAATGGGTAGGTACATGGCAATAACCAAGCCTCCGACAAGAATTCCGATAACAACTATGATGGCAGGTTCTAGGAGAGAAGTCAGGCTATCGACTGCGTCATCTACTTCGGCCTCGAAATGGCTCGCGCTGCGTTCAAGCATCGCATCGAGCTAGCCAGATTCTTCGCCAATGCTGGCCATCTGACTGATCATGTTAGGGAAAACGCGGTATCGCTGATGGCGGAGTGCAGTGGCTGACCGCTAGCGACATCGGAGCGAATTTGCTTGGTCGCCTCCTCGTAGACACTGTTTCCGGTTGCGCCAGCGACAGACGCGAGTGCATCCACTAGGGGGACTCCTGCGACGCAGGTGCCGCCCACGGCCCATGTCACCGGAGGCACGATGCCATTCGGGGTTAGGGTGTAGGTAATTCCCGCCAGAGGAGAGCCATCGGCTTGCCAAGTCATAGTGATAACGCCGTTTGCCACCACGCTGCCGTGCACACCGGCCGCTGCGACAACCGTAGCAGGAATGCCCATCACAGCAACTGCGCCTCCGTCCAGTGCGGCGAGGTTAGCGGGCCCGCGCGTCTGAATCGCAATTTCGACAGACGTTCGCAGTGGGGCGGCAGCAGACACGAGTTCCGTGAATTCAGCTCGCTGTGCGAAAACGTTGTATTGAGGCACTGCAATTAGGGCGAGAATGCCGATAATGACGATGACCACCATTACTTCGATGAGAGTAAAGCCACTACCGCGCGCTTGCGAACGACATAAAAAGCGGTAGCGGGTAGACGAGTAAAGGGTGAGCTTATGCATAGTGTTTCTTCGTCGTGATCTTAAATTAGGCTGAGCATTTTTCTCTTAGGCAGTGAGGAGGTAGGAATGCTCCCGGCAGTTAAGGCCGCGCCCTGTGAAAGTGCAGCCCTTGCCATGTATAGGACCGATTACGGAAGGTTTCCTGACAGCTATTTCTCAAATGAGATGAAATTGAGCGCTGAGATCGTAGCTAGCTAGGTTTTTCTCTCGGTGTCTCTTTGTATCGCTCTGCCTCTCTCCGCCTCTCTCCGCGTCTAGTGGTGTGTCTGTAACCGTCAAAGCGCGGTTCAGCTCGCATAAATATGACGCAACCTAAGCTGAATTCTCAAAAAGCGCGTATTAGCTTAAGGGCAACAGACAGAACGCACGCTTGAATGATTTGAGCAGGTAGTTTATGTTGCCGAAGCTTTAATGCGCGCCGTGCGCGTTCAAATGGGAGTCTCGAAGTAATAAGACCCGAGGCTATAGATAGGTGTGATTAGAATGGGTAGTAAAATGAGAAAAGCGACGAGTAGTTCGAGAAGTAGTTCGATGAGTCTGTCGATTCACGTAGCCGCCACGCGGGCTTTCTCCGCGGCATTGCTGGTCGCAGGTTTGATATCCTCGCATGCGGTTTTCGCAGAGGCTCGCACAATAAAGGACGGTGTCTTTACCCAAGCACAAGTTGATGCGGGCAAAGCAACATACGATACAAGCTGCAAGACCTGTCACGACATGCGCTTCTATCGGGATGCACTCAAGTCTTGGGATGGACAGCCTGTGCTTTGGATGTGGGAAACAATCCTAGGAACGATGCCTGCCGATAATCCGGGTTCATTGATGCTCGAGGAATATACCGACGTCGTGGCCTATATTTTGTCTGAGAACGGCTTCCCAGCGGGAGAGACAGCGCTAGATCCAGACGGCAACATGTCTGATATCAGCATCGTCGCCCCGTAACTAATTTTTCAACTCTTAAACAGGCCTTGGCTCGTCGATGCTATCCGGCTAGGCGGGTCTCTGGTCTTCCGGTATCAATCAATCCGTACCGCAATCCTCCTCTATCTTTTTCAGTGTATTGGCGTCTCTCTGGTCTAAATCAAGGTCGTATTTCTCGGCTAAACCCTTCCAAAGGTTTGCGTACTCACACTGGAACTCTTTACGCGGCAGGTAACGGCTAGGGCCTCTATTCGATTTTCTTCTTATTTCGCGCTTTTCTACGAGTACGAGATTGATTGGGTCGTTGGAGAATTGGATTTTCTTACTCTGTGGCCATCGATCGCCCCCGTGCGTGTGAGCATAGAGTCTAGGAATGACGTGGTCGATATCAATTTGGGTTGCTACTGTGAAAATCTCGCCCGTGTATTCGTCAAGCCATTCACCTGTTCTGACTATGCAATTTCTTGGATTGGTGTAGCGCGCCTCGATTCTGCTCGTCAGCACGAGCATTTCTTGACGTGTCGACTGGCAGTCATTATCGAAATCTTGCTCGAAATCCCAGTCCTCCTCGTTAAAGAATTTTTCCCTATCGCGTCTATCGATAAGAAGGCTGTCGCGACCGACCCGATTAAATGTGTCCGGCATCTCACAGCCGCCAAGGTGGCAATGATAGGAATTAAACTGATAGTGCCCGCCGTTCTGATCTAGCCCGCCCGCATGTGCCCAGAGTGTGGCAGTGCAGAGTAGTGTGATTGGGGTCAGTAAAGCGCGCAAGGTTAGCCGCAGAAGAGTGCGGATTGGCATTGCGCCTTGCTCTTTTGGAGGGTTTGTTACCAAGCTGTTCATTAAGCTTCTTATTAAGTGTTCCATCGTGCGCTCCCTCAAGCCCTTGGTTAGGAGTGAATTGGTTTTTCGCAAGCGTCTCTTATATGACAGTTGACAGTTGGCTAGCTGCGCTTAGTCGAACAGTAATGACAGATCAAGCGCCCGGCAATGTTTGGTGAGTGCGCCGATTGAAATATAGTCTACACCGGTCTCTGCTATTGCCACCAAGCGTTCGTCGTCGATACTGCCAGACGCCTCGAGTTTGACTCCCCCTGCGGCATGCGCGACAGCCAATAGAGTTTGGTTTAAATCAAAGTTGTCGAGCATGACAATATCCGCACGAGCGGCGATGGCTTCGTCTAACTCGCTCATCGATTGCACTTCGACCTCGACTGGCAAAGCACTGTTGAGTGTTCTGGCGCGCTGCACTGATGCTGCGATGCCGCCGCAGGCCGCAATGTGATTCTCTTTGATTAGAAAGGCGTCGAAAAGCCCGATCCTGTGATTGTCACAGCCACCAACACGCACTGCGTATTTCTGTGCCACGCGCAGTGCGGGTAAGGTTTTCCGCGTATCAAGAATTTTCACCTTTGTGTGTTGCACCAATGTCGCATAGCGATGGCTCGTCGAAGCGGTGGCAGAGAGTGTTTGCAACAAATTGAGCGCGCTGCGCTCACCTGTAAGGATGCTGCGCGCAGACCCCGAGAGGGTAGCAATCACCGTGCCCGCGTTGACTGGTTCGCCATCCTGGACATTCCAATCGATTGTAACATTGCCTGAGTTTAGAGCGACTTGCGCAAAAACTTCGTCTGCAAAGGACGTTCCACAAAGAATGCCTGCTTCGCGCCCAAGGATTTTAGCGGTGGCTGCGCGACCGACGGGAATTAAAGAGGCGGTAATGTCGCCGCTGCCGATATCTTCCTCTAAGGTCATCGTGACGATTTTAGTGACGTCTTCCCCTGCGGGTCGATGAAGGGGGGCGTGGAGTGTTTGCATTGCGGGCCCTGCGTAACAGCGGAAGTTTTAAACCTCGAAAGGGTGATAGCAGAAGTATGGCGCAAGGTCGATAGAATAGGAATAGAGGGTATGCGGGGCGCGCCGTGCTGGCGTATGCTAGAGATCGTAAGTCTGCAGAGAATGATTAACTTGATATGAAATACAGTATTAACAAGGGCGAACTTGTCCCGGCAGAGCAGGTGGCCTCGCCTAATTTTGGCGAGCGTCCCGCTGGCGTCTCTATTGACCTTGTTGTGGTGCACAGCATTAGTTTGCCGCCGGGAGAATACGGCAGTGGGGCGATCCAACGATTCTTTTGCAATCAGTTAGAGAGCAGTGAGCATCCTTATTTCGAAGAGATTGCTGGGCTTAAAGTCTCCGCGCACGTGCTGATAGAACGTTCAGGCAAGGTTGTTCAATTCGTCAACTTTGACCGCCGCGCATGGCATGCTGGCCGCTCTGAGCACAGAGGGCGAGAAGAGTGCAACGATTTCTCGATCGGCATCGAACTAGAAGGAACCGATTATGATGTTTACGAAGAAGCGCAGTATGCTTCCCTTGCTGCGATTCTTGTTGCGTTAGAATTTTATTACCCCGATGTAACGACTAATCGCATTGTCGGTCATAGTGATATAGCGCCTGGGCGAAAGACCGATCCGGGTATGGGCTTTGATTGGCAAAAGCTCAACAGCGAGATCGCGAGACTCCGAGTGTCGTCGTAAGCATTAGGATGCAGGGTCTAGGTGAGAAATCGTGGGTATTCGAGCGAGGATGATGCGTGAAATTTTTAGTTATTTTATTGGGTCTTATTTTAACGGCAACCTGGCTTAAAGAGGCTGATCGTTTTGACGACTCTTGGTTTGGGCGCTATCAGCTGGCGCTGCGCAATTCGGTAGGAAAACTCAAAATAGTCGGAAAATACGGGACTTCGGTAGCCCTGGGTGCAATTTACGGCGTTTTGCTTGGCGCGGTGATGGTTCTTGAAGCGCTGGCTGAAGGGTTGTTTTACGGTGTCGTAACGATACTCCTGCATCTGTTTATTCTCCTCTTTGCCATGGATAGAACTCAGCCTGGTAGGCTCGTACAAGACTTCTTAAAGTCTTGGAACGCAGGCGGTAGGCAGGGATGTGTAGACTATTTAGAGGCGGAGCTTAGCCTCGAAGTACCCCCGAATGCAGCAGACGGTTCGGCGCTCGTTAGTCGATTTAAGCGATTGCTCGCCTATAGAAGCTTTGAGCGTATGTTTATGATGTACACGCTCTATATGCTAGCAGGACCCGAAGGCGTTATGTTCGGCTATGTCAGCTATCAGCTCAGATCCGAACTCTGCAGGGGCGAAGATCGGCGACTGGCGATGCCTCTCGAGAAGATTATCGCTATCATCGAGTGGGTGCCACTCCGATTGCTGGCAATCACCTTCTCTCTTGTTGGAGACTTCAATAGCTGTGTTTCTCGTCTTCGCCGCCATCTGTGGGAGTTTAATACGACAAGCGATAACGCCCAATTAATCGCAGACTGGGCTCGTTGTGCTCTCTCTGAGCCGGCCGCAGATGAAGTCCAGAACGCGGACTGTGACGAGGCGGCTATGGGCGCCGAGATCGAAGCGCTCAGCGGCCTGCTAGAGCGCAGTCAAATAGTGTGGCTTGTCGTCGTTGCTGTACTCACATTGGTCGGATTCTAACTGGAAGAGGGTTGTCGGCGAAATACCTGGCAGCAGCATTCATAATCTGTCTTTTCTATTTTTATGTAGTTTTACTACATAATTTCGTAATGAAACTGGAATCGTTAGTTGATCAAGACTAAAATCTTGGTATCTTGAAATTTAGTTACACCCATTTTATAAAGCTTTAGCTTTACTAATATTGACAGGGTAAGGATGAGATCGATGAGCGAACATCAAGATATAAACCCCGAAGAAACCAAAGAATGGCTAGACGCGCTGAATTCAGTGATCGATGAAGAGGGTTCAGACCGAGCACATTACCTGCTGAACACACTGTCTGCCCGCGCTTCGATCGTTGATCCTCGCGAAGATTCCACGGCGGTTTACACCGACTATCGTAATTCCATCAGCCCAACGACCGAAGATCGTATGCCAGGCGATATGTTTATGGAGCGGGAGATTCGCGGCATTGTGCGATGGAACGCGATGGCCATGGTTATGCGTGCAAACATGCGCAATGCGAGTATCGGTGGGCATATCTCAACGTTCTCATCGGCGGCGACGCTCTATGACGTTGGTTTCAACTATTTCTTCCGGGGTCCCAATGAACACGATGAAGGTGACCTCATCTACTATCAAGGGCACTCGTCGCCGGGTATCTATGCGCGGTCTTATCTCGAGGGGCGTATCGATGAGAAGCAACTCGATAATTTCCGTCAAGAGGTTGATGGCAATGGACTGTCATCCTACCCACACCCTTGGTTGATGCCGGACTACTGGCAGTTTCCAACGGTGTCGATGGGGTTAGGGCCTATCCAGGCGATCTACCAAGCTCACCTGCTGAAATACCAGACCAGTCGCGGTCTGCTCGACAATAGCCGACGCAAAATTTGGGCTTTTCTTGGCGACGGGGAAACCGATGAGCCAGAATCACTTGGCGCGATCAGCAAGGCAGGGCGCGAGAAGTTCGATAATTTGATCTTCGTGATCAACTGCAACCTTCAGCGTTTAGATGGGCCTGTGCGCGGCAATGGCAAGATCATCCAAGAGCTTGAGGGCGTATTCCGCGGCGCTGGCTGGGATGTGATTAAAGTGGTGTGGGGGAGGCATTGGGACCCGCTGCTGCAGGCCGATAAAGACGGAATCCTGCAGGCGCGCATGAACGAAGTAGTAGACGGCGAATATCAGAATTACGTGGCCCGGGGTGGCGCGTACACGCGCGAGAATTTCTTTGGTAAAAGCCCTGAGCTGCTCAAGATGGTCGAACATCTTTCGGACGACGATATTATGGCGCTCAATCGTGGCGGCCACGATCCTTATAAAGTCTATGCAGCTTACGCTGAGGCCGCGCGCGCGAGCGGCAAGCCAACAGTAATTTTGGCGAAAACCGTCAAAGGCTATGCGTTTGGCGATACTGCCGAGGCCCAGAATAACGCCCACTCTGTTAAGAAGCTCGACGTCGAGTCACTCAAAAAGTTCCGTGACCGGTTTGGTATTCCAATTCCCGACGATAAGCTAGAGGAAGTACCCTATTACCGGCCGGCCGAAGATAGCCTCGAGCTTAAATACATGCGCAAAGTGCGCGAGCCTCTCGGTAAACCTGTTCCACAGCGTCGCAGTGTGACGACGCCATTGCCGGTTCCAACACTGAGTGTCTTTGACTCGCAGCTCAAGAGTAGCGGTGAGCGCGAAGTCTCCACGACGATGGCTTTTGTGCGCATGCTCTCAACGCTTGCGAAGGACAAGGAGATCGGCCAACGTGTTGTACCGATCGTTCC
>Ga0115004_10001670_pt1 | contig 18253 bp, 16 predicted proteins | sample ArcticOcean_MG_C_10_FD_88737 | JGI IMG/M metagenome (GOLD analysis project Ga0115004, IMG submission 88737) | Marine microbial communities from western Arctic Ocean - ArcticOcean_MG_CB11_90 | ecosystem: Environmental > Aquatic > Marine > Oceanic | place: Arctic Ocean: Canada Basin | collected...
ATAGAAAGACCCTCAACATTGATTTAGATAAACTATCAGATGCGATTTCTGATTCTACCAAAGTTATACTCGCTGTAAATCTTCTTGGTAATCCAAATAACTTTGATGCAATTAACAGTCTAATAGCTGATCGCAATATAACCCTTTTGGAAGACAACTGTGAGTCTCTTGGTGCTACTTTTAATAATAAGCAAGCAGGCTCTTTCGGTCTAATGGGTACGTTTAGTTCTTTTTATAGTCATCATATTTCGACTATGGAAGGTGGTTGCGTTGTTACAGACGATGAAGAGCTGCATCATATATTGCTGAGCATTCGCGCCCATGGCTGGACTCGCAACTTGCCTGTCAAAAATCATGTTTCGGGGGTTAAAGGTAATAATCCCTTCGAAGAAGCATTTAAATTTGTATTGCCTGGTTACAATGTCAGGCCACTAGAAATGAGTGGAGCCATTGGTATCGAACAGTTAATAAAGCTACCTACCTTTATTGAAATTAGAAGAAAAAATGCAGCATACTTTAAGTCAAAATTTAATGGCCACGCTTACCTTGACATTCAAAACGAAGTTGGCTCAAGCAGCTGGTTTGGTTTTGCGTTAATTTTAAAGGAAGATAGCCTAATTTCGAGACAAGATCTTGTTGAAGTTTTGGCTCAAGAAAAAATTGAATGCCGACCAATTGTTACGGGTAATTTTTTAAAAAATATAGAGGTTTTAAATTATTTCGATTATGAGGTGTCAGGAACTCTTGAAAATGCTGAACACATAGACTCTCATGGATTTTTTGTAGGTAACCAGCAGGTCGATCTAACTCAGGAAATTGATTTTCTATACTCTGTAATATCGCAAATTATGTCTTCGAGAACGATTTGATGGATAAAATTTTAAACTTGATAGGCAGAAATTCTTTGTTATTTAGTAAGGATATGGAAGATCATCGAACTTCGCTTGACACTGCCGTTACTGATAGCACTTTCCTTGTCTTAGGAGGCGCAGGCTCTATTGGACAAGCTGTTGTTAAAGAGATTTTCAAACGTAATCCTAAAAAGCTTCATGTTGTTGATATCAGTGAAAATAATATGGTTGAGCTGGTAAGGGATGTCCGCAGTTCGTTTGGTTATATCTCTGGTGACTTTCAAACTTTTGCGTTAGATATTGGTTCAAATGAGTATGATGCTTTCATTGAATCCGATGGTCATTATGACTATGTTTTAAATCTGTCGGCGCTTAAGCATGTTCGAAGCGAAAAAGACCCATTCACCTTGATGCGGATGATCGATGTAAATATATTTAATACTGAAAAAACTATGAAGCAGGCGTCTGAAAAGGGAAGTAAAAAGTATTTCTGCGTTTCAACCGATAAAGCGGCTAATCCTGTTAATTTAATGGGGGCTTCGAAGCGAATTATGGAAATGTTCTTGATGCGTCATAGCGATGATATTCCCTTTTCAACGGCTCGATTTGCTAATGTTGCATTCTCTGACGGGTCATTGTTGCATGGCTTCAATCAGAGGATTCTGAAAAGACAACCAATCGTGGCCCCAAAAGATATAAGGCGTTACTTTATTACCCCGCAAGAATCTGGTGAGCTTTGTTTAATGTCATGTATATTTGGTGATAATAGAGATATTTTTTTCCCTAAATTAAGTGAATCACTTCACTTAATTACGTTTTCGGAGATTGCAAAAAAATATTTAGACAGCTTGGGGTATGAGCCGTTTTTGTGTTACTCGGAACAGGAAGCGAGAGATCTGATGGAGACTTTACCTGACCAGGGCCAGTGGCCATGCTTGTTTTCTGATAGTGATACAACAGGAGAGAAGAACTTTGAAGAGTTTTATACTGACAATGAAATCCCTGATATGGAGAGATTTCAGAGCTTAGGAGTCATAAAGAATGAAGCTTTGTTTGTACCGGACTTGATTGATGAATTTGAAAAATCCATCGCAAATTTAAAACAAAATAAAACCTGGACTAAGGATGAGCTTGTAGCGCTATTCTATAAGCTAATTCCTGATTTTGGCTATAAAACAACTGGCAAATATCTTGATAGCAAAATGTAACAATATTGAAGAAAATAATATGAATAAAAAGGTAATTGACTTTGTTCAAGATATATATGAAACAAAAGATTTTATACCGCTACATGCCCCAACTTTTATTGGAAATGAGAAAAGGTATGTGCTGGATACTATTGACACTACTTTTGTATCTAGTGTTGGTAAATATGTCAAAGATTTTGAACATTTAGTAGAAAATTACACAGGTGCTACTAAGGCTGTAGCTACCGCTAATGGCACCTCTGCACTTCATGCAGCATTATACGTTGCAGACATTAAAGCTGGAGAGCTTGTGATTACACAAGCACTAACTTTTGTTGCGACCTGTAACGTTCTGTATCATATGGGCGTAGAACCTATATTTGTGGATGTGTCTAAAATTAGTCTTGGGTTGTGCCCTAAAGCAACTCAAGAGTATCTGGAAGCAAACGCGAAATTGAACAACGACGGCGAATGTATTCACAAAACAACTGGGAAAAAGATTAAAGCTGTTTTGCCAATGCATACTTTTGGGCACCCTGTTCAGCTTGATGAGCTATTAGTAGTTTGCTCAGAGTGGAACCTTCTCTTAGTTGAAGATGCAGCTGAAAGCTTGGGATCTTTTTATAAAGGTAGACATACTGGGACAATTGGAGATTTTTCTGCCTTAAGTTTTAACGGTAATAAAATAATCACTACAGGTGGTGGGGGAATGGTTCTGTGCAAGACTTTAGATAGTGGCCTGCGCATTCTCCACGTAACTACAACCGCGAAAGTTCCTCATCCGTATGAGTTTTATCATGATGAACCTGGGTTTAATTACCGCTTACCCAATCTTAATGCCGCCTTGGGCTGCGCTCAAATGGAATTATTACCAAAGTTTATAAAACAAAAGAGGGAACTAGCAAAGCTTTATGCTGAATTTTTTTATAGTTCCGCTTATGAATTATTTATCGAACCAGAATATGCAAAATCAAACTATTGGTTGAATTCTGTACTTTGTCCCGATATAAATAGCCGCAATTTATTATTGAAAGCAACCAATGAAAAAGGAGTGATGACGAGGCCAATTTGGCAGTTAATGCACCGTATGCCCGCTTTTAGTAATGCACTAAAAGGTGATCTTACTATATCAGAATGGGCTGAGGCTCATTTGGTTAACCTGCCAAGCTCACCTCCCAAACTAATAACATAATAGTAACTAAAAATTTATTTAAATACATCCATCAAAAAAACATTATTGAGCTTCTTATGAGATCCATTATATTTTCTGACTTACATGGTAATTTACCTGCTCTAGTTAAACTTAGAGAAAAGTTTCCAGATTGCGATAGTTGGATCAGTTTAGGCGACAATGTGAATTACGGTCCTTGGAGTAATGAATGCGTAATTTTTATAAAAGAGGAGCTTTCCTGTAAAAGTTTATTAGGGAACCATGAAGAATACTTTTTGACTGGCATCTACCCCGGGAAGAATATTGTTGCCAAAGAGTTTTTCAAGTTCTGTTATCCTTTTTTTGAAGAAAAGAAAATTATTAAAAAATATTTAGATAGCTTACAGTTAGGTAGCTTCTTCTTGTCACATACTATAAATGGAAAATATATCTTTAGTGATACTGATATTTCCGTAGCTGGAAATCACGTCGTGGGTCATTCTCATCAGCAATATACTAGGAAAGTGAGTAAACACTCAATAATCAATCCAGGAAGTTTAGGTCAAGATCGTCAGTACATTAATCGCGGTAATTACGCCGTTTATGATCATGATACAGATTCGTTTGCACTAAACTCATTTACATATAACGTCGATATTGTAATTAGTGAGATGAAAAGTAAGAAATATCCACAAATATGTATTGATTATTATCATCAAAAGGAGCGATTGTCATGAATATATTAGTCACTGGTGTTGGCTCCACCCTCGGTTATGGTATTTTGGAGACGATAAGTAAATCTGGGTTAGACTGTCAACTTTCAGGAGCTGATTATTTTGAAACAGCAGTAGGCCTCTATAAGGTTGATTTTCCCTTTATTTTGCCTGACGTCCTTTCAAGTGAAGTTAGTGATGAGGATTGGCTAGAGTCAGTTATTGAAATTATTGAGAGGCAGAATATCAATTATGTTTTAGTCGGGCTTGATTTTGAGGTGCCATTATTTGCTAAATTCAAAAATAGAATTGAAACACTTTTCGCTTGCCAAGTTATTGTAAGTTCCTTAGAGGTTGTTGAGATTTGTAACGATAAATGGCTTACATATTGTTTCTTACGGGATAATGGCTTCGATGCTCCAAGGTCATGCCTCCCCTCTGAAATTGATTCGTTCAAATCCGAAGTGCAATTTCCCTGGATTGTGAAGCCGAGACAAGGATCAACTTCTAATGGGCTATTTCGGGTAACTGACATGGACACCTTATCACACGCTTTGGATAATTGTGATAACCCAGTTATTCAAGAAGAGGTTGGTATTTCTGATGAAGAGTACACGTGTGGGGTCCTTTCAGTGAATGGAGAGGTTCTCAGTTCGATAGCCCTACGCCGCACTCTAAAAAATGGTAACACCACAGTTGCATACTATGCCCAATGCACTGAAATTGATAGTTATATTAGACGCGTTGCTGGGAAACTTGGATCATTTGGCCCTATCAATATTCAGCTTAGGTTGACCGAGACTGGGCCAAAGATTTTCGAAATAAATCCAAGGTTTTCTGGAACGACAACTGTGAGAGCATGTTTTGGCTTAAATGAGATTTCTGTTCTTTTTAACTACTTTGATAAGCTTAACTCTATCGGTGTTGGTCCCTTTAGAGAAGGTATGGTCATTAGACATACAACTGACAAGTTTGTATCAAAAGAGGATATTGATAAATTGGTAATTTTATGAATATAGTTATCGCTGGTGGTTCCGGTTTTATAGGGGCTAAAGTCAAAGAATCTCTGCGTTCCAATGGATATAGAGTATTTTCTTTATCGAGATCGGGAGGGCGCCATGAAGACGACCTTAAGTGTGATATTACTAGCAATACTCAGTTAGAAGATATTACTGTAAAGCTGTCCAATTACAAGATTTCTGTGTTGGTAAATTTCTGTTCCAGAGTCATGTCTTCAGATACTGAGCCTGATACACTTTTTGATTCTAATTTGAAGATCGCTTTTGCTTTAGCTAATTTGGCAGAAAAGTTGTTACCAGAAAAGTTAGTCAACGCATCCTCGACGGCCATTTATCCCAATATTACTGGGTCATTCAGTGAAACTTCTATAGCCATGCCATCTGTAAATTCCGATTCGTGGTATGGCCTTTCCAAGTTTGTAACGGAAAATCTTATAGATATTAAGCTTATCCCCTTGGGAGTAGTGTGTGTGCATCTTCGGATATGTCAGGTATATGGCAAAGGGATGGGCGAGAGTCGAATTATTCCGGTTTTACGTGAAGAGTTGCGTTCAAATGGCACAATGACTCTGTGGGGCAATGGTGAAAGAGTAATTCCATTTATCGAGGTGGAAAAATTACTAGTGATTGTAACAAAATTTGTTGAGAATGACTGTATTGGTGGGGTTTTTAATGTCGTAGGGGAACACCTAAACCTTGTTCAACTTGCTAACAGAATTGCTCTCCAGCAAAAAATAGAAAATCATAAGATAATACTTTTATCTAAGGGGAATAAATCTAAATTTCGAGTTGAAACAGATAAGTTAAAGCATTTTTTAAATGCTAGTGAGAGGAACAATAAATGAATAAGAATATATGCGTATTCACAGGAACTAGAGCTGAGTATGGTCTACTTTATTGGTTAATGAAGGATATACAAGCAAACCCTGTTCTTAACTTGCAAATAGTCGCGTCTGGTACTCATTTGTCTCCTGAATATGGATGCACTTATACGGAGATTGAGAAGGATGGATTTAAAATAGATGAAAAAGTTGAGATGCTGTTATCGTCCGACACGCCTATTGGGGTTGCAAAAAGTATGGGTTTAGCCGTTTTGGGTCTTGCCGATGCATTCGATAGGCTTAGACCTGATTTTTTGATCATTCTGGGAGATAGATACGAGGCACTCGCAGCAGCCCAAACTGCTCAAATATTGCGCATTCCAGTAGTCCATCTAAGCGGTGGTGAAGTTACAGAAGGTGCCTACGATGATTCTATCCGTCACGCTATTACTAAATTAAGTTATCTGCACTTTACTTCGAATCAAAGATACTGTGATCGTGTAATTCAGCTTGGTGAAGCTCCCGATAGAGTTTTTAATGCAGGGTCAATTGGCTTGGAGCATCTTACTAGAACTCAACTACTGAGTTTAGAGGAGCTATCATTATCTTTGGATTTTGAGTTAACGAGTTCTTTTTTCGTTGTAACTTATCATCCCGAAACGCTTGCCGAAGAGGACCCTGAAGTATCATTTAGGGAGTTATTAAATGGTTTGGAGTCTTTCCCGGAGCACAAGCTTCTCATAACATATCCAAACTCAGATAATGGTGGTCGAAAAATTATTGCACTGCTGGAGCAATATGCAAAAAATAATGCTGAACGGGTTTACGTTACTAAATCATTAGGGCAACAGCGCTACCTTAGCGCAATAAAACTAGCTGCTGCTGTAATTGGTAATTCTTCTAGCGGGATTGCAGAAGTGCCGTCGTTTTCAGTTCCAACAGTCAATATTGGTGAAAGACAAAAAGGAAGACTTATGGCCAAGAGTATAATTAATTGTAAGCCAAAAGCAGATAGTATTGCAGGGGCTATTAATGTTTGCCTTTCTACTCGACTCAAGGGCGTTGTCAATCCCTATGGAGCAGGTGAAACTTGCAATATAATTATTAAGCAACTCATTGAAATAGACTGTAAAAAAATCATCAAACAATTCTATGATATCGAGGCCAAAGTATGACTTTAATAATTGCTGAAGCCGGAGTTAATCACAATGGACAAGAAGATCTTGCTATTAAGTTGATCGATGCAGCAAAGGAAGCTGGAGCAAACATAGTTAAATTTCAAGTCTTTAAAGCAAAAAACGTTATTTCAATCAATGCACAGCAAGCTGCTTATCAAATAGCAAATACTAATACTGAGGAATCCCAATTAACAATGATCGAAAAGCTTGAGCTTAGCTTCGCTGCTCATAGTCGCCTAATGTTGTATTGTAATGAAATTGGAATTCAGTATTTATCTACTGCATTCGATCATGACAGCCTAGATTTCCTAGTAAATGATTTAAAGTTATCTTGTTTGAAAATTCCATCTGGAGAAATAACTAACGCTCCCCTGGTTCTAGCGCATGCGCGCACTCAATGTGACCTAATTCTTTCTACTGGCATGGCAACACTTTCTGATATTGAACGAGCTCTTGGAGTGATTGCTTTTGGATTGACGGCATCATCTCATATATATCCATCTGAACAGGCCTTTGTTGATGCATATTTTTCAACTGAAGGTCAAAATGCACTTCACTCAAAGGTTACAATTTTACACTGTACAACTGAGTATCCAGCCCCATTAAAAGATATCAACTTGAATGCAATGAAGACCTTAAAGGCTGCTTTTAAGCTACCAGTAGGTTACTCAGATCACAGCAGCGGAATCGTCGTGCCAATTGCAGCCGTTGCGCTAGGGGCTCAAGTTATTGAGAAACACTTTACTCTCGATAAAAATATGATCGGGCCAGACCACCTAGCATCATTAGATCCTATTGAATTAAAGGAAATGGTTACGGCCGTTCGCTCTGTTGAAGAGTGTCTAGGGAAGGGGTTGAAAGGCCCTCGACCCTCCGAATTAAATAACATGAAAATTGCACGAAAAAGTATCGTCGCGAAAAAGGCGATTACCGAAGGTGATATATTTTCTGAGGAGAATATAACTATAAAAAGACCTGGCGATGGCCTATCGCCATATTGTTATTGGAGCTTGATGGGAACTAATGCAGATAAAGACTATTTAGAAGACGATTTGATCGGGGTAGAGTGATGAAAGACAAATGGGAAAAGACATTAATTAGTCGAGGATGCACCATCCGAGAGGCCCTTAATATTATAGATGAGGGAGGGCTTCGGATAGCTATTGTTGTTGATGAAAGTAAAAAATTACTAGGTGTTGTTACTGATGGGGACGTTCGTAGGGGGCTATTAGCTGGGACGTCACTAAATGACTATGTTTCCAAGGTAATGATTGCTAAGCCAGTTATAGCCAATACACAATATAGCAATGACGAGTTATTTGAGATGATGAAAGCGAAGGGGATTATGGCTATTCCACTGGTTGATGACGGCCGAGTTGTTGGATTAAAAAGTCTACATGAATCACTACAAAAACCTCAATTGAAGAATCCAGTATTTATAATGGCGGGTGGCTTTGGTTCACGTTTATTACCGCTAACAGATAATTGTCCTAAACCTATGTTAAATGTTGGTAATAAACCAATGCTTGAAAGGATCTTGCTGCAGTGCATTAATTCAGGGTTTTCTAATTTTTATATTTCTACACATTACATGCCAGAGGTAATCATAGATTATTTTGGGGATGGCTCGAAGTGGGGAGTAAGCATTAAATACGTCCATGAAGATACACCGCTTGGTACCGGTGGTGCCCTTGGTTTATTACCTGGTGATATATCCAAACTTCCGTTACTTATGATTAATGGTGACGTATTGACAACTGTTAATTTCAATAAGCTATTAGATTTCCATAACAACCAATCTGCAGGTGCATCAATATGCGTTCGTGAATATGAGTATAGAATCCCTTATGGAGTAGTTAGAGGAGATGCAGGGACAGTAATAAGTATGGAAGAAAAACCAACACAATTATTTTACATTAATGCGGGAATCTATGTAGTGAATCATGAGGTTGTTAATCAAGTGAGGCTGAATGAGAGAATAGATATGCCCTCACTCCTTGATAGATCAGTATTAAAAACAGGTAAGCTAGCAATGTTCCCTATTCATGAGTATTGGCTTGATATTGGTCATATGGAAGATTATAAACGAGCGCAATTGGATGTTCTTGCGTTAGGGTTAGAGTAGTTGAAGAAAGTTGCAGTTATTGGCCTGGGAAATATAGCAGTTCGTCATCGTCGAAATTTGCGGCAGCTTTTCCCTGATGTGATTTTGTACGCTATGTCATCAAGGGGCCGGACGCCTTCTGAAGATGTATCAGATAGTGATATTGTTGTTTCAAATATTGATGAGCTGATTATCGCGAATGTGGAGTTGGTGATTATAGCTTCGCCAGCTCCGTTTCATGCAGAACAAGCAATCCGATTTATCAAGGTCGGTATTCCCACCTTGATTGAAAAGCCAGTGACAGCAGATGTCAAAGATGCTACTTTATTAAATAGAGTGATTCATGCGACTCAAACTCCAGTGGCTGTTTCATATTGTCTGCGTTACCTACCTTCTGCAATAAAAGTTAAAATGCTTCTCGAAGAAGAATATTTAGGAAAATTACACAATGTATTTATTAATGTCGGGCAGTATTTGCCTGAGTGGAGGCCTAATAAAGATTATCGAGAATCTGTTTCAGTTAGCAAGAAGCTAGGTGGGGGCGCATTACTGGAGTTAAGTCACGAACTAGACTATGCGCAGTGGCTCTTAGGAGATTGTATCGTTGAGCATGCAATATTACGTTCGTCAGAGGAGCTTGGACTGGAAGTCGAAGATATTGCTGATGTAACGCTGTGTTCAGATGAGGGAGTTATCGTAAATATTCACATGGATTTTATTCAGCGATCAACTCAAAGACATTGTAGTTTAATTGGCAGTAAAGGAAGATTGGATTGGGATTTGATCACCAACAGTGTCACATTCTTTGGCGCTCTCGGCAGTGAGGTGATTTATTCTGAGCCGACGTGGGATAAGAATGAAATGTACCTTTCTGTGATTAAGGATTTTATTGGAATGGCTAAAGGACATCACAACAAATGTATCGAAGTAGATACTGCTATAAAAATCGTAAAACTAGTCGAAGAGATAAAGATTAACTCAGAGAAACAGCCTGAATGAAAAATATAAACCATGCATTTATTTTCGCCCGGGGAGGGTCAAAAGGCCTGCCAAATAAAAACATTAGAACACTTGCGGGTAAGCCGTTGATTCAATATGCCCTTATGACGGCATTTGCTTCACCTTCTATTTCAAAAGTATTTGTCTCAACCGACGATAAGAAGATTGCTGCAATCGCTCAAACGGCTGGTGCAATAATTATTAAACGTCCCAAAGAACTAGCAACTGACAATAGTCCTGAATGGCTTTCATGGCGACATGCCATAGACTGGGTTACTGAAAGATACGGTGAATTCGATTATTTTGTTAGTTTACCTTCTACAAGCCCTTTGCGAAGTGTAAATGATGTTGAATCTGCAATAAATAAGTGTATCGAGGACGAAGCTGATATCTGTATTTCAGTCACACCTGCTAATCGCAGTCCATACTTTAATATGGTGAAAATAGACAGTGTCGGCGGCGTTGATTTGGTGAACAAGCCTGAATCTAAAGTATCTCGTCGCCAAGATGCTCCTGAGGTTTTTGATATAACCACTGTAGTGTATGTAAGCACTCCATATTTTATCTTGAACAATAACGGTGTTTTTTCAGGTAAAGTAACTAGTATCAGAGTGCCGAAAGAGCGCGCAGTTGATATTGATGACATTTTTGATTTCAGATTAGCAGAGATCATAATTAATGAGTCTTAATGTTTTAATATAGTATTAACATTTATAGGTAGAATATATGTTGTCTGAAAAAGTAGTTGTAATTACTGGTGGTGCCGGTTTAATTGGTCAGGAGTTTGTCAAGGCTGTGGTTGAAAACGCAGGTATTGCTATTATAGCTGATATCAATTCAACACTTGGTGCAGAAGTCAGAGATAAACTACAGAATGAAATGAGCACTGAAAACATTGATTTTGTTGAATTGGATATTACGTCAAAAGATTCACTTAATGAAGCAATCAAACAATTAGACCAAAAGTATTCAACTATTGATGCGCTAGTTAATAATGCCTATCCACGAAATGACCAATTTGGTAGGCATTTCTTTGATGTCGAATATAGTGATTTCGTTGAAAATGTGGGGCTAAATTTGGGGGGTTATTTTGTGGCATCACAGCAATTTTCTGAGTTTTTTAAAGAGCAAGGTCATGGTAATATTATAAATATTGCTTCAATATATGGTGTGGTGGCTCCGAAATTTGAAATTTATGAAAACACCAAAATGTCTAGCGCTGTAGAGTATGCAGCTATCAAAGCTGGACTAATACACCTTACAAAGTACATGGCTAAGTATTTCAAAGGCCTAAATATTCGTGTTAATGCTCTTAGTCCAGGAGGGATACTTGACAATCAACCTCAAGAATTTTTGCATGCTTATGAGCGTGTATGCTTGAATAAAGGAATGTTAGATCAGAGGGATTTAAAAGGCTCTCTGGTATATTTGCTCAGTGACATGAGTAAATATGTCAATGGACAAAATATTATTGTAGATGATGGGTTTTCGTTATAAAGGATCTGCGAAGAAAATAAGATTATAAAAGTGTATATTTCCAATCTTAATTTTTTTAATAACCAATTATGTCAATCACTTATATAGTCCGTACTCATGGAGGCCTAGGAAATCAACTCTTCCAAATTTTTTATGCTATCTTGCTAAGAAATAGAGTTAGCGGAGCACGCTTGGCCGTTATTCATGATTCGAATTATGGTCATCGTTTTGAGTTAGATAAGAACTTGGAGGTTGCTTATTCTTCTAAAGTTGGTTTTATCCCCAATGTAATATCGAAAGCTAGAATTCCAAAAGTTATCTCAAAGCTCTGCCAACAAGAAATAGGTTCCTTTGGTATTCTAAACTACCGTTTTTTGGATGGGTACTTCCAAAACGTTAGATACTATGGGAGCTTCGACGATACTGAAATTATGGTGGCAGTCAATGAGCTCAAAAGGTGTTTAGTTTCCAGTGCAAAAGAATGTGATAAATTTAAGGTTTTATACCATTTTAGGTTGCTAGACTTCTTTCGCTCGGAGAGTGAAGAATTGAAATATATAGAAACTCAGTTTTCTGATATTCCTGCGGAGAGTAGTATTGTTTCCAATAATGATAATCTATTTCGCAGTCCAGAAATCCAAAAATTTCTAGATCAAAAAAATATAAACCATATTGAATCTGATGGCTTATCTTCTGTTAACGTCCTCTTGCTAATGATGGAATATGGAACGATTCACAGTAATAATAGTACACTGGCATTCTGGGCAGCAATATTTAATCGCTGTGAGTTAAATGTTGGAGATGACGCTCTCAAAAACTTGTACAATTTATTATTGCCCAAATAATTATCCTAACCAAGCTTTACTAAGGTATAAAAATTTTATGTTACCAAATATGGCTGTTTTTGCCGACAACGGCATTACCGGCGCCACTCATGGAGTAGCGCTAAGAAAAGTATTGCTTAAAGAAGATGGATTCTCGTCATCTAATTTTATAACATTATCTGGATCAAGTATTTTTTCAATATTGATTGGTTTAATTACTTTGGTAGTTAAATACAGGTGGCCGCCCTCTATAATATCTGCCCGTTTTTTGAGTTCGGCCTCAGTGATTGCAAACTCGAACACTGAACTGTTATATATTGACACACTTCATTTATCGTTTTTGTGTAAAAAAATTGGCAATAAGAAATGCATCGTTAATTTTCATAACTATGATCCTGAGTATCTCCTTGAGTTAAGTCGTCTTGAAAAATCAATTTTAAGATCATTGTTATTTAAGTATGAAAGTTTTATATCAAAAATAATCCTCCGGAGACTTGAGAAGATTGATCGATTGGAAATGTGGGCGTTAACTTCAAAAGATTTTGATTCGGCGAGACTGCTCTTAAACTATAGTAAAAAGATAAAGCTTATTCCTCATCAACTTCCAAGATTTGGGGCATACAAGTCAAGTGATGCTCTAAATAATAGTAGGCCATGTTTGGACTTGATATTTATAGGCGCTGGAGGTCACGGACCCAACAAAGAGGCTTTAGACTTTATAATTAGTATTTTAGATTGCAACACGCGTTTTGTCGCGCATATTGTTGGGCCTTCATGGAAGATCCATTCACATCCCAGGTTGAAATTTCATGGTTTCGTGAAAAAATTAGATGCATTTCTTGCTGATAATTACCTTTTCATTTGTCCTATCTTTTCTGGATCAGGTATTAATATGAAGGTTTTTACTGCAATCGAGTTTGGATTACCCGGAATCCTAAGTCAATTTACACGAGAGCCTTTTAACGTGTATGGTAAAGATTTTCCAGATGAAGAATATGTTGTGGTAAATGGTAAAGACCCTAAATCATGGGCGGATTTAATTATTAAAAGATCTGAATTACTTTCAAGGGAGAAATAGCATCAGACATCTCATTACTTTTAAAGAACAAATTTACTTGTTTGCAATTATTTTATCAATGAGTGCTATTGATTTACTTCATGTGGCTAGCATTGCTACTATTTTGGATTATCTCTTGGGTGGGATGAATAGTGATAGTGGTGTTCTTTTAAAGTTGGCAAATAATTTTTCTAATTTGACTTATGGTGAATTCTTGTTGTCTGGCTTTATTTTGATAGGAGCTCTGAAGATAGGGGCTGGAAGTGCATTAATTTACCTGCAAAACTCATTTTTGAGCTACAAAAAATTGGAGATTCGTCAAAAACTAATTAATAAAATTTACTTGAAAACGCAAAACAACGAAGACTTCAAGTATTCACTGCATCAGCGTGCGTATGCCGTAGATAGTCATGAAGTAACGATGGGTTATATCAACCCAATACTTTATATAGCTAATGAGCTGTTAATATTTTTCACAATAATGTGTGTATTAATGTATTACAGTTTTTGGGCGTCAATTTTTGTTGTGTTATTGATTGCTATTGGAGCGCTCATTTACTTAATGTGTAATTATCTCATAAGGGGATCTGACATTACTGGGGTTGAGCAAACGTTAATGTCCTACTTGAACGATATAATGAAAGCGAGGAAAGAAATTAAACTAACCGACTCTGGTCTAGCGATTAGACAAAAAATGGACGAGCATGAATACCTCAGTAGAAATATTTTAACAAAAAGACTTGTTTTATTAGTACTGCCAAGAGTTTTGTCAGAAGTTGTTGTTGTAAGTTTATTTGTTATAGGTATCTTTTATGTGCAGTCAGCTAGCAATAGTCCTGAAAGTATATCTCTAGTTCTGGGATCTGCTGCAGCGATTGGCTATAGAATGTTACCATCCCTGGGGAGGTTAATTGCTTCCTTTCAACAAATCAAACTAAGTAGTTTTTACAAAGATTCGTTAGTTAATTTAATCCAAGATAATGATATACCAACTGGATACTCTGATGATCATGCTCTAGGCTCTTTTAAGCGTCTCTCAATTAAAGGTGGATTTATTGGCCCCAAAGGGGCGCCGTTAATAAAGGTAGATGACCTCGAAATATTGAAAGGAGAAATTTTTGGCATAGTTGGCGCAAGCGGTGTAGGGAAAACTATCTTGCTTGATACTCTTTGCACATTGCGCCCTCTCTTGTCCGGAGAAATATTTATTAATGATACTTCTGTATCGCATGGAGCAGTTGTGCAGGGTCTGTTTTCTTACTTGGGTCAAGAGCCTTTAATTTTTAATGATACTATTTTGTTTAATGTTACCGGTAAAGATAAGTTTTCTGAGGTTGATGAGAAGTTATTTAACGAGGCGGCTACAATTTCAGGTCTTAACGATATACTAACTTCTTCTAATAGCTCATTATTGCAAATGATTACAGAGGGAGGCGCCAATCTATCAGGTGGACAAAGACAGCGTATCGCCCTTGCTCGTGCGATTTATCAAAATACTGATATTATCATCCTAGATGAGCCTACTAGCGCTTTAGATAAAGGTTCCGAAGCTAAGTTTATTGAACAAATAAGCAAAGTAAAGGGTATAAAAACTATGATAGTAGTCTCTCATAGTCCTGAGTTTATGAAGGTATGCGACAGGGTGGTGACGGTAAGTAATATGACCCTTAAAGAGAACTAAGTCTATGAGCCATTTTTATCTAGGAATTGTAGCAGTTTTTATATTCTGCAGAGCTAAGCTGCTCTCTGAAAAAGGTGCTCGGAATATTACTATAGCTCCAGTTAGGCTATCCTCTTCTCATTATTTAGAAATCCTTGTTGGTGCTCAAGTTACCGGATCTGGTGGAATTTGTAATGTTATTTGTGACATAAACAATCATTTAAATTTGAGTGATGTCACTTTATCAATTGGTCCTTTTCAGGCAGTCAAAAAATCGATTTATAATAAGTTTTACAAGACACTTTTTTGGTTATTAAGATTCGAGGTTGTCGCGATTAAAAAATTATCTGCGTACAAACTTCGTGAGACTGACAAGCCAGATTTTTCTGCTCATGTAAACTCTACATTACGTAGATTATTTTTTGGTGGGGAGATAAGAGAAGATGAATGGCATGATTATGAGAACTTACTACTCGACGACTGCAAATCAATATTTTATTCTTGTGTTGATACTGTATCTGAAACAGATGCAGTATTTTTTAGTCATGGCATTTACTCATTATGGGGTCCGGTATTAGAAGCGGCGCGTCTGAGTAATACTAAGTTAATTATTAACGGTAGCCTGCCTTATTATGGTGCTGGGTTCTACCTTGCAAGGAATGCTTTTCAGGTTAGTTTGCCTATTGATATTGGCAACAGAACCAATCAACAAAGTATCGCAATTTCCCTTCTTGAGCGGCGTCTTAACCTTGAGACAATAGACCAAAAAACATTTAACGTTACAAAATCTGACCCAAAAAAACTAGATGAGATTAAGCATTTTTATAGTAATTTTAGAAGAACGATAAGCATTTTTCCAAATTGTTTATGGGATGGCAATATTGATGAAAGAGATACTATTTTTGATGGCCTAGTTGATTGCATTAACTATACAATAAAAAATGCGCCACTCGGAATCGGCATTTGTATAAGACTGCATCCGGCTGAAGCAACTTTATGGAAGAGTTTTGACGGGTTAAAAAATCATATAGTAAGTAGTGAAAATGTACTTATCGTGAATTCTGACTCTGATGTGATCTCTCATGACATCGCTAATTTATCAGATATTAGTATTGTCTATGATGGAATCATGGCGATAGAGCTCTCATTTACTGGTAATCTAGTATTAGTGCCATCGAAATCACCCTATACAAACTGCCCTGGTATAATTGTGCCTTCAAATAAAGATAGCTTTTGGGACGCTATAGAGCATCAAAATAAGAATGTAGAGAATATTGATTCTTCTCGATATGCTGTTAGTCAGTGGGTATCCGAAACCTATCTAACTACGTTATTAGATTTCCCTGGGTATGTAAGTGATGGTGCTCCGATCAACGGAAGGATTCTTCTTATAATGTTTTCTATGCCCTCCTTCTTAAAATTCTACAAAACTCTGGTACAACTATGAATACATCTACTATAAAAAATACTTTACGAACTCTATTGGGTGAAAAGTTAACAGCTCGAATTCATGGTTATTGGTTTTTGCGCTTAATTAAAACTAAACCATTACCTGATCGAGAGGTAAGTTATCTGAGCAATCTTAATTTAACAGATACTTTGGCTATAGATATAGGAGCTAATGGCGCTAATTGGACTAAAGCCTTGAGTGATTTAGTTGGCCCCGCAGGTAAAGTAATTGGATTTGAGGCACATCCTTATTATTTTCAGGCAACTAGGGCGGCTGTCTCTTATGATAAATCGATGTCGATGAACTCGGTTATTTATCCCACAGCGATGAGTGATCAACAGTCAATGCTTAGCCTGTGTATTCGTGAAAACGGAGTACATTTAGATGGTGAGTCAAGAATAGTTGACTATGAGGAAGCCCAGGCCCTTAACTCTATTATTGCTGAAGTTGAGGCTTTAGAGTTAGATGTCTTTTTAAAAAGCAAAATGTTAGATGAACATAGAATATCAGTGATTAAACTTGATGTTGAGGGACATGAAAGTCATGTCATTCGCGGTGCATTAAAATGCATTGAACGGTGGCTACCAGTTATCGTTTGCGAACTCAACGAAGGGGAGATTGGAGAATTATGTCATGTTGAAATTCGTAAAGTTCTCGAAAATTTTGGATATGAGTTATTCATTACTGATGGCCACTCCCTTGAAAAATTTACGTCCTTGTCTCAATTAGCTAGCCATTTTTCTAGAAATATTATTTGTATTCATCACGCCGATACCAATGTTTAATGATTGGTATTTTTGAAGATAACTCAGGTCTAGATGATGTATTTATTTTCTTATATCTTAATTGAAGGCTGTGCCCAATGATAAATATAGTCTTTCTTGTTAGCATCTTTTTCATACCAATTTTTATCTCAATGTTGAGGCTAACTCCGTCAGTTAGATTGCTTTTCGTGAGTCTATCTTTTGCAATTATTTCATCACTTCGCCCTAATGTTGGTATGGACTTTGAAGCTTATGAATTGGCTGTAAACAGTGATAATACTTTCCTTGAATTGGTGTTTTACTATAAAGAGCCCGTAAGCGCTTTATTTGTTTTTATAGGGCAATTAGCTTCTCTTCAAATTACGCTTTTCCTGTTTGCTTTTTCTTATGCCCTAGGAGTTTTTTATCCTCTAGTGGTTTTGAGCAAGAAAAGTTTTTTACTATATTTCTTTGCGCTATATTTTTTACCTATGGGATTCATGTTTTCGTTTGATGGAATAAGACAGGCAGCTGGAATCGGACTTTTAATGCTGTCATTGATGTTAGGCAAAAAATTTATAGGTATTTTAGCGATTTTTACGCATGCTTCTGCGGGTTTCATTATAGGCATGTTTTATTTATCTAAATTTAAATCAAAAATTTTGATAGGCATAGTTATTGGTATCCTACTAGGTATAGCCGCTATTTATTTAGAACTTTTTTTGGGTCTAATATGGAAATATGAAGCATCAAATACAAGTCAATTTGGTGCAAGTTCGATACTGTTTGTTGCTTTTATAGGCTCGGTAATGATATTACTTCCAAAAATAATTAGAATCAAAACTAATGCAACTTTGATGTCAAGCCTCTTTGGCTATGCAACATATTCTGGTGCCATTCTCTCAGGGGCTACTATTGCATTTTTCTCACCAAATATGCTTGTGTTGAGATTACTTTATTTTTTCGTTCCGCTGAGTTTATTCGGCATTTGCCTATCTATTGAAAATTCCTATATGAGAGG
>Ga0115004_10001677_pt1 | contig 18222 bp, 14 predicted proteins | sample ArcticOcean_MG_C_10_FD_88737 | JGI IMG/M metagenome (GOLD analysis project Ga0115004, IMG submission 88737) | Marine microbial communities from western Arctic Ocean - ArcticOcean_MG_CB11_90 | ecosystem: Environmental > Aquatic > Marine > Oceanic | place: Arctic Ocean: Canada Basin | collected...
AAATATTAAAGAAATGCCTAAATACTTAGATGCCACCGATGGATTGGCTGCAGCAATGTGTCACGGCTTACAAAACGGGGCAATTAACACTGGAAAAGGAAAATCTACTTGGGCTAGTTTTGTGAAAAACAACCAAGATAGAATTGGGTAATCTAGCTAGAACTTCTCCTTGATGTTCTCAGCAATTCCCTTCATTTCAGCATCCTCAACTTTTAACTTAGGCTTAGAGAAATTAATATCCTCCACGTTTTGAAGTGGTATTAAATGGATGTGTGCATGTGGCACTTCTAATCCTATTACCGCAATACCTACTCGCTTACATGGCATAACCCTTTTTAGAGCCTTAGCAGTCTTTTTAGCAAACAACCATAGATTAGTGTACGATTCGTCAGAGAGGTCAAAAATAGAGTCTATTTCTTGCTTTGGAATAACAAGTACATGTCCTTTAGCTAATGGGAAAACATCCAAAAAGGCTAAAAAGTTTTCATCTTCAGCAATTTTATAAGCAGGAATCTCACCCTTTACAATTTTTGTAAATATACTAGCCATTAACGGGTGATATTGATAATCTCAAATTTCATCAATCCAGCAGGAACAGTAATTTCGGCAATTTCGCCCACTTTCTTTCCTAATAAGCCTGTACCTATAGGAGAGTTTATAGAAATTTTACCTGATTTTACATCTGCCTCAGACTCTGCAACTAATGTAAAAGTCATTTCAGTGTTATTTGCTAGGTTTTTAATCTTCACAATAGACAAAGCCAGAACCTTATCGGTGTCTAATAGTGACTCATCTATTACACGGGCTCCAGCATACATACCTTCGAGTTTTGAAATTTTCATTTCTAACATCCCTTGGGCCTCTTTTGCCGCGTCGTATTCTGCATTTTCAGATAAATCACCTTTATCTCTTGCTTCTGCAATTTGATTAGTGATACTTGGACGCTCCACAAACTTTAGTTGTTCAAGCTCATCCTTTAATTTTTGTAATCCTTCTTCTGTATAATAAGATATAGTAGACATGATAGTACTTTTTAAAAGTAATTTAACGAAAAAAGAAGACCCATTTGGATCCTCTTTTTTATTTAGCATCCTCCCTCAGGAGGGAAATATTATAGTGTTATTCTAGCACCTATTGTGTGAGGCGACGCGAGTGGACTAGCCTGACGGAAAGAATAATCTAATCCGAAGTTAGTTCCTGAGCTCAATGGTATTTCGAAAGTGAAACCTGCATTTAGTCCAGTAAACACAGTAGTTCGTGTAGCTTGATCTAAAATCCCAGCTTCGTATACATAACCTGTTCTTAACATGAAGTAGGATTTGTAACCATACTCTAGCCCTAACCCGTATTGATCTTTAGTAAAGGAATTAGATGTGAAATTACCTGCCATAGTTAAACGACTGTCCTGATCGATCGTGAAATCGTAAGAACCACCAATGTGTAATAAAGAAGGTAATTCGAAAGCATCAGATCTTAATTCATATGTTTGATCGTAATCTTGACCGAAAGCATCATCATTCGTTAATTTAACTCCGTTACCATCACCTTCAAATTTCATTTTAGGACCTACGTTTTTTAACGAAACCCCAAATTTAATTTGACGATTTGCTCCAGCTACATATTGAATACCTGCATCTAAAGAGACAGCAGAAGCTTTCATATCTGGAGTAGATTCAGAGATCATTCGTACTGTAGCACCCCCAGAAATGTTATCGGTAAATTTCTTAGCATAAGAAAGTCCAATATTCATTACCACAGGAGAATAAGTAGCACCAGTACCTTCTGGAGCGCTAGGATCGGTAATACTAATTTCACCAAAACTTACAGTAGATATGGCTAAACCAAGTACTGCATCGTCTGCTAAAGCTTTAGAAAAACCAAAAGCACTTACTTGCATATCGAAAAGCCAAGTAGTAGAAGCGAAAATAAACTCTGTATTTTCAGTCCCTGCTAAACCAGCAACATTTAAGAATGTAGCTTCTAAACCTTGAACAGAAGCAGTATTAATACCTCCCCATCCTGAAGAACGAGCCCAAGGGTTGATTAACAATTCTGTAGCACCAGCTTGTCCCGAACGTTGTTCGTTACCTGCAAATGCACTACTAGAACAAAGTACTAATAAACCTGTTAAAAGAACAGGAAACACTTGTTTTGTATATTTTTTCATAACCATAGTCGTATGAATTTTAGTCTTTAACAATTTTAGTCTACTAGAATGAATCTAAATCAATTGGACGAAGTGCACCGAACCATTTTAAAGTTTTCTCACCATACTTCTTACCATCAATATGTATAATGTATACACCTGAAGCAATTGCAATATTGTGATTATTCTTTAAATCCCAGTCCCAACCTGTTACGTTAATTTCACTATCTAAATCTACACGTCTTACGAGTGTACCCGAAACATTGTAAATAGATATAGTACAAATTTTTGGAAGGTTTGTAATTCTTACACGTGTATCAAGTTGACCACCCTCGTAGTTCGTATTTCCGTAATAAGGATTCGGTACTACTTGAATTAGATCCATTGCATCTGTAGCTGCATCTAAATCATTCGTAACGGTCATTATAGATTTCGTTTCGAAAGCGTAAAGTGGGTTCCCATCATTTATGTCTGAAGCAGCATCGCAGCCATCAACATCTTCGAGGTTGTACTTTTCGTAACTTTTTGAAACTCTAATTTGAACTTCTATAGTCCCATCTAAAAGAGTTGAATTTTGAGAAGCTAATGGAATAGATACCCAAGCTAAATCTTCATATACTTTCTTTTGATTTACAAAAGACTCCATCGCTATTAGTCTGCTGTAGAAAGGATGGTCTAGCTCTTCATCGCCAGCATATTCGCTCATCGCTACATATACATAATGACGACCACCAAAAACGATATTAGATTCATCAAAAGTATTACTAAAGAAAGCAGAGAAGAAGTTCTCCCCAGCTATATTAGTAGAAGTAGGATTCCAAATCATGTCACTACCATTATGATCAGGTAAAGTGGAAGCTTCACCGAACATCATGTTCAAACGAGTTCCTCTTTCTAAATCTAAGGCATATCCAGGAAACCAAGAGAATCCTGTAGTTCCATCTTCATCCATACCATCTTTATCAACAGAAGGCAAATCTTTCAATAACATTCTAGTTATAGTATCTCCAGTTTCAATTACTGGAACACGAGTCCAAAGAGATTTATCATCGGTATACACAATATCAACTGAAGTTAATTTGTTCAACTTTTGACCTCTACCAATAGATGGAGAATGTTTAAATACAATATCATCTTTATCGAAACCAACTAACCTGTACGGAGCCCACATTCCATTTAGAATACCTTCGTAAGTTGAGTTTTCATCCTCCCAAGCATCAGTAGTACCCATGTCTATATCTATTGCATCGCCACCTGCAGGATCGGGATTAGAAGCAGTTCCAGAACGGATCCAGTTAGCTGGGTGTACAAATACAGCGCCTTGAGATTCGCCAAAGAAATCGTTATCAGGAACAAAGTCTAACCAAGAAGTAGAATTCTCTTTAATTAACGTAGCACTTAACAATCCGTTAGAACCATTCGTATCATCACCTGCATTAATTGCATTCACAATGGTAACAGACAATCCAACTTCAGCAATTATCTGTTCGTTCTTAACACTCATAATAGTATCAGAATTCCAAGACTCACCAGAAGTAAGGTTGGTTAAAATCCATCTAGCAGTATCGTTAACAGAATTAAGTACAAAAGTAAATTCAGCGTTTTCAGGAACGTTTAATGGATCAATTACTTTAATGTCTACAGGACCTCCATCTAGAGCATAGTCTGTACTACTAGTACAGTCACCATTTAATAGTGCAGTTTTCATCTCGGTAGTAAACTGTAGTTCTAATCCACCGTTACCCATTCCTTCTAAACGAGTCATCGCTGGAATAGTACCATAATTTGAATTTTGGATAGTCCCATTAGATTCTGCACTCGTAATATGAGGTATTGCAGTGTACTGCTTAATATTTTTACGACCCGCTAAGAATGGTTTTTTCTGACCTTCGAAACTCGCTGCGTAAATATTTTCTGGATCTGGAACTTGATCTTGCTTATACTCAAGGTATTCGTTGTATCCGTAAGCAATAGCAGTAAAATAATAAGTTCTGTTATTGATTAAAGTACGGTCACCCTCAGCAAATAAATCTTGCGTGATCACGAAAGAGTGAATAATTCCATCATTTGCAGCCTCGAGAGTCATATTAGTAGGAACATCAGCTTCGAGGTCTAAACTAAAGTCAAAATTAGTAAGATCTGCAATAGGAGAAATTGTTTCCTCAGCAGTAGCATTACCATTTTCATCTCTATAGTTTTCAATATCACATTGAAAAACCATTCTAGCCTTATCTACATCGTATACATCAGAAGCGGTAACCGTTTCGTCTTTTAATTGAAACACTTGGTACCCCTCAAACACATACGCATCTCTATAAGGTAGAGTTTGAGCATCGTCGTAATAACCAGAAATATTAATCAAATCTTCTTCTAAATAATCTTCGTTTGCATTCTGATTATTATTAGAAATGTTTGCAGCATTCGAAATCGTGAAAATAATTTCTTTATTTAACTCTTGAATGGTTAAATCTGGTGCATCTGGACCGTCAAGAACCTCAAAACAAATATCAAACAGTTTTTGTGCTTTATCATCCGCTATACGCATAAGTTCTACAGACTCCCAAGCACCACCACTACTAGCTCTTGCCCATACTACACCAGTAGTAATAGTATTTAAAGCTCCAGGCTCTAATGTAAAAGGCCCTGCAGACTGAACAAAACGTCTATCTGCGGGTTCATTACCTGCAATTTGTTCGGTCCACGAATCTTCAAAAGAAGGATCGGTATCACCAGGGAACATAAAGTTACATAATGGGCTCGATGGGTTTCTACCATCTGCACCATAAGTCATTGGCTTATTATCGAGCCATTTTCCTTGTAAGTAATTATAAAAATCTTGAGCAATGTCTGGATTACCTGTTACAGATCCATCATTGTTAAAATACATAAATTTAGACATAATGATTTGCTCACCTGCCTCATCTATAATACCATCCATATCGTTATCGATACCATCGCCTTCATCAGCCACAGGACCTCTAAAGAAATCGACTCCAATAGCAGGAGGATTAGCACCATAACCAGCAGCAGTACCATCATCTTCATCACCATTGTAACAGTAACCTAATCCTCTGGCAACATCACAACCTACAAAATCATCTTGGTAATCACCTAAATCTGGATCTACATGTACTCCAAAATACGCATCATTCAATGCATTATGCGAACGGTTAATTAGTTTATAGTTATAAAAAGTCATGTTATTAATCTCGTCGTTGGTAGAGAAAGCAAAAGCTTGTGCTTGAATTTCTAAACCAATAGGCTCAACTGAACCAGAAGCAGTATGAGACTCTCCTTTATCGTTGTAAACCCACCATAGTGTTTGATCACCAAAAAGCATGTCGTATTCCTGACAATTAAATGTACCATCTAAATTATACTCAGGATAATCTCCTACTGTAGGATTATATTCACCATCACCATCAACATCGCGGAAAGGAGCCAAAGTTTCGAGAGCATAATAAGGATTCGTTCCAACTAGCTCATCGTATTCCTCACTAGCATTATTGTTTTGGTCATCATCATCACGATTTCCAGGGTAATTTAAAATAGAAAGTGGAATTGAATAGTCTGGAAACTCAATACTAGGATTTTGCGAAGTAGAATAAGCAACAAACTCTTCAACCTCAGCTCTAGTAATTACATGATGATAATCGTACTTAGCACAAATGAATGCTTCTGTAGTACCATATTTATTGTTTGGATTACCATCGGCACTTAAACGAACATTGTCTAAAGGACCTGGCCAGTAATCGTTACCCGACTGACGGTAAGTCTGAGCTGCTACTTTAAGCTGGTCATCATCATCCATACCACCGATCCATAATGAACCTGCAAATAAAGAGTGTTTTCCACTGTTTTTTGGAATTTCGTATTTCCCAGCAGCTAAGTTCCACCACATATCACCACCATTCAATATGGTAGTTTTAACATTATTAATATCTAATAATGTTTGAGCAGTACCAGCAGCACAGTTATACGCCAAAGATTGAGTAGGCGTGGTAGCATCTCCACCAGAATAATTAACATTTTCTTTTGCTTGAGCACCTAAACCTAGGGTTGCAAAGAAAACATACAGCGTATTTTTAATTGTCTTTTTCATAAACATACAATTTTCTACCAAGACTAAAAGTCTAGTGTTACACCTAAACGAACAGTTCTCGGACGCGTGTAATTATTAGGGTTATTTAACTTTAAAGAGTATAAATCATTAAAGGCTGTGGGATCAACTTGATTCTGTGTAGCGTTTACACCTACTGCAGAGTTAAGATACCCATCGTCGTCTGCATTACCAGTATATTGGTAAACAGTAACAAGGTTTTGAGTATTTAACAAGTTTTGTACTTGGAAATATACATTCATAGAAGCAGATTTCATTTCCTCACCTTCGCCCCAAGAAATATCAAAGCCTTTGTTTACTCTCAAATCTAAACGGTATCTCCATGGTAAACGAGAACCGTTTACAGAACCCTCTAGGTTTGTTCTATCGTTTATACCAAACATTGCCTCACGAGTAGAATTTAATTGTCTAGAGAATGGAGTTCCCGAACCTGCAGTAGCAACAACGTTTACACCCATATTTTCTAATATTGGGCGACCACCTACAGTAGGTCCATTGTATTTGTTTCCAGACCCGTAACGGAAGTCAATACTTGCAGTTAAATTATGACGTTGGTCGTAATCTAAAGGTAAGGTTGTTCTTAAGTTAGGTTGGTCAGAGTTTACAATATCAACTCCTGAAGTAGAAGAAGAACCAGACCCATCTGCAAACTGTAAAGTATAGTTAGCGTTAAAACTAATATTGTTAGTTCTACGCATTTCGTAAGCCAGAGACAAACCTTTTACAGTACCAAAATCAATGTTTCCATAAGTAAAATACTCTCTCGGGTATGCAAATGCAACTCTAGTATACTGAATCATATCTCTCATTTCTCTATAGAAAGAAGAAATAGAAATTGCAGAACTAGCAGATAGAGTTTGCTTAAATCCAAGCTCGTAATCTGTAGTACGTTGTGATTTTAAGTTTGGATTATTTATTGTACTAGCTGTTTTATGAGCCAAGAATAAATAATCTGTAGGATCCATTCTGTTTCTACTCGGACGCTGTGTTAATACATCGTAATGTGCATAGAAAATAGCTTCATCAGAAATTGGGAAATTGAAAGAAATACGAGGCATGAAAGAAACTTGCGGTGTATAATCTTCGAACGCATCGGCGCTTAAACCTGCATTTAAAGGGTCTTCTGCTCCAGTTGTCGAATTTGCTAACATTGGTATAACCCCTGTAGAAGCATCTAAAACACCTGGATCTGTAATTGGCAGACCTTCGGCATTGTACCAGTTATCACCATTTCTATATCCTGTAATAAAAGATGCGTTTTCCTTAGCGTTTACATACACTACATATTCGTCTCCAATATTAGTTGGGTGATCTCCAAGGTCACTAACTTCTCCAGCTGAAAGAACTTCGAATATAGAATATTTGTCTTTCAACACTTCCTGGTTGGCATCGTATCTATCTACACGAACACCAATATTGAAGATTAAATCTTCGAAAGCGAATTTATCTTGAATATAACCCGACACATAAATAGGTTGGAATGCACCCATTTCACGTTTATAATCTCCATTGTCATCTTTCTTAGTTAAGAATTCTTTCATTCCTGGCTGAGCACCTTCAAGTTTATTTCCGTTACTATCGTAACCATACCAAGAACCGTAAGATGAATTAGGATTTTGTGTAAGCAACTCATCGGAGCTAAACATAGAAATATCGAAATCCGAAGGTAAATAAGTATGAATATCTACAATTTGATCGTCATCAATATCATGTGCATCTCTAAACTTAGTTGCAAAACTGGTCATCTCATCTAAATTGATAATATTTTGTTGTCCGACTAAAGAACCTTGGTCGTTTAAGAATTCGTAAGAGCCCTCTTCAAGACCAATGTATTTATTTACCTGTTGCTGAGCTAAGGTCCATAATCCAACAGGACTAATTCCATAGTATCTATCATCTCTTTGCTCGTACTCGAAACCAAACTGAAGTGCGTGATCGTTAATATCGGCAGAAGCAGAACCTGTGAAACGGAATTGAGTATCTTTATACTTACTGTATCCATTATACTCTCTACCGGTATTGTACCATAAAGAATATACATCCTCAGTACGATCTCCATTTACTGCAGCTCCAATACCACTTACTTGCGCTAAACTTGTAATTCCTTGATTCCCTAAGAAATCGAAATACGATTGGGTATAAGTAGTAGCATAAGGGTTTAAATTAGCTGCTTCGAATTCATAATTTGTAATTACGTTACTTTGTTCCACAAAATTGTAAAATGGTACATTTTGATCCAATTCAGCATCGTAATAAAAACCACCTACTTCAACCACAGTATCAAGTCCATTCCAAAGTACATTTAAGCTATCGCTTGGATCCCAAGGAAGGCTTTGCAGTAGACCACGCTCTGGTGTGAATTTACCAATATAACCGTAATTAAATAGATTGTCTTCATGATCTGAATCTTGAGTGATTTGATTATCTACAGAGTAATCTGCCTGTAAAGTAAAGAATGCATTCTTTAAAGAAGAAGATGATTGCTCATCGTCTGAAGCACCAAAACTCTGTTGTAAACGAGAATAAATTCTCCAAGAATTCTTAATCGTTTCTGGATTATTCTCTGGATTGAATAAACTGTAAGTATAAATATAACCTCTGTCTTTAGAATACGAGAAGTTACCACCTAAAGTAATATTAGTGTTTTTAGAAGGTTTAAAATCAATTTTACCTTGAATACGAGCACTTTTCTTAGCAACATTTTGCTTAGCATCAATGTGCTCTAAATCATCCATGGTGATAAATTCAGCAGCTCTTAAAGCTTCTACCTCACCTAGGTTATAACTAAACAATAATGGAGTATCGTGAAGCTCATCCATTTTGGCATCTTTCACCTTATACATACCAACTGCTGATGGATCTTCATCCTTCACGTCTTCGTATTCACCAGATAAAAAGAATCCTAAAATGGAGTTACCTTCTTCGTTTTTCATTAATGGACCCGATAAGTTAAACCCTACTAAGTTATATCCATAAGGATCTAACAAACTAGAGGAAACAACTTCCATCCCACCGAAAAATTCGTTTGAAGGACCACGAGTAGTAATACTAATTACACCCCCCATAGCATCTCCATAAGAAGCAGGTAACCCACCTGTAATTACAGTCATTTGTTCTATAGAAGATTGTGGTAACTTATTAGACGCTCTCACTTTAACTCCATCAATATAGAAGAAAGTTGCATCAGAACGTGCACCACGCACATTTAAAGCTCCCCCTTCATCTTCTTGATAAATACCCGCAGTTTGCGCAGCCACCGACTGTACATCACGCGTTGGTAAAGCAGTAATAGCTTCCTTTGTCAAGGTAGTCCCTGTTTTATCTGGATCGATAAGGGGTACCACATATTCAACTAATTCTACCTCACCCAATACATCAGACTCCATTTTAAGCCCTGCATTGATAAAAGTAATTTTGTTAGAAGAAACTAGAACGTCGCGTATTTCTTTGGTTGCGAAACCAATAAACGACACTTTTACCGTGTATCTACCTGGGTCTATTGGTTTGATGGTATACTTCCCATCAAAATCAGCAACAGCTCCATTAACAACGGTTCCATTTAATTCTATCACAATATTTGCCATTGGTACAGACTCTCCTGTATCAAACTCTGTGATTGTACCTTTTAAGGTACCTGATTGCGACTGTGCTATAGAATAATTTGAGATCCCGAGCAAGGCAATCACAGCTAGTAATTTTCGCAGCATAAACTTATCTTTTAGTTTGGCCTAGATTTTTTTCAATCTGGTAAATATAGGACTAATAAAGATGCCATTCAAATACTTTCCGCAAGTAATACTCGTTATAGTACAATTCTTTATCGTTTTTTTGCAGTAAGACTTACAAACATAACTCAATATCAACTATTTGTATGAAACGAATACTTATACTTATTAGCCTTCTATTACTTGTTTGCGGATGCGATAAAGACAAATATGAATTCCCTGACGCCTACGTTAACACTTTTTTATACCCCAATAATGTCGAGTTTAATGGCTTGCACTTCCCTGGAGGGGCTACTTATATAGATGGAGGCGTAAATGGAATTTTAATTTTTCATGATTATTTCGATAACTACATTGCCTACGACCGCGCTTGTACAAATGAGCCCTTAAATAGCTGTGAACAGGTCTATATTAATACCGAAGAATCAAATGTGCTTTCTTGCCATTGCTGCGATTCGGAATATTTTATTTTTGATGGCGCCGTAACACTAGGACCAGCACATTACGCACTACACAGATACAAAACTAGCTTTGATGGTGTTAAACTGAGGATTTATAATTAGGGTGGTGGAAATGATTTGAACTTCGACAAACAACTGACTGACAGCCAATTCCCAATTCCCCAAAAAAAAAACAACCTAAACCAAAAAAATCGCCCGAGGGCGATTTTTTGATTTTATAAAACATAGAAGACAATCTTCTAAATTCTTTACCTTATTTAATAACGGTAGTATTCTGGCTTATATGGGCCTCCAACTGGAACGCTAATATAATCAGCTTGATCGTCGCTAAGAACCTCTAGGTCTACACCTAACTTAGCTAAATGTAAACGAGCTACTTTCTCATCTAAGTGCTTCGGTAAGGTATAAACCTTGTTTTCGTATTTATCAGAGTCTAGCCATAACTCTAATTGAGCTAATGTTTGGTTTGCAAAAGAGTTAGACATTACAAAAGAAGGATGTCCAGTAGCACAACCTAAGTTTACCAGTCTACCTTCAGCTAATAAAATAACATCTTTACCTGCAATTGTATATTGATCTACTTGAGGTTTGATTTCAATTTTTGAAGCACCGTGGTTATCATGCAACCAAGCCACATCAATTTCATTATCGAAGTGCCCTATATTACAAACGATGGCTTTGTCTTTCATATTCTCGAAATGACGACCTACTATAATATCTTTGTTCCCTGTAGTAGTAACTACAATATCAGCTTGTTTAACTGCATCGTTCATTTTCATCACCTGGAAACCTTCCATAGCCGCTTGAAGCGCACAAATAGGATCGATTTCTGTAACAATTACACGAGCACCTGCAGCTTGTAAAGACTGCGCAGAACCCTTACCTACATCACCATAGCCGGCAACTACAGCAACTTTACCTGCAATCATTACATCTGTAGCTCTACGAATACCATCAATTAAAGACTCACGACAACCGTATTTATTATCGAACTTCGATTTTGTAACAGAATCATTAACGTTAATGGCTGGCATAACTAAAGTACCATTCTTTTCTCTGTCGTATAAACGGTGAACTCCTGTAGTAGTCTCCTCAGACAATCCTTTGATGTCTGCAACCAACTCTGGGAATCTATCAAAAACCATATTGGTTAAATCACCACCATCGTCTAAGATTAAGTTTAAGGCTTTACCACCTTTAAACGAACGTAAAGTTTGCTCTATACACCAGTCAAATTCCTCGTCGTTCATACCTTTCCAAGCATAAACAGGTACGCCTGTAACAGCAATTGCTGCAGCTGCGTGATCCTGAGTAGAAAATATATTACACGAAGACCAAGTAACATCTGCTCCTAAAGCAACCAGAGTTTCAATTAAAACAGCCGTTTGAATAGTCATGTGTAAACAACCTGCAATACGTGCCCCTTTTAAAGGTTGCGCCGCAGCATATTCTTCACGAATAGACATTAAACCAGGCATCTCTGCCTCCGCCAAACGGATTTCTTTTCTTCCCCAGTCTGCTAAAGAAATATCTTTAACCTTGTATTGAACTGTACTCATAGTTTCGTAATTTTTTAATAGAATTTTCAAGTGCAAATATACAATAAATCAATTTGTGAATTTGAGAATTGCTACTTATTAATGATTAATTAATCGTTTAAAAGAAATCTAAACTTCTCAATCATATTCAGAAATGATTATTGACAGCAAGACTATTTTGACTATTAATTCTAGAGCGTATTGAATTGCCAACCGCTTACAGCCCTTCTTTTAAATCCAATTTTTCCAAGTGCTTATATTTAGATCCCTATATTTACAATCGAAATGAAACAAGTATTTTACAAAAGCATAGCCAAAGAGGGTCACCTATATATGTGGAAGGTGCAATCGTCTGCCTTGCAATTATTAAAGTGTATAAATTTGTCTGGTGCAGAGACCTTAAATTTTGCAGACTTAAAAACAGAAAAAAGGAAAGTTGAGTTTTTGGCTTGTAGAATTGCCTTAAAAAACCTGTTTACTAAAGATCTTATTTTAGAACATTTTACTTCTGGAAAACCTTTTATTAAAGAAGCAAAACACCTTTCAATTTCCCATAGCCATAACTATATAGCCATAGCTTTTGGAGAAACAGAAATCGGAATAGACATTGAAAAGCCTCAAGAAAAAATGCTTCGTCTAATTTCGAGAGTACTCTCGGAGCAGGAAAACAAAACATTCCTTAAAAATCCAAGCAAAGAACTTGCCTGTAAATTATGGGGAGCCAAAGAGTCGATTCTTAAATATATCGGAGACAAAAATCTCAATTACCGAGACGATATAATACTCAAAGGGAATTCTGCTCGCTATTTAGGAAAGGAATTCAACATCTACCACGAAGAGATTGAAGAAATGATTTTGACTTACGTGGAGGGGAAATGATTTGATGATTTTAGAATGGTTGTGTGAAAAGCAAACAAGTTCAGTCTTTATCTTCTTAATTCTCTAACTTCTGTATTCTGACTCCTACCTTCTTCTTCTCATTTACTTCTCCATACAATCGCATGGCTCACTCATAAATAAGTCCACACCTTTCATCAGCTCTAAATTCGCATTGTACTTAGTAAAGGATAAAGCAAGACCTCGAATGTCTAGCAATTTAAGATTTTTCAAGTTTGCTAATTCTTTGGGAAGCGATTCAATATTGTTATCCCATAAATCCAATTCCTCTAGAGATTCTAAAAGACGTATACTAGTAGGAATAATCTCAATATCATTTCTACTTAAATAAAGTGTTGTTAGGTTCGATAAATGCGCCAAAGAATCTGGAAAAGACTTTATTTTGTTCTTACTTAAATCGAGCACTTTTAAATTTGGGAACTTCTGTAATTCTTTAGGAAACTCTGTAAACCCTTTTCTCCTTAACTCGATTTGATAAACCTGATCAGAATTCTCTAAAGCTGCATCCAAACTTTTATAAACGAAGTCTTCTTGTGCAAAAACACTAAAACTAGCAACTAAAAAAAAGAATAACAGGCGCATCTTAATTGGCTAGAACAAATTGCTTATCCAATTCTAACTGAACTTTTAAAGCCTCCAAGCTTTCAAATTTTTGCTCTTCTCTAATCCAATTTTCAAAAGTTAAGGTGATTTCTTCTCCGTAAATATTCGCTTCAAAATCTAAAATATGTACTTCTATCGTTTTCTCCTCGCCATCTATGGTAGGCCTCAATCCAATATTTAGCATCCCTTTATATACCTGCTGATGTACCGAAACAGTTACCGAATAAACGCCATTTGCTGGAATGAGTTTATGCGAGTCAACCACTTTTAGATTCGCAGTTGGGAAACCTAATTTATGTCCCAAATTATTTCCTTTAACTACAATACCACTTAAATGGAAATCGTGTGTTAAATAATCTTTCGCCGTTCTAATATCACCAGATTCTAATGCTTTTCTAATCTTAGTAGAACTCACCGAAATAGCATCTATGTCTTGTGCATGTATCTCCTCAACTTGGAAACCATACATAGGACCGTATTCTTTAAGGTGCTCAAAACTCCCCTCTCTGTTTCTACCAAAATGATGGTTATAACCTATTACAAGTCTTGAAGTCCCCAGTTTATTAACCAGAACATCTCGAACAAACTCTACCGAAGAAAGGCGAGAAAATTCTCTAGAAAAAGGATGTATGATTAAATGATCAATCCCAGCAGCTTCTAAAAGTTTGATTTTTTCGTTTTTTGTGGTAATGAGTTTTAAATCATTGTCGGAAAACAAAACCATGCGAGGATGTGGAAAAAAGGTTAATAAAACCGTTTCTCCATTTATAGAAGTCGCTATTTCTTTTAAGCGATCTATAATTTTAGAATGCCCAACGTGTACCCCATCGAAAGTACCTGTAGTAACTACTGCATTCTCAACTCCTTCAAACTCTTCAATGCTATGATATATTTTCACAAGCTAAAATCTAACAACATTATTACCAGTAATTAAGCCGATTAAACAGTACGTTTAAAAGTGCATTCAAAATTAGCAAAATAAAAAAGGAGTGGGCTATTATCTAATCAAATAAAAATCAGTAAATTTGCAGCCGTAAAACGCGGATATTCATTTTCAACAAAACATATTTTACGATGTCAAAAAATATCGGAAAAATCGCCCAAGTAATTGGACCAGTTGTCGACATTAAGTTCGATAGTAGTGTAGCTGACTTACCTAACATCTATGATGCTCTTGAGATTACAAGAGCTAATGGTAGCAAAGTAATTCTTGAATGTCAACAGCACATTGGAGAAGATACAGTTCGTGCCATTTCAATGGATTCAACGGATGGATTAAGTAGAGGAATGGAAGTTATTGCTTCTGGATCTCCTATTTTAATGCCAGTTGGGGAAGAAATTAAAGGTCGTTTATTTAATGTTGTAGGTGATGCAATTGACGGGATCAAGCCTTTGGATAAAACCAATGGATGGTCAATTCACCGTGATCCACCTAAATTCGAAGAGTTATCTACTTCTTCAGAAATTTTACTTACAGGTATTAAAGTAATTGATTTAGTTGAACCATACTCAAAAGGTGGTAAAATTGGTCTTTTCGGTGGTGCTGGTGTAGGTAAAACTGTACTGATTATGGAGTTGATTAACAACATAGCCAAAGGACACGATGGTATTTCTGTGTTTGCTGGTGTAGGTGAACGTACTCGTGAAGGGAACGATTTACTACGTGAGATGATCGAATCAGGAGTTATCAAGTACGGTAAAGCCTTTGAAGAAGACATGGAAAAAGGTGGTTGGGATCTTACGAAAGTAGATCACAAAGAATTAATTAATTCTCAAGCTACTTTAGTATTCGGTCAAATGAACGAATCTCCAGGTGCTCGTGCTCGTGTGGCACTTTCTGGTTTAACTTTAGCAGAATATTACCGTGATGGTGAAGGTGATGGCGCTGGTCGTGATATCTTATTCTTTATCGATAATATTTTCCGTTTCACACAAGCTGGTTCTGAAGTTTCTGCCTTATTAGGTCGTATGCCTTCTGCTGTTGGTTACCAACCAACACTTGCTACAGAAATGGGAATGATGCAAGAACGTATTACTTCTACTAAAAACGGTTCTATTACATCGGTACAAGCGGTATACGTACCTGCCGATGACCTTACTGACCCTGCTCCAGCGACAACTTTCGCTCACTTGGATGCAACTACAGTATTGTCTCGTAAGATTGCTGAATTAGGTATTTACCCTGCGGTAGATCCTTTAGATTCTACTTCTCGTATTTTGAACCCAGAAGTATTGGGTGATGTACACTATAAATGTGCTCAAGATGTAAAAGAGATTTTACAACGTTACAAAGAGCTTCAAGATATTATCGCTATTTTAGGAATGGACGAATTGTCTGAGGAAGATAAACAAGCTGTTTTACGCGCACGTCGTGTTCAACGTTTCTTATCTCAACCTTTCCACGTAGCTGAACAATTTACAGGTCTTCCAGGAGTACTTGTAAGTATGGAAGACACTATCAAAGGATTCAATATGATTCTTGACGGTGAATTAGATCACTTACCAGAAGCTGCTTTTAACCTTGTAGGTAATATTGAAGAAGCAATAGAAAAAGGTGCTAAAATTTTAGCGGAAGCTAAAGCTCAATAAACGTCTATGTTAGTTGATATTATTACACCCGACGCAAAACTATTTACTGGTGAAGTTCTTTCTCTAAAACTTCCTGGTACAGATGGTAGCTTCGAGATCTTGAATGATCACGCGCCGATTATCTCAACTTTAGCGGCAGGTGATATTACAGTATCTCTAGATAATGGTCAAACGGAATCTTTCACGATTCACGGAGGCGTTATTGAAATGCAAAACAATAAAATTATCGTTTTAGCTGACTAAGCTGTAAACGTTACAAATATTAAAGAGTCCCTTTTTGGGGCTCTTTTTTTTGTTTAAGATTTTTATCTTTACCTCATGTCTAAAACACAATCACTAGAAGAAAAACTTCAACTTAAATTAGCACTTCGAAAGCAAAACAACAGCCTTCGAGTTCTACACGATAAGTCTAGTTTAATAGATTTTTGTTCGAACGATTACTTAGGGTTTTCCCAAACACTAAATGTAAAACCTTCCACATTATCTGGCGCTACAGGTTCTCGGCTCATAAGTGGAAATTCTAGCCAATTTGAACAGCTAGAGTCTAAAATTGCCAACTTTCACCAATCCGAAACTGCCTTAATTTGCAATTCTGGTTACGATGCGAACATTGGCTTGTTTTCGTGTATAGCACACAAAGGCGACACGATCATTTACGACCAATATATACATGCAAGTATACGAGATGGGATAAGACTCTCTAAAGCACGATCATTTTCCTTTGAGCACAATAGCTTACCCTCTCTACAGAAGAAGTTAGAGCAAGCAAGCGGAAATATTATTGTAGCCATCGAATCCATCTATTCTATGGATGGCGATTGCGCTCCACTAGAGGAGATAATCACTTTATGTGAACAATACAAGGCACACATAATATTAGACGAAGCACATGCAATGGGTGTGCTTGGAGAAAAGGGCGAAGGATTAGCCCAGAGCTTACAGCTACAAGACAAACTATTTGCTAGAGTGCAAACTTTTGGAAAAGCAATGGGCTGCCACGGAGCCGCAATTTTAGGATCCGAAACCCTGAAAAATTATTTAATCAATTATTCACGTTCCTTCATCTATTCTACCGCCCTAGCAGCACATAGTTTAAATAGCATAAACGCTGCCTACACAAAACTGACTAGTGATGATGACATTAGTAATCTCCATAAAAACATAAGCCAATTCAAATCCTTACTTTCTGATACGCTTAAAAGTAAGTGGATAGAAAGCGAGAGTCCAATTCAGTGTTTTTTAATTCCTGGAGTAGATGAAGCTAAAAGGGTAGAAGCTGGATTACAAGTAAAAGGCTTGAATAGTAGAGCCATCCTTCACCCTACGGTAGAGGAAGGAAAAGAACGCATTCGGATTTGTATTCACAGTTTTAATAGCGCACAAGAAATAAAACTTTGTATTGATAGTTTAGAAGAATTAATCAAATGAAAAAATACTTTATAACTGGTATAGGAACGGATGTTGGAAAGACTATTGCAGCCTCAATAATTACAGAAGCTTTAGAAGCAGATTATTGGAAACCCATACAAGCAGGAGATTTAGATACTAGCGACACTCTAAAAGTGAAAGCTCTCGTAGGAAACACTAAAACTGTATTCCATACTGAAGCCTATCGTTTAAATCATCCTATGTCGCCACACGCAGCAGCAGAACGCGATGGGGTAGAAATAAATTTACAAAGCATAAAACTACCCGCTACCCAAAACCATTTAGTGATAGAAGGTGCTGGAGGATTATTAGTTCCACTAAACAGAAAAGAAACAATACTCGATTTAATCACCCAATTAGGAATTGAAGTGATTCTTGTTTCTCGTCATTATTTAGGGAGTATAAATCATACCTTAATGAGTGTAGAGTTACTCAAAAATAGAAACATCGCTATAAAAGGTATTCTCTTTAACGGAGCAGAAAATAAGGATACAGAATCTATTATACAGGAAATAACTGGACTTACTATTCTAGGTAGAATTGATGAATTAGAAGACCTGAATAAAGGAGTGATTAGTTCTATTGCACAAGAATTGAAAAAAAAATTGCTGTAGGCTGAAAGCTCACAGCGCATAGCTGAAAAAAATGAATTTAGTAGAAAAAGATCAAAAATACATCTGGCATCCTTTTACCCAAATGAAAACGGCGGGTGCTC
>Ga0115004_10001678_pt1 | contig 18215 bp, 16 predicted proteins | sample ArcticOcean_MG_C_10_FD_88737 | JGI IMG/M metagenome (GOLD analysis project Ga0115004, IMG submission 88737) | Marine microbial communities from western Arctic Ocean - ArcticOcean_MG_CB11_90 | ecosystem: Environmental > Aquatic > Marine > Oceanic | place: Arctic Ocean: Canada Basin | collected...
GACTGATTTTAAAAACATTTCATGGCCCATATAATAATAAAACTTTGCCGATAGAAAAAACCCATGAATCACCAGCAATAATGATTGTTCCATTAGTATTCTTAAGTTTTGGAGCAATACTTGCTGGATATATGTTTAAAGAAATTTTTATAGGAAGTCATAGTTATGAATTTTGGAGATCTTCAATCTTTTTTTTAGAGACAACCAAACATGATCATGTGCCTTTATGGCTTTTGATAATTACGCCCGTTTTAGTTATTTCAGCTATACCTATTTCCTATTATTATTTTATAAAAAATATACATGTTGTGGAAGGATTTAAAAAAACAAATGAACAACTTTATAAATTTTTATTAAACAAATGGTATATAGATGAACTTTTTGACTTAATAATTGTTAATCCTATAAAAAAACTTGGGCTTATTTTTTGGAAAAAAGGTGATAGAGATATTATTGATAGATTTGGACCTGATGGAATATCAAAAATAATTAAATCAATTTCAAATAAAGCTGTTCAATTACAAAGTGGCTATATATATGATTATGCTTTTGTCATGCTTATTGGTCTTAGTGCTTTAATAACATTTTTAATATTAAATTAATATGAATTTTCCTATTTTATCTTCAGTAATATTCTTACCGCTACTTGGATCATTTTTTATCTTACTGTCTCGCTCACAAAACAACAATCAAGGTGCTATATATGTCTCGTTATTTACTAGCCTGGCAAATTTGGTTTTATCATTATTTCTTTGGTATGTTTTTGATAACGCAGAAACAGAATTCCAATTCGTTGAGGAGAAAAATTGGATTAGTGGATTTATTAAATTTAAACTAGGTGTAGATGGAATTTCAATACTGTTCATTGTTCTCACAGCTTTAATTACTCCAATCTGCATCATCTCTTGTATTAATAGTATCAAAACAAGAATTAAAGAATTTTTAATCTTAATCTTAATTTTAGAAACATTTATGATTGGTGTTTTTTGTTCATTAGATTTAGTTGTGTTTTATATTTTTTTTGAAGCTGGCTTAATACCAATGTTTTTAATTATTGGTGTTTGGGGTGGACCCAAAAGAGTTTATTCTGCTTTTAAATTTTTTCTTTTTACACTTCTCGGTTCAGTACTTATGTTAGTGGCTATCATAGCTATTTACTGGATTACGGGTACTACTGATGTGGTTCAAATATATGAAATTAAAATTCCTAAAGAGTACCAATATTTATTGTGGTTAGCTTTTTTTAGCTCATTTGCTGTTAAAATGCCAATGTGGCCTGTTCATACATGGTTACCAGATGCTCATGTAGAGGCGCCCACTGCTGGATCTGTAATTTTAGCAGCAATACTTTTAAAAATGGCCGGATATGGTTTTTTAAGATTCTCAATACCAATGTTTCCTGTAGCTTCAGAGTATTTTATACCATTAATTTATTCACTTAGTGTTATTGCTATAATTTATACTTCATTAATTGCATTGATGCAGGATGACATGAAGAAATTAATAGCATATTCATCAGTTGCCCATATGGGTTTTGTTACATTGGGAATTTTTACTTTTACACAGCAAGGTATGGAAGGAAGTATTTTTCAAATGCTCAGTCATGGCGTAATTTCGGCGGCATTATTTTTATGTGTAGGCGTAGTTTATGACAGAGTTCATTCTAGATTAATAAGTTCATACGGTGGCTTAGCTAATTATTTGCCAAAATATTCATTAGTTTTTATAATTTTTGTATTAGGTGGTTTAGGACTTCCGGGCACAAGTGGTTTTTTAGGAGAGTTTTTGGTTTTAGTAGGAGTATTTAAAAAAAGCTATATCGTTGCAATGCTTGCTAGTCTTGGTGTTATTTTAGGTGCCGCATATATGCTATGGTTAGCCAAACGAGTTATTTTTGGAGAAACACATAATGAAATAATTAAAACTATTAAAGATTTAAATTTATCAGAAGGTACAATATTAACTATTTTAGCAATAATAATGATATTTTTTGGATTTTACCCTCAGCCGCTTATAGACACTATCAGCACTTCAGTGAATCATTTAATAAATAACTATCAAATTGATTTGATATATCATCTAAAAGTAAATAATTTATGATAGATAATTTTAACATTTTATTACCTGAAATTTTTTTAACATTATCTATATTAACTGTTCTAATGATTGGTGTGTTCACTAAAAATAGTTTTAACTTAGTGTCAAAATTATCATTAATTATAATTTTACTATCAATATTTATTTTACTAAATAGTGAAACCTCTTCAATAAAAGTATTTTCAGAAAGCTTTATAAGAAATGCTTTTACAACTTTTATTAAAATTCTTATTTTAATATCCAGTTTTTTTGTACTAAATTCATCTCAACAATTTATCAAAGATAATAAAATTGATAAATTTGAATATCCGATAATAATCTTACTTTCTATATTAGGCATGTTTTTTATGGTAAGTTCTAACGATTTAATTATTTTTTATTTAGGTTTAGAGCTTCAATCTTTATCACTATATATATTAGCAGCAATCGATAGAGATAATCTTAGATCTACTGAATCTGGAATTAAATATTTTATACTAAGTGCTCTTTCTTCTGGTTTATTGCTTTATGGTTGCTCCTTGTTGTATGGTTTTACAGGGTCTACAAATTTTGATATAATTGCTCAAGAGCTTAATTCAGAAAATACGGGTGCAGTATTTGCAATGGTTTTTATTTTAGTAGGTTTAGCTTTTAAAATTTCTGTTGTACCTTTTCATATGTGGACTCCTGACGTGTATGAAGGCTCACCAACTTCAGTTACAAGTTTTTTTGCTGTAGCACCGAAAGTTGCAGGCCTTGCTGTTTTAATAAGATTTATGCAAACACCATTTGAAAACATTTTAATTGAGTGGCAAACAATAATAATTTTTTTAGCAGTTGCATCAATGATATTAGGGGCAGTAGCTGCTATAGGGCAGAAAAATATTAAAAGGCTTATGGCTTACAGTTCAATTGGTCATATGGGCTATGCTTTAGCTGGAGTTGCAACAGGGAATACTTCTGGTTACAGCAGCTCAATATTTTACATATGTATATATGTCGTAATGAATATTGGTGCTTTTGCTTGCATATACTTAATGCGTGTAGATAATAAATATAAAGAAGGAATAAATGACTTATCAGGTATTTCTAAAAAGCATCCTCTGCTAGCGTTTTCTTTTTTAATTATTCTATTTTCTTTAGCCGGCATACCACCCTTAGGAGGGTTTTTTGCTAAATTTTATATTTTTATGTCTGTAATTGAAAACGAAATGTACACACTGGCTATTATTGGACTTTTATCAACTGTAATATCTGCATTTTATTATTTAAAAATAATTAAGATTATATATTTTGATGAAACGATAAATAAATTTGATGAAAATAGAAATATCAGCATTACAAGCACTATATTTATTAGTTGCGTGATATTAGTTACTTTTTTTCTATATCCAGCTCTTCTCAATGATTTAGTTAATTCTATTTTTATTTAATAATGAAGTTAAAAATGATAAAATTTAAAAATGTTAAAAGCACAAATGATGAAGCTATAAAACTTATAAAATCAAACAAAACAAAACCTACTATTATACATTCCTATAACCAAAGCAAAGGTAGAGGAACTATGGGAAAAAAGTGGATTTCCAAAAAAGGAAACATTTTTTTATCAATTTTTTTTAAAATGAATATAAAAAAATACAATTTTAAAGATTTTGCAATTGTGAATCCTCATATTATTAGAGGTGTTCTAGAAATGTTTTCCAAATATAAAGTGAGTGTGAAATGGCCAAATGATTTATTAATAAAAAAAAAAAAAGTTTGTGGAATTCTTCAAGAAACAATAGAACACAAAGAAAGCAAGTATTTGATAATAGGAATTGGAATTAATACAAAATGTGCTCCTATTAGCAACTCCTTTAAGTCTATTTCTCTTCTAAATTGCTCAAATAAAAAAATAAATAACGAAGATATTATATTGAATATTAAAATTTCCTTTGAAAAGTTTTTATCTGATATAAATAAATATAAATTATCATACTTAAAAACAAGAATTTGCAGGTAACATAATGACTTTTTTAGTTGGAGATATAGGAAATACTTTAACAAAAATTTGTTTAATAAATTTCAATTTTAAAATAATAAAATCTTTTTCGATTGAAACAAATAAACTTAATAAAACAAATTATCAAAATATTTTTTTCAACAAAATACTAAAATATAAAGTAAATAAAAAAATTCTCTTTTCAAGTGTTGTGCCACTTATATATAAGGTAATAAAAAAAAATTTAAGTAAAAAAAAATATAAAATTTTTGAATTAAAAAATTTAAAAATAAGTAAAATAGTTACTTTAAATGTAAATAAAATTAACCAAGTAGGTTCAGATAGAATTGCCAATGCTATAGGTGCATATGAATATTATAAAAACAATTGTTTAGTTATAGATTTTGGCACAGCAACAACTTTTGATATTATTAGTAAAAAGGGTATTTATGAAGGTGGTGTTATTGCTCCTGGAGTAAATTTATCAATTATGAATTTAAATAAATTTACAGCCTCACTTCCTATTTTAAAGCTAAGATCCAACGCAAAAAGTTATGGTAAAAACACTAAAGATGCCTTAAACGCAGGTTTTATATGGGGTTATCAAGGATTGATAAATAATATAATTAAAAAAATTACATTAACTAGAAAAACAAACTATAAGATTATACTGACTGGAGGTTATGCCAGCCTTTTTAAAAAATATTTAATAAATAAACCGATAGTTGACCAAAATATTACAATTAAAGGGATAACAAGAATTTATAAAGAGCTATTAGAATAATGAAAAAAGAAGAATTAGTTTTTTGTCCACTAGGTGGATCTGGTGAAATCGGAGCTAATATGAATCTTTATTCATATGGAACTGAAGAAAATAAAAAATGGATTATTGTAGACATGGGTGTAACTTTTGCAGATGATTCTATTCCAGGTATAGACCTCATCTACGCCGATCCAGGCTTTGTTTTAGATAAAAAAAATGATCTTCTTGGAATAGTTTTAACTCATGCTCATGAGGATCATATCGGGGCTGTTGCACATATTTGGCCTAAACTTAAATGCAAAATTTACGCGACACCTTTCACGGCTGCTTTAATTAAAGAAAAATTTAGAGAAAAAAAAATTGATATCTCCACGCATTTGAAAATAGTTCAACTGAACGGTGCAATAAATCTTGGTCCTTTTAATATAGAGTTTATAACACTCACGCATTCAACCCTTGAACCGAATGGTTTAAGTATCACTACACCAGCTGGTATTATACTTCATACAGGAGACTGGAAAATAGATGCCAATCCTTTGGTTGGAAAAAATATCGATGAAAAAAAATTAAAAGATATTGGAAATAAGGGTGTTTTGGCAATGATTTGCGATTCAACAAATGTATTTAGTGAAGGTAGAGCAGGATCAGAATTAGAAGTAAGAAAAAGTTTACTAAATATAATGGAATCAAAAACAAAAAGAATTATTGTAACCTCATTTGCTTCAAATGTTGCAAGAATGGAAACAGTTTTTGATTGTGCTCAAAAAACTGAGAGATACATTTGTCTGGTAGGCAGATCAATGCATAGAATTTATAAAGCAGCACGACAATGTGGATATTTACAAAATTTATCTGAACCAGTCGACCCAAGAGATGCAAATAAAATTGCGAGAAACAAAATTGTATATCTTTGCACAGGCAGTCAAGGTGAACCAATGGGAGCTATGAATCGTATTGTCAATGACATCCACCCAGATGTTTATTTAGAAGCTGGTGATACAGTAATATTTTCGTCAAAAATCATTCCTGGTAATGAAAAAAAGTTATATCATTTACAGAATATGATTACGAAAAATAACGTTGAAATTATTACTGAAGAAAATGCTTTTGTACATGTTTCAGGTCACCCAAATAGAGATGATTTAAAAGATATGTATAATTGGGTAAAACCTAAGTGTATTATTCCTGTACATGGCGAGCACCGACATATGAAAGAGCATGTTGATTTTGCAAAAAAAATGCAAATACCTCAAACGCTACTTATAGAAAATGGCGATATAGTTAGAATTTCTCCAGGAGAACACCCAAAAATAATCGATAAAGCACCATCAGGTAAAATTTTCGTTGATGGAAAAATTCCAGTTTATGAAGATGCCAAATCAATTAAAGATAGAAAAAATTTGTCTCTTAATGGTTACTTAGAAATAACTTTAATAATTACTAATAACGGAAATTTTAAAAAACCAGTAATTTCATATAAAGGCATACCCGAAACAGAATTAGAAGATAATTTAATTTTTGATATGGAGGACGAGATAGTTAACACCTGTAAAACTTTTTCTTTAAAAAGTAAAAATCAAGAAAAAAATTTAATAGAATCTTTAAAGCATAGTTGTAGAAAAATTATTAAAAATAAAACTGGGAAAAAACCACTTACCAATATTAACATAGCTAGAATTTAATGGGTATAACAGGATCATTTATTATCTATATATCTATTTGGTGGATTATTTTCTTTTCTGTTTTACCCATTGGCATTAGTTCTAATAATAAAGAGTTAAGAGCCAAACTAAATGGCAATGACGCTGGAGCTCCCAAAAACCCTAAAATACTAAAAAAATTTATAATAACTACTTTAATTACTTCAATTTTTTTTTTAGGCATATATTATGTGGTTGATTTAGGTTATTTTAATTTAAGGGAGTACTTACAATAATGCTTTTATCAAAATTATTTATTCCAATCTTAAAAGATATACCAGCTGACGCTAAAATTAAATCTCATCAACTAATGTTGAGGGCTGGTATGATAAAACAATCTTCGGCCGGCATATATTCATGGTTACCACTTGGATTTAAAATAATGAAGAAAATAGAACAAATAGTCAGAGAGGAGCAAAATGATATCGGTGCTCAAGAAATGCTTATGCCTACAATTCAATCTGCAGATATTTGGAAAGAAAGTGGCAGGTATGAAGATTATGGTGAAGAAATGTTAAGAATTAAAGATAGGCAAGGGAGAGAAATGTTGTACGGCCCCACAAATGAAGAGTTGATTACTGAAATTTTTAGATCAAGTATTAAATCATATAAGCTTTTACCTCAAATGCTTTATCATATTCAATGGAAGTTTAGAGACGAGGTTAGGCCAAGGTTTGGAGTAATGAGATGTAGAGAATTTTATATGAAAGATGCATATTCTTTTGATATAGATGATGTATCCGCAAAAAAATCATATAATAAAATGTTTTTTTCTTATTTAAAAACTTTTGAAAGACTTGGCTTAAAGGCCATTCCGATGGCTGCAGACACAGGACCTATTGGGGGTGATTTATCTCATGAGTTTATTATCATAGCTGAAACAGGCGAAAGTAAAATATATGCTGATAAAAATATAGTTAATATAGATTTATCTAAATATACATCTGACGAACATTCTCTTAATAAAATGCGTAAAGATTTTTCTTCAATTTATGCTGCAACAGATGAAAAATTTAATGAAAATGAATTTAATCAAAAAGTAAAGAAAGAAAATCAAATGACTACTAAAGGTATTGAAGTAGGACACATATTTTATTTTGGTGATAAATATTCAAAACCTCTAAACTGTTTGGTAGATACTAAAGAAGGTAAAAAAACATCAATAAAGATGGGCTCTTATGGTATTGGAGTTTCAAGATTAGTAGGAGCTATAATTGAAGCAAATTACAATAACGATATAATGAAATGGCCTAAATCTATAGCACCATTTGAAGTTGTTATTATTTCAAATATTAATAAAAATAATAATGAAAATTTAATAAAGGCGAGGAAAATATACGAAGATTTAAAAAAACAAAATATTGACGTATTGTTAGATGATGTTGATGAGAATATGTCTATAAAATTTAAAAAACATGACTTAATAGGTGTTCCTTTTCAAATAATTGTTGGCTCAAAATCGACTGTAGATAAATTTGAATTTAAAAAAGTTAACTCAGAAAGCAAGATATTAAGTCTCTCTGAAATCAAAGAAATACTTAATAAATAAAGTGTTTAATAAAGCAGAAAGAGTAATATCGGCAAGAAATCTTCGACCCAAAAAAAAAGAAGGATTTTTAAAAGTAATTTCAATTTTTTCATTTTTGGGAATAATGTTAGGTGTAGCTATTTTAATTATAGTTATGTCTGTGATGAATGGGTTTAGAACAGATCTAACAAATAAAATACTTGGTTTTAACCCTCATATAATCATAAAACCTTATAACGGCAATATCAAAAATTCATACAAGATATTAAAAAATAAGTTTAGTGATTTTGAAATTAAAACATCTTTCAGCGGAGAAGGAGTAATTATAAAAAATGATTTAGCTAAAGGGGTAATGGTTAAAGGCGTTAGGTCAAAGGAAGTTAAAGAAAATAATTTTTTAAAAAAAAATATAATAAAAGGTAATTTTAAAAATTTTTCAGGTGGTAGTATAATTTTAGGAAAAGAGCTTGCATCAATATTAGAAATAGAAATTGGAGATAAATTGAATCTAATGTCTACAGCATTTATTTCAACACCTTTAGGGGGGTTACCTAAGCAAGAAGTTTTTAAATTGGCAGCTATATTTGAAAGTGGTTTTTACGAATTTGATCAAAATTTTATTTTTTTAAATTTGAACGATGCTCTTCCTTTTTTTAATAAAACTGAAGATGATCTTAGTTTAGAAATATATTTAAAAGATCCTTTTCAAGTTGATTTTTACAAAGATCAAATCAATAAAATGAACGAACCCTTTAGTATTTATTCATGGTCAGATTTAAATAAGTCTTTTTTTAGCGCCTTAAAAGTAGAAAGAAATGTAATGTTTATTATTTTAACTTTAATAATTATTGTAGCTGCCTTTAATATAATTTCAGGGTTAACAATACTTATTAAAAATAAAACTAAAGAAATAGCAATTTTAAAAACTTTAGGGTTAAGTAATAACTCTATTACTAAGTCTTTTTTCTTAACGGGTTTTACCATAGGAGTTTTGGCTACTATAACTGGTGTTATTGTAGGAACAGTATTTTCTTATTATATAGAAGAAATTAGATACTTTGTTTCAACTTTTTTTAATCTAGAAATTTTTCCTGCAGATGTATATTTTTTAGATAAAATGCCTAGTGAAATTAATTTTACATCAATAAGTATAATTTTTTTCTCATCAATACTAATAACAGGTATTGCTTCCTATTTTCCCGCACGAATTATTTCTAATATGAATACAATAACAGCTTTAAAATATGAATAAATATATCGTAGAATTAAAAAATATAAAAAAAAACTTTAATCATAAAAATAAAAAAATTGAATTATTTAAAAACGTATTTTTAAAAATAAAAAAAGGAGATCTGGTTGCACTAATAGGCCCCTCTGGATCTGGAAAATCCTCATTTTTACATCTTCTCTCACTTTTGGACACACCTACATCAGGACAAATATTATTTTTAGGTAGTGATACAAGAGAATTAAATGAAGAACAAAGAAATAGTCTCAGAAGAGACAAAATATCTATAATTTTTCAAAATAACAATTTGTTGTCCGACTTTACAGCAATAGAAAATGTATTAATGCCATTGATAATTAGAGAGATAAATACAAAAAAATCAATAGAGTTAGCTAAAAAAGTTATGGAAGCTGTCAAACTAAGTGGTAGATTAAATCATTTTCCAAGTGAATTATCTGGCGGTGAACAGCAAAGAGTTGCTATAGCGAGAGCATTAATTGCTGAGACGGACTTAATACTTGCGGATGAACCTACTGGAAATTTAGATTTTAAAACTTCCCAAGAAGTGCTCTCTTATTTTTTAAAATTAAAAAAGCTAAAAAAAACCATTATTTTTGCAACCCATAATAGAGAGTTAGCCAACAAAGCAGATTACAAGTTGAGTATTTCTAATGGTACTATAAAAAGAGTTAATGGCTAGTGCAAGCAAAGATTTTTGTAATTTTAAAATTCATACTCAGTATTCTATTTGTGAAGGCGCTATTAAGATTGATGATTTAGCAGTATTTTGTAAAGAAAATAAAATTAAATCTATTGGTTTATGCGATAGTTTTAATTTATGTGGTGCACTAGAGTTTTCTGAGAAAATAAGTAAATCTGGCACACAACCAATAATAGGAAGCCAAATTAATTTTCTGTTAGACGAAGTTATTGGAAAATTATCAGTATTTGCAAAGTCGTCTGCAGGTTATAAAAACTTAACTAAATTGTCATCTAAAAGTTATCTTGAAATAAATGAAAAAAGCGACCCACACTGTAAATTTGAAGATCTAATTAATTTAAATGATGAGCTAATTTTATTATCTGGAAATCACAATGATCTATTTGGAAAACTATTTAAAAAAAATAAATTAAAACTAATCGTTAAATACTTAAAAATATTAAAAGATTCTTTTTCAAATAGATTTTATATAGAGATTCAAAGACATAATGAATTAGATGAGAGAAGTTTTGAAAATTATTTAATTAAAATGTCTATAGAACTAGATATTCCATTAATAGCATCACAAGAAATATATTACGTAAAAGAAGATATGTTTGAAGCCCATGATGCTTTAATTTGTATAGGTGAAAAAAGTTATGTATCAGACTCTAGAAGAAAAAAATTTAGTGATCAACATTATATTAAATCTCAACAAGATTTAGAAAAACTTTATTCAGATATTCCTGAGGCTTTAGAAAATAATTATAATTTTCCATACAGATTTAATTTTAAACCTAATAAATCTAAACCAATTTTACCTACCTTGAAAATAAAAAACAACGTAACAGTAAAAAATGAATTATTAATGCTTGCTAAAAGCGGTCTAAAAAATAGATTAAATAATTTTATTTTTAAAAAAAATAATTTTAACAATAAAATAAATGTAGAAAAAAAATATGAAGATAGATTATTTCACGAGTTAGAAATAATTAATTCAATGGATTATTCAGGATATTTTTTAATTGTATCTGATTATATTAAATGGGCGAAAAATAATAATATTCCTGTGGGGCCAGGTAGAGGGTCGGGCGCAGGTTCTTTAGTTGCATACAGTTTAGATATTACCGATATAGATCCTATAGAATTCGATCTAATATTTGAAAGATTTTTGAACCCAGATAGAATTTCAATGCCTGATTTTGATATAGATTTTTGTGAGGAGAAACGAGATCAAGTCTTTGAATATTTAAAATCAAAGTACAAAAACGGTGTTGCTCATATAATCACGTTTGGAAAGTTAAAAGCTAGAATGGCTTTAAGGGATGTGGGTAGAGTTTTAGGTCTTCCTTATAGTCATGTCGATAAAATAAGTAAAATGATACCGTTTGATCCTTCGAGACCTCTAACCCTTCAAGAGTCTATAGATAGAGAGCCTAGGTTTAAAAGTGAAATCAAAAATAATAGTAAAGTAAAAAAACTAATTGAACTTTCTTTAAAATTAGAGGGTTTAAATAGAAATATGGCTACACATGCTGCTGGCGTAGTAATAGCTGGAGAAAAATTATCTGAAGAAGTTCCGTTATATAAAGATAATTCTTCTAATTTATTTTTACCATCTACTCAATTCGATATGTACTCATCAGAAAACGCTGGTTTGGTAAAATTTGATTTATTAGGCCTTAAAACTCTAACTGTAATTGCTAAAACTTTGAAAATGCTTAATTCTAAAAATATCAATTTAGATATAAGTAAAATAGATTTAAAAGATCAAAAAGTTTTTTCTTTGTTGTCGACAGGTGAAACAACGGGATTGTTTCAATTGGAGAGTACAGGAATGCGTAGTTCAATTCGACAAATGAAACCAAATAAATTCGATGATATTATTGCTCTGGTTGCACTATATAGACCTGGACCAATGAGCAATATACCAATTTACAATGATTGTAAAAATGGTTTAAAATCACCTGATTACATACATGAAATCTTAACTGACATTTTAAAACCTACTTATGGAATTATAATTTACCAAGAACAAGTTATGCAAATTGCTCAAACACTCGCTGGATTTACAGCGGGTGAAGCTGACATTTTAAGAAGAGCAATGGGAAAAAAAAAGAGAGCAGAATTAGAAAAACAAAAGGAAAGATTTGTTAACGGAGCTTTAAAAAATGGAATAAAAAAAGATGTAGCTAATTATGTTTTTACTAAAATCGAACCATTTGCTGAATATGGATTCAATAAAAGTCACGCTGCTGCATATGCATTAATTGCTTATCAAACAGCTTATTTAAAAACATATTACAAAGAAGACTTTATTGCTGCCACTATGTCTACCGAATTAACTAGTACAGGTAAATTAAGAGAATTTGTTGAGGAATTAAAAAGATTAAAAGTTAATGTTATTAGACCTTGTATAAACAAATGTTTTGTTGAATTTAAAGCAGAAAAGAATACTATTTTTTACGGACTTGGAGCGATAAAAGCTGTAGGATTTGAAGCTATTTCTAATATAATTAAAGAGAGAGAAAATAACGGTTTTTTTAAATCCATTGTCGATTTTATAAAACGTGTAGATCCAAAAGATGTAAATAAACTTCAACTTGAAGGTTTAATAAAAGCAGGAGCTTTTGACAGTATTGACGCAAATAGAAAAAAATTATTTTCATCTACTCCTAAAATAATTCAAGTTATCAAAAATTATCATGATGATAAAAAAAGTAAACAAAGTAATTTATTTGAAGGAGATGAAGAAAATATAACAAACTTCTTTGAATATGAAAATGATGATACGTGGACAAAGAAAGAGTTACTAGCAGAAGAATTTAAATCTCTAGGATTTTATATCTCTGACCATCCTTTAAATGAATATCAGCAACTTTTTGAGCAATTGAAAATAAAATCCTATAAGAACTTTATTGTTGATGACAACAATGAGTGCCTCGTAGCCGGCACTATAATGTCGATACAAGAAAAGAAAAGCTCTAAAGGCACCGCTTTTGCAATTATTAAATTTAGCGATAACAGCTCAGAATTTGAATTATTTCTATTTTCTGACCTATTAATTAAAAATCGTGAAAAACTCATAGAGTCCAATTCTTTTATTTTAACACTTCAAAAAGACAGAGTTATAGGTGAAAATATAGAACAGAGGGTGAATATTAGAAAAATAGCTGATCTAAATGAAATGGTGAGCAAACCTTATGAGAAAGTTTCTATAGAAATTTATGGTGATTATGACCTCAATGAGCTGAAAAACACTTTAAAAGAAGAGGGACAAACCCAAATAAATATAATAATTAAAGATAATAACAAAAGTTTTGCTTTTAAATTAGAAAAAACAAGAAAGTTTGATTTAAGTATATTTAATGACGTTAAAAATAAGGAATATGTTAAAAAAATAAGCTTTTAAGATACTTGATTTATCCTCATTTTGTATGTATCAAACATTAATTTCGCACATAGCATTAAGGGTAATTACCCTACCGGTCCAATTTTGGAATAGCTATGGTGGATTAACCGGAAAAAATTATGAACGTACCTGAAGTAAATATAAAACAACTTTTAGAAGCCGGTGTGCATCTAGGCCATAAGACTTTGAGATGGAATCCTAAGATGAAAAAATACATTTTTGGTGAAAAAAACTCGATACATATAATAGATTTAACCCAAACAGTAACTTTTTTTAAAACTGCCTTAAATGAAATTCATAAATGTGTTTCAAGGGGTGGAAAAATTTTAATTGTTTCAACAAAAAAACAGGCATCAGAACAGGTTAGCTTACTAGCTAAAGAAACAGACCAATTTTTTGTTAACTATAGATGGTTAGGGGGGATGCTAACAAATTGGAATACAATTCAAAACTCCATCAAAAGAATGAAAAAACTTGAAGATCAGTTATCTAAAGATGATGTTGGATTTACAAAAAAAGAAATTTTAAAACAAGGAAAAGAAAAAGAAAAACTTCAAAGATCACTAGGCGGAATTGCTGAAATGAAAAAAGTACCAGAAATAATTTTTATTATAGATACAAACATTGAGTCTCTTGCTGTTAAAGAAGCAATTAAGCTAAAAATACCTATAGTAGCAATTTTAGACACAAATTCAGATCCTACAGATATTGAATTTCCAATTCCAGGAAATGATGATGCTAGAAGGTCTATTAATCTTTACTGTGATCTATTAAAAAATACAATTTTAGATGCAACTAAGTTTATCGAAAAAAAGGAAATAAAAATAGATATAAAAAAGAAGCCAAAAATAGATATCACAAAAACTACTCCTCAAATCAAAGATAAAGATAAAAAATAATCTTTACAAAAATTTATGTCTGATAAAAAATTGCTAGAAAGTATAAAAAAACTACGTGAACTTACGGGTATAGGTTTCAAAGATTGCAAACTTGCAATAGATGAAACCAACGGAGATGTAGAAAAATCAATAGAATTTCTAAGAAAAAAGGGTATCGCCAAAGCATCAAAAAAAATGAGCAGAACTGCATCTGAGGGCCTAGCATTAGCTCGTGAAGAGAATGAAGAAATTGCAATAGTTGAGATTAATAGTGAAACAGACTTTGTTGCAAAAAATGAGGATTTTATTTCTTTTTGTAAAGAAATATCAGAAATTAATTTTTCTCAAAAAGGTGATTTAGAAAAAACTAAAGGTGTCATAATGAAAAATAAAAATAGTGTTAATGATTGTTTAATAGATTTAATTGCTAAGATTGGTGAAAAAATCACTTTAAGAAGAAGTGTTTTTTTTGATAACAAAAATGGAAAAAATTATCACTACGTTCATGGAGCTATAGAAAAAAATATTGGTAAGATAATTTCTATAGTTAAATTAAATAAAGAATTACCAGAAATTGGAATTAAATTAGCTATGCACATTGCTGCATCCAGCCCAATATCTATAGATAAAAGTGATTTAAAAAAAGAGCTTATAGAAAAAGAATTGGAAATAATAAAGGCAGAACTTTTAAATTCTGGAAAAAAAACAGAAATGATAGAAAAAATTTCACAAGGAAAACTTAATAAGTATATTTCTGACAATACCTTGATGAATCAAGTGTGGATTATGGACCCTAAGCTGAAAGTTTCTGATGTACTAAAAGATGTCAAAGTACTAAACTTTGTTAGATTTAAAGTAGGTGAAGGGGTTTAATATTATGAGCTCAGAATTTAATGAAAAAAACTACTCACAAAAAATGGATAAGACTATTCAGTCTTTTAAAAAAGATATATTAACATTAAGAACCGGTAGAGCAAACGCATCTATGCTCGATATGATTAAAGTAGATGTTTACGGTCAACAAATGCCAATTAATCAACTGGCAACCATAAGTGTGCCGGAAGCAAGAATGTTGTCTATTCAAGTTTGGGACCAAGGAAATGTAAATCTAGTTGATAAATCTATTAAAGAATCGGACCTTGGCATCAACCCACAAATTGATGGACAAATTGTAAGAATAAGAATTCCAGACTTAACAGAGGAAAGAAGAAAAGAATTAATCAAAGTTTTAAAAGTTATGAGTGAAAAAAGCAAAGTTTCAATAAGAAATATTAGAAGAGAAGGTAATGAGGAATTAAAAAATTCTCTCAATAACAAAATAATTAGCGAAGACGAAAGCAAAAAATTTGAGAAAAATATTCAAAAAATTACAGATGAGAATATTTTAAATATAGATAAAATTTTAGAAGAAAAAGAAAAAGAAATACTCCAAATATGAACAAGTTAAACCATGTTGCTTTTATCATGGATGGTAATGGAAGATGGGGAATAAAAAAGAATCAAAGTAGAAATTTTGGACACTTACATGGGGTTCAAACAGTTCAAAAAATAGTAAGAGAATCTATAAATTTAAAAATACCAGTAATAACATTTTATGTTTTCTCTACAGAAAACTGGAAAAGACCCAAATCTGAAATAAATTATTTATTCCGTTTAATTAATTTGTATTTTTTAAAAGAATTAAAAAATATTATTAAAAATAATATAAGAATAAATGTTGTTGGAAAAAAAACAAATCTACCAAAAATAATTATAAATAAATTAAACGAAGTAACCAAAAAAACAAAAAATAATAAAAAAATAATAGTAAATCTTGCCATCAACTACGGATCAAAATCTGAAATAATATATGCATGTAAAAAAGTCCTTAAGAAAAAAGAAATTGTAAGTGAAAAAAATATTCAAAAATATCTTTATATAAATAGCCCTAACCCAGATATTTTAATCAGAACTGGAGGTAAAAAGAGGCTAAGCAATTTTTTATTATGGCAAATTGCATATACAGAATTATATTTTTTAGATAAATTATGGCCAGATTTTAATAAAAAGGATCTAATTAAAATAATTAATAATTATAAAAAAATTAAAAGAAATTATGGAGGTATATAGGTGAGTTTAAAATTAAAAAAAAGATTTGTAACATCTTTTTTTCTTTTTTTGTTTTTAGCCTGCATGTTTGTAGATCAAATTTTTTTGATAATTTCGCTATGCTTAATTTTTATTACTTCTTTTTATGAATTTTCACGTTTAATAAAAAAAATATTTGGATTTAAAAGTATATTTTTTTACTTATCTATTTTTATTTTTTTTATTTATATTCTAACTTTAACTTTGTTTTTTTATTTACTTCTAATTAACTCAAACACTACATATTTTCTTATACTAACTTTATTGATTTGTTTTGCATCGGATATAGGAGGGTTAGTTTTCGGTAAATTGTTTAATGGAAAAAAATTAACTAAAATTAGTCCAAACAAAACAATATCTGGAAGTGTTGGATCTTTCTTTTTTTCTTTTTTAATAATTTTAATTTTTTCATATTTTAACTTAGTAGGATTTACCTTTAATTTTATAATATATGCTTTTGCTACTTCTTTGCTTTGTCAAATAGGCGATATATTTATTTCATTTTTAAAAAGAAAAGCTAAAGTTAAAGATACTGGAAGTTTATTGCCGGGTCATGGTGGAGTATTAGATCGGATAGATGGAATACTTTTTGGTTTTCCATTTGGTATTTTTATTTTTTTTATAATGATTTAAGTATAGATGAAAAAAAAAATTACAATTTTAGGATCGACAGGGTCAATTGGATCAACCACACTTAGAATAATTGATTATAAAAGAGAATTATTTGAGATAGATACCTTAATCGCAAATTCAAATTATAAAAAAATATCCAATCAACTTTTAAGATTTAAACCTAAACACTTTGTTATTTTAGACCCAACAACATATAAAAGTATAAAAAAAAAATTTAAAAAGCATAAAACTAAAATATTCAATCACTACAAAGATATTCCAAAAAAATTAAAAAAAAATGACATAGTTGTTGCTGCGATACCTGGCATCGCTGGTCTAGAGGCAACAATTTACTATACGGCTAAAACAAAAAAAATATTAATAGCGAACAAAGAATCAATTATATGTGGCTGGAATATTATTTATAATGTTTCAAAAAAAAATAAGACTTTAATTGTTCCAATAGATTCGGAACATTTTTCCATTTCAAAATTAATAAACAATTCTAATATTCAAGAAATTAAAAAAATCTACATCACGGCATCTGGTGGTCCATTTCTTAATTTACCAAAAAAAAAATTTAGAAATATAAAACCAAGTGAAGCAATTAAGCACCCTAAATGGAAAATGGGAAATAAAATTTCTGTAGATTCAGCGACTTTAATGAATAAAATTCTAGAGATATTGGAGGCACAAAAATTATTTAAAGTTAATATAAATAAATATGAAATAATTATTCATCCTCAATCATTAATTCATGCAATTGTTAAATATAAAAATGGAATTTCTAAGCTTCTTTACCATGAGCCAGATATGATAATTCCAATTTCAAATGCTATATTTGACAGCAAATTTGATTTTAATGATTTTACTAATAATGATTTTAATAATCAAGATATAATTAAAAATTTAGAATTTCGAAAAATTGATAAAATTAAGTTTAATGTCGTAAAATTAATACCCAAATTGAACGATTATATTTCAACAACTATTTTTATTAATGCAACTAATGAAATATTAGTTGATCAATTTTTAAAAAAAAAAATTAGGTTTAATTCAATGATTCAATACCTATTTTTAGTATTAAAAGACAAAAATTATAAAAAATATGCTATATACAAACCTATTAATATAAAAAATATTTATATAATAGATTCCTGGACTAGAATGACTACTTTGAAAATAATTGAGAAAAGAGAAAAAATATGAA
>Ga0115004_10001686_pt1 | contig 18175 bp, 11 predicted proteins | sample ArcticOcean_MG_C_10_FD_88737 | JGI IMG/M metagenome (GOLD analysis project Ga0115004, IMG submission 88737) | Marine microbial communities from western Arctic Ocean - ArcticOcean_MG_CB11_90 | ecosystem: Environmental > Aquatic > Marine > Oceanic | place: Arctic Ocean: Canada Basin | collected...
CTACCTACCCCTCTCGGGCTACCTACTACTCTATGTACCTACCTACCCCTCTCGGGCTACCTACTACTCTATGTACCTACCTACCCCTCTCGGGCTACCTACTACTCTATGTACCTACCTACCTCGTAGCGAGTTGTGGGGAATTGAACCCCAAGTACGTGGGTATGAACCAGTACCAAGCCCACTTTACAACTCTGTCTCGTCTACTAGTACCCTCGGGGCAGAACCCACTCTTAGCGGAAGCACTTACAGTATTATAGCAGGGGTCTTATCCCAAGTCATAACCCCAGAGCCTCTTGCTTCTAGCCCGCTTAGATTGACAAACAACGACTCCATTGGTTTTCTGTACGTATAAGGCGGCTAATGCTATAGCAAAACCCCCCAACTGTGGTAAGAGTAAGACTACACGCCCCAGTACCGTACCCAGTCTAAGTTATCTTGAATCTGCGAACAACTCTACCGCGCACGTACGTTACCAGGCTTACTACACAGAGCCAAAATCAGGTAGTAAAACTATAAACTACGGGCCCTCGATCTACCCCCACTACCCCCTGAAACGAGCATCGCGCAAAATAGCGTAGGGCACACTAAGGCACTCCCGTGTTAGTGGGCGACCCAACACACATTAACGGTAAGTAGTCACGTACACCCCAGTGAGGTAAAAAGCTTCGCCGAAGCCTATATGCGCTACACACAGTGATACACAATACAAAATAATAAAATACCTCTCAGAGCGGGCCTAGTGCGTGGACAGCGCCACTAAGTGTTACCTACACAAGGTGCTGAAAATAGGCGCACAGTAAAAGCGCTCGTTGAAAAGTTCTACTATACGCCAACCTATAAAACAAAATACAGCCCACCCGAAATGAGTGGTGCGTGTAAAAGAAAACATATCGACTAGTTACTACCAAAGCTGGCTGGCTGTAGATTCAAAAGTATGAGTAACGACGTCGTCGCTTAGTACCCCCACCCCCAGTACTGGCTCGTAAGCTACGGACACCCTATAAGTGGGGAGAGTAAACACTCAACAGTATAGCTTTGGTCTAAAGGCGCAGCTAGCTAATTTCCACACCACGTTTTTTTAATATCACAATTACAATAGTTTGCGGCTCAGCAAGATATTTGCGCGCGCGCGCACTGACTGGGCGTGCTAGGCGCTTAAGGGCCCCACTACTAAAAGTCTCGCCGGACGCAACAGACTCGGCGCCCGCTTTACACAACTAAAAACCTTTAACTAAGTTAGATTTGCACGTAAGAGCGACGGTTGATCGACGTTACGCCCCCCCCTGATAAAAGAATCTTGCCCTGTTCTTTCTACAATAAAAGTCTGAAACCCAACCAACTACCCCGAGTTGACATAAGGTACACGCCGGAACCCATAGTAAAAAGCAGTACTACGATAGATGGGGGAGTAAAATTTGTTAGATACTCGTTTTGTGGCTATGTCGTATAACGCTTGGGCGCGAACCGAGTTAAGAATCGGTCACCCCTCAACAGGTAGAGGAAGCTTCCACGCTCTATCGCTGAAGGGGGTATATATAGGGTCAAACTGAAAACAAAAGGTATGCTATAGACCTAAGGGTGGAAAACTATCCAGACAACTAGCGTGCTAAGTAGGACCCACGGCGGCGGATAACACCCCAGGAGAGTGGGCTTGCAGTAGCCCCAAATGCCACTGTACGCAGAGTGCAGCTCGCAGGAATTATTGACGGGGAGCGGTTAGCGGGGGTTAGGAGTCTGCCTACTTTAACAAAGTGGCTGTCCTACTTTAATGATGTATAGCGGAGGAGTCACGCCCCTCAAGCCTGCGGAGTTGGTATTACACAAAGACGAAGCTTAGGCTCTGAAGTACGAGCCGCACGCAAAAAACGTTTATTGGGGTGCGCACCATCCAGTAAACACATAAGTACAAAACTGACGTGTCATTGATAAGAGCGAAACAAATTAGCACTCCCCCTCTCCAGGGCGCATAAACCACGTCTTCGATAAATGTGGGCGTATCTAAGGCGACCCACTAAGAATAACCCCACTCTTAGCTACACTACCAGAGGTGGCACAGACGCTAAACACAGCGAACCCCCTCGAATACCTATGATATGCATTATCGCCCGACACTCAAAGTCGCACGCGTGCTGTGACATCAGAAACGAAGAGCCTACTCTTGATAAAAGCTAGTGAGCTATTGTAATAGCGCCAATACCCACCTGGGGGGTATTTTTACGCGGTAAGCCACTAGACAGCTGCGCAGCACCCGTTGCATATGGTGAGCAGCATAAACAACATAATTTATACCGACATGAAGCTGAGAGCCGCGCCACCCGATCTAAAGAGCGCTGAAGTGGGCGTAAGACTGCGGGTTGCCTTATCAAGCGTACGATAAGAGCGTTATACACCCTACGCGCGGCAATTAACTACCACAAACGGAGAGTCAACCAAACTCAGGTGGGGCCACTAGTATGATCTATAGGGGGCAACTAAGTGGTCAGGCAGTTATTGGGTGCAAATGGGGGCCGTAACTGAGTTGTTACCCACGTAAACCCAACTACGTACAATACACACGTGAAAACATGGCATAGACGGGCATGCAAAAGTAATATAAGTCGCTAGGCATTAATGTAACTGAGCCCAAAACAAGTTTAGGCGGGAATCTTTAAGATACCGCTACAACTGCACTGGCCAATTATACCTACCAGGGTAGACAAGCCCCCATAACGATTACATACTGCCGCAAAAAATAAGGCATAACAAATAGCCACCTAACTACAGTATACGCTCTACGGTACCCCGGGCTACCTGAACAGGTCACCGTTCGACTGTTCTTAGGTAACCGATTGAAACGCATCTAGCAGTGGAGGCAAGGTGGCGTTAGATAGAGGAGGGGAACCGAGTTACCGGGGCGGTAGTAGAAACAGCGGAAACGAATAGCCAAGCACGGGAGACGAATTCCGCCATAAAAGTAGTGGCGTAGTCTATATAAAACGGATACTAAACTATCTCTATAAGCAATTTACTGACGCTGTAAGAGCGCCCATAACTATAAAGGTGACTGGGGAAACAAGTTAAAAGTACCCGCCAAACAACCCGTAAGTGCTCTCTCCCTTGCTTAGTACAGGATTAAGCAGGCATAAACGTGAGACTGTCCCGCTACGAAAGGCTTGCGAGCGCGGAAGCTGCGCATACTATAGACTCGATAGTAGTGTAGAGTACGCAAGAAAACTAAACGTTGAAGACCTACTGCCACAAACGTGCGCCGCATGAAAAAATGCGACCGGTGTAAAGCAGACCCACACCCAAACCAAATAATGGGGGTCAACGCCGTGGTTTTTCTGCAAGTACGCAGACGTGCGGCCTGCAGGTAGTCTGGCGGCTTTAATAGTACTAAAAGATACCGCCATTGCTGGGTTAAACGACGACGCCCCCCACACAGCGTTAAGAGGACGCAAAAGGAATCTATATTTGAGGGCAGCCGACCTACTGATAAACGTAGCACATCGCGCCGTATGCGTAGTGTGTTTAAAATAATCTACATGGCCTAGACGAGAGTAGTGCATACCCCCCCGTGTGCTCATTTAGAAACCTGCGTATCTATAGAAGTATACGCACGCACTCAGGCGCTAAAACTGTAAAAGCTACCGAGCCTACTGCAAGCTCCGACTACGCTTAAGAAGCAACATACAAGCCGGAGGTCGGTAACAAACACCAGACATAATACATAACTAAGCCCCGCTAGACTTAAAATGGCGACGAGAAAAATACATTCGGTATAAGACTGCACTGGGCACCAGAGCCTGGTATACTAGATAGGTACTAACCGCTAGGTAACGCGGCAGGGGGACTTAATAAATAAGCATCCTAAAATAAAAAACGTTAAGGAAGTTGAGTAGTAGTAAATTCTTAGTAACGAACAAGAAATGATAAGTTATGCGTAGTTGATTTGAGGACGCATAATAAGGTGTCATTAACATAATGACTGATAGCATAACCTGCCTAGTGAAATTCGTTTTGGAAAATAACCCCACCACTAACAAAACAGTCTTCAAGTATAGGTACCCAAACACCTTAATACTAGGAGCCTGTTCGCCCGACAGGTACATCAAATAGTCTCGTAGCAGCTGATGCGTATAACTGCGTGTTGCCGTATTGACTTGCAGGCCCTCGTTATGTATGGTGGTTCTTTTAAGATTTAGTCAAAGTGATTTCTTCAAACAAACGGTGTAAAACCAGCTATTTATTGGCTGCGTCGCAAACGGAAGGGAGTAAACTCTAGAACTAGCAATAACGCTGGCTAGCCAGCCATATATCATGGGGGCACTCTGTAGCTTCACTAGATTTACCAAGCGGCGAGTAATTGGTAACAGGGGTATAATAGAACTAAACTGCTGAGGTAGTGCATGTCACAAAAACTGGAACAAAGGCATCGACACCCAAAATGCCACTTGCCACCCCTAAGGCGGTGTAGGCGTATTCCAATATAAAAGTACGTTATACATAAAGTGTGGCTACAAGAGCGTAACAGTAACTCAGCTCCGCGACAGGGCTAACCGAAGCTCTTCTTATGCAAGTAGCGCGTACTACGCGTAGTTTACCCAGTGAGGCGACGGTAGAACGTCACAAACGGTTCGTTAGACTACGGGACGCAATTATACTATAACCAGCCTAATGTATGTGTACAACTCTCCCTATTAAGTGCTTGGCTACTTTACTCAAGTATAATTACGCATATAGAATAAATGGCACGCGCGACGATAGGACGAGGTAAATATTACTCACCACCGGTGATAAGCAACAAGAGCATTAATATACTAAGCACACCCGTAGGCACCACAGCTGCGGGGGTGACGCAAGTAAGTACAACACACAAGCCACCGGTAAGGACTTCGACGCCGTTAAATCATTCTTTATGACCTAATAAACACTGTTAGGACGTATCTTGGTGGGAAAACCCGCCAGATGAGACTGTCGGCCCATACACACAGTGACTAGCTTGGCACAATAGCCCAACTATATAACCGACGTTAGGCGCAGCGTTAAAAAGCCCAAAACCACTAAATAACCCACAGAGTGGGCCAAATACACGGCGGCGTGGTCAAACGTTGTTAGAACAGGATATCGCGAACTGGCGCATATCAAGAGAGTTTGGTAAAAAGAACCGTCACACAATGCCCACTCAAATATTTTGGGAAGCTTAAGCTTCTTAAAAATCTCTATGTACTGCAACTCGCCTAATACCAGCCCGGAGTGGTGAGGGTAGGCGTGTGGACAACGACCCAAAACATAGCCAAACCAACTAAACCACACATGGGTTTTAGTCGTGCAAAAAAATATTAAGGAAACAGACATTACAACTACTAAATGGCGTCAAAACCAGAACGCGAGCACACTACTTCTTGCAGGTAGCACTAAAGTCAAACGTATCTGGTAACTAACGGAGGTAAGCACAACAAAATACAAAAAGGAGACCCTAACTGAAAAACCTAAAAAGAAGCAGACCAACACCAGCAGGACCAATACCGAGGCGTTTGCTGATATAGTGATGTCTCTGTAGAACGAACTACTAACCAAAGGAAGTAGTGCCAATAAGAGCACTACGTGCGTAGCAACGGGGGTAACCAGCCTATGCACACCCACCCACCCTCTGCAGAACGTAGAGACCTCTCGCAGTCTTGCCTGATTTTTACAGTATTGGCGGGCTCTAATGACAAAGTAAACCAGCAGGCCCCCAGAGATAAGCGTTTCAAATAAAAAATGCTTCTTACGAAATCCGAAGTTATGGGAAATTAACGCAAAGTTGAACTGTACCGAAAAATAGTATGAGAGGACTAAGCATAGTGATAGGGCTGACGCCGATCGGAAGCCAACATCAGACGTGTAATGCAGCCGTGAGTGGTAGCCCCGAGCCACAGCGTAAAATAAACACAGCCCAAAAACCTCAGAAGAGTCTCAATTCCATCAACCACCCCACGAGCCTTCTTGTAGAGCCCACCAGCTACCAAGGTATAAGCTAGTAACTAAAGATATGAAACAGTGTGTATAATGTACTACTAACCGATACCGGAAGTAATTAGCCCCAAACTTGTGCCTGCTTGGCGGGGCTGATACAGTTAAGTAAACAAAAAAACTAATGTAGAACAGGGCCGGATGTACCCTGTTTACTCTATTAAGCAAAAGCATGTTTAACTTAGAAGCGTCGGTGGGGTAGTAGTAAACTATGTGGCAGTTGCTTGAAGCGAGACTGGTGAAGGAAACTGCACCGAAGAGAGTAAAGAGCAAACTTAACGCGCGAGAAGTTGAAGTAAAGCAGGCAATTAGCAAGCTACAACTAAGAAACATAATAACGAGGAATTTGAGCAAATATCACGCACTGGTTCAAAAAAAAAAGAAGTTTAGGAGGAAGAAATCGTCCATACTAAGGCGAAGTAGTAAATCTACACGCGCCGCACTACAATAATACTTCGTATCGAAGTACCCCAACATAAAAACGATTAATACCTTAAGGGCCCAGTTTTTCGCGAAAAGCAGTGAGCTTAGTACCAAGTAAAAGGTGTGCGGGTTAGGTTGGGGCTAGAAACTGAGTCCTCCTCACTCTCGTGTAAGATCTTAGTTGGGAGTGAGTATTGCCCCCACACCCTTTTACGGCTATTGAATAGAGAATAGCTACTTAGAGCCTTAATCTTTAATACGAGTCGTAAAAAGAATAGATTAGCGGTAAACGTATTCGCGGTAACAGGTAACGAAAAATGAAGCTCATGTAAGCTCGTGCTAATTGGTAACGGGCCGATAGTTGTAAAGCCGTGAGTGTGTAAACAGTAAATAGTGCTTTTATGGAAAGTTATATCAGTAACCAGCGCCAAGCTAAAATTTTTGAGCTTTAGTGCCTTTAAAAATTGCACTACCGACGGAAAGTTTTTATTATCCGTAAAAAGATAAAACAAGTTAGATAAACGTCACTGGTACTTGAAGAACTGTAGGTACCCCCAGCTAAGTGCCACAGACTCATTCTTTAAGTAGGGATTCGAAAAGGACAGTATAGACACGTTGTAGTAAAATAAGTTCTCTAAAAATGCTATGAAGTTAGACCATACACGAAAGAAGCATTTAGCATTGATAAAACCCAGATTCTTACCACTATTATACATATAGTACGATGAGTACGTAGCGTGCGCGCTTTGCGCCTCAGAAGGGAGATGTAAACTTACGCGTAAGTAATTCCGAAAGAACTGCCTCGCAAAAGTGAAAGCAGTCGGTAAGTAAGGCTGCACACGCTCTACAAACCCCTGCGCCGGTGGAGTAATCAAAAATGGAATATGCGCCAGCGAAGGTGCGTTAAGGGGCGTATGCACAGAAAGACCTAAAAGTGCAACTAGATTCTGTGCGCTGGTGTACACAAGCGGTGTTTTTCGGAAGACACTATTAACAAAGGACAAGCTTAGGAAGGCGGCGCGCGGAGATATTACGACGGGCATTACTGTGCGATGAGTGCGCTTAGTTCACATAACTAGGTAAGAACCCGGAATCGAACCGAGAACCTCCAGAGCCACAATCTGGTATTCTGCCAATTGAATTACACTTACCCCCCCCTAGAATAGATATTGGTGTGCAAGTTTTAATTGTATAACTAGGCGTAGACAAATAAACAAGCCGTAGAAAACAAATAAGACGTGCAATATCAGTACACTAAGTATGTTTGCGCTGCGTGAATAGTAAACTAACTGATCCGGCGCGTAGAAAACCTCTGTAGAGCTGAGCAAAACAAGCCAGTAGGTTAGGCGCGACATATGAGTAACCGAACGCGTGCTAAAAAGTAAATATACAAAAGAAGTCTTATAGCCTAGGTAAAAAGCGCACAGGAAGGTAGCTAGTAATACCAAATGTTTGTAAATGATACCCGCACCTGGACTTGAACCAGGACCCCTAAGGACAAGGTTTTAAGCCTTGCATGTCTACCAATTCCATCATGCGGGCACGCTTGTAGGGTGCAGTTCGCTTACCTAAGAGTATGTGACACACTAGCTCCGCAAACGCAGGTAGCAGAACGATATACTAGTAATATAACGAGCGGTTTAAGATATAAAACAGTAGAGAGCTAAATAAAACAGCACGAGATAAAAGTCTCTAAACAGCCTCAATGAGATGAACTGCGCAAGACTGTATCTTACGTCTGTGGATATGAGTAACGGCCTAAAAGAAAAGGTAAAAAATACAAGGTACATAAACAGGTAGTAAAAATCGCCTGAGTCAACCATCTCAAAACCATACTTCTCCTGTATTAAAAAGCCTATAAAACCCGCAAGGAGGGCGGCCGACCCCCCCGAAACGATATCGTACGCCGGGGATCTAGAGTACTTTAGTTTAGTGTATAGTCGTTCTTTTTTTAAAAAGTTAACGGTTAGTAAAGAAGACAACCTACTACTAAACTGGCTTCGAGGGGCAGGGTTAGTGCCCACAGAGATTTTTACCCTGTTTCTTAACCAACTAGTACTTATTTGACGGTGAGTAGAAAACTGAAGTGTGATGTGGTTCGGATTTCTCAAAATATGATTGGGTTGTGGGGCGTAAAAGCCTGCAAATTGCAAGGGGGGGCTAACGTAAATTGGGCTGGATATTTTTGCTAGCCCCACTAAATAAGAGCTCCCACACAGTCAGGTTAATGCTTTAATATAATAGTAGAACCCCGGTAACAACTCACCCGTAACGGATTTTAAAGAAACAATTCCGGACTCCCATATAAACGGGGACGGGGACATTGTATAGTAGCTCGCTCCAAAGAGAACGGGGGGGTAAGCGGTTTGGGTGGAGTCGAAAGCCATCTCTAGATTACAAATCAGCCCTCTGTAGCGGGTACGAGACTGGCGACTTGAACGCGACGTCAAACACCGCTGTAAAAGTAGTTTAGCTTGGAGCAGTAGTAGACAAAACAAGTTTTTTTATGTGCGAGCGCCGCACGTCAAAGATGCTTTTCTGTAAACCCTTTGCGATCCAGGTCTTTGCACTCGGCGATTGCCTCGGAGATCGTATGAGTTGTTTTTAACCGAGCGTCCCAGTATGTCAGTCGACGACCGGCGTACACTTGTTCGACTAACTCTCCTAGAACGCAGGGCTCATCATAGCGAACTAGTTCTAAAAGGGAATTAGCCTTGCTGTAGACCAGTAACATGGGTTGCTGCTCACCTGTCCAGTATACATAAGTCCCAGATAAGAGTCACATGCGGGGTCTAAAGTACCAATGCGGGCCTACACCGAAAAAACGATTCTCGTCTAGCTCCGCAATATTTCAATTATCCTCGTACGTGTTTTCGCCACTGTCGGCGGTACAAGTAACCTGCCCAAAAAGTAAAGATGTCATCTGTCTACTTAATCGCTCGAACAGGAGCTGAGCTCCTAGCTTGATGGTAGCTGCGAATAGAGTTATAGAACCGACTTTTCAATATTGCAAGAGCTGTCACGCAGACTGGGTAAGTGTGTGTACTGCACTCGTTGCGACCGCAGGTACGAAGCTGTGGGGATTTACGATAAAACGGCATAATATGAGCCCGAAAGTAGCGGCGAGGTATCACCTAAGTAGAGACATAGAGTTTACATTACGTAATTTTAGACCCACCCATTTAGAGCTCCTGTATACGCTGCCCAACTTGTCTAATGCGTAGAGGTGCTTAGTATTCTTCTAAAAAAAACCTTAGAGTGTAAAATATACTACTCGTATAGCGAGCGTTAGCGTAAAACTTTGATGTGACATGATTTATAAACTTCTTTAGACGCTTTCAATATAAGCCAACCACTACGGTGCAAAGCGCACGTTATTCTGAGGCACTATTAACTGCGCTGTCAACGGATAAAATAATAAACACGCCACAGTAAAATAACTCCTGCGGTAGCGAATACGAGGGGGGGGGTAAATACTCAGAGCGTCTACGGATTATACCTAGCCCAGAGAACGGGGGGCACATATCTATATACTGGGGCTACGCGCTTTATAAATAGGGGGTATGCGGTGCTACCTAGGCCCAATACGATACCGTGGGGGGGGCGCCGCGTAGGTAGGCCCTTTACATGAGACACTCCCGCGTAAGGAATGGGTTGATGCGACATTGCCTCGTGACCAACGGCCAAAATTATATGGACAGGAGCACTGTACGATACCTCGATTACATATGAGACTACTCCGCTTAGTAAGGTGACATCGGGTCAGTAAGCCAGATTCGTTATGGAAATGTTACCCTACTGTTTTCAGATAGATGTATCTGCGAGTGTTGTGACCCCGCAAGACGCGAGCAGTACCACCTAAGATCTCAGTAACCGATAAATTAGGCCTCGCCCGCATAACTAGACTAGAGTTGCCGCAAGCCCAGACAATTGCTAAGTGGACCCTAAGTTGTCGTACCCCCCACCGCTCTGGGACGAGGCAGACCTACCCGAGAAAAAATACGAGTGGTATCAGTGACAAAAAAAAAAAGAATAGAAAGAGGACCACGGAGAGCATCTCGCTCACATTATGGGTCTCTAAAGACCCTATATAGTGGAGAGGTCAGATAAGATTGTCCATATAGATTCGGACAACCTGGTCAAACACCATACGTTCACTGAATACGTACCCGGTGACTAAGACAAACTTTCGAAGCCATATGTCCAAGGACTTTTTCTGAAGAAAGTCGAGCAAGAAACCATCCAACCAAACTAACTCGCTGCGGCGATAGTAGGCAGGCAGGAAAGATGTTTCACTAACCAGCCGAGCAAGCGTAAAGCGTACAAGACGGTGAAATACGTCGAACCACGTGCCAAGACTGTCAAACATATCTATCTTGCGGTACCCGCGTTCCGAGACTTGAGGCAAAATAAAAAGTTCAAGCTGTAAAGCTGCCAATACACTAACCCGTAGCAGCAGGCTCGTATAAAAGAAGTTTAGGTCCTGACAATTGGAGTCCGTACCTAGCCAAAAGGATTTAACAATCAAACTACGATCCAGGTATGGGTAAACAGCTACATAGGTACCCCACCAGCTAACAGGATGGAGGCCTAGCTCGTCATAGGCATAGCGCTTGGTGGAGAGGTTAAGTAGCACCTTTCTTCCCATGACCACAAGGCACGATAGCGCCAGCAGAGCAGTTAATTTTAAACCAATCAAGGCTGCTGCCGTAGCAGCAACGGGGCACAATAACATATAAATTAAGAATACAAATATAAATGGATTACTATGAGGCAGCAACTGGACTAGTAAAACAAATTACTAGCTGCTAAGAGATGTGAGAGTGTGCGGGTACCACGCGTCTTTTAGAAGGTGGGGCGTAATAAGCCCGACTATAACGTAAAGAAAAAAGTACTGCTCTACCAAATGGGACTAAATTACGCGTAAAGCTAGAGATTCGCAGGGTAGTATCGCAAAAGGCCCCGCTAAATTGTCCAAGCACGCCGAGGTTCAATCCCCTGGAGCATATGAACAATAGATTACGGGGGACGTAAACACCCTAAGCCGAGTGTAACTGCCGACTTCACTTAACCCAGAATTATGATAAATTGCACGCTCACCACTCGGTAGAGACACGTGGCTTAGGTAAGAATATTAAAAAAGAGTATTCGGGCGCGATCGTAGGTATTGCACTCATTGCGACCGTAGGTCCGAAGGGGGGGATTTACGATAAAATAGCATAATATGAGCCCAAAAGTAGCAGCGAGGTACCACCTAAGCAGAAACGTAGAGTTTACGTTACGTGATTTTAGACCCCCCCACTTAGAGCTTCTGTATACGCTGCCCAACATGTCTAATGCAAGGAGGTGCTTAGTATTCTTCTCAAAAAAAAAACTTTAGGGCGTAAAATATACTACTTGTATAGCAAGCGTTAGCGTAGAACTTTGATGTGATATAATCCTTGTGCTTACCACGTTCCGGTGCGCCAGGAGTATAGTAGATTATACGTTCGTGAGGCGGGGACACGTGTACCAAACGAGCATTTAAAGGGACGTTCCGACACAATCATAATTACAGCGGGGTCCCCGGCAACATAGTATTCTGGGGCGTCTAGGGCCTGTTAAGTTGACGGTAGTTATCTGTATACAAGGGGCACGCATGTTGGTGGCGCTCCGCGGTTGCTTCCCAAATCTCAGCGGTTCCGTGAAATTCGTTTAGTTGCGTATCGAAATATGTTAATCGATGCCTCGGAAGCAAGCATCGTATAATTCCCTCTGAGGCCAGCAACGCGACATAACAGCCCAGCGTATGAAGAAAACTCGCGAAGTGTTGAATGTTACTAATAAATAGTTAGATCGGCATAAAAAGCATTGGGTACAGCTGGTTAAACACACCAACGAGTAAAATATAAGTCTGAGAGCGCTTCAATAATGAAGAGCACCGAGACCCAAAAAAAAATTATACTCGACTACCCAAAAGTCGTAAACCCCATGCGAGGAAAGAAACTGCAGTATACTACTTGTATAGCGAGCGTTAGCGTAAAACCTTGGTGTGGTATAATCTATAGACTGCCCTAGGCGCATTTGACGTATGGGCAAGGTAAGAGTAGTAGGAACGAGGCACGCTAAAATCTGAGAACTCTTGTCGTATTAGCGGCGGCTAAGGCCGCGATAAATAGTCTGAGCACGCCGATGTTCACTCTCCGTGGGCTCATGCACGACGCCTCGCGAGATCCCCAAACGCGTAAAGCTCGTTGTACCTGGCGATTTGCTTTGATTTACGAGGACAGCAGACAGTAACTGTACCGGGGGGAGTAAAAGTCCACTCTTCTGTGATTGAGTTGGGGAGCAGTCTACAAAATAGTTGTCGGCCGCGACCACCGCCAAGGTGATAAGTAGTAGCTCGCCCCAAAGCGAACGGGGGGGTAAGAGGTTTGGGTTGGGGCGAAAACCATCTCTGGATTACAAATCAGCCTTCTGAAGCGGATGCGAGACTGGTGACTTGAGCGCCACGTCAAACGCCACTGGAAAAGTAGTTTAGCCTGGGGCAGTAGTAGGTAAAACAAGTTTTTTTCTGTGCGAGCGCTGTACACAAAAGATTCTTTTCTGCATATTCTTTGCGACCCAGTTCTTTGCACTCGTCGATTGCCTCGGAGAGCGTATGAATTGTTTTTAACCGAGCGTCCCAGTATGTCAGTCGACGGCCGGGGTACGTCTGCCCGACTAACTCCCCCAGAACACGGAGATTATCATAACGACCTAGTTCTAAAAGAGAATTGGCCCTGCTGCGGACTAGTGACATGAATTGCTGTTCACGTGTACGGTATACATAGGTTCCAAATAAGGATCTCATGCGGGATCTAAAGTATCAATGTAGGTCTGCACCGAAAAAACGATTCTCGTCTATCTCCGCAATATTTCAGTTATCCCCATACGTGTTTTCGCTATTGTCGGCGGTACAAGTAACCCGCCCAAAAGGTAAAGATGTCATTTGTCTACCTAATCTCTCGAGCAGGAGCTGAGCTCCTAGCTTGATGGTAGCTGCGAATAGAGTTACAGAACCAACTTTTCAATATTACAAGAGCTGTCGCGCAGACTGGGTAAGTGTATGTACCACACTCATTGCGACCGCAGGTATGAAGCTGTGGTGATTTACGATAAAGTGGCATAATATGAACCCGAAAGCAGCAGCGAGGTATCACCTAAGCAGAGATATAGAGTTTACGTTACGTAATTTTAGACCCACCCACTTAGAGCTCCTGTATACGCCCGCCCAACTTGTCTAATGCGTGGGGGTGTTTAGTATTCTTCTCAAAAAAAACTTTAGAGCGTAAAGTATACTACTTGTATAGCAAGCGTTAGCGTAAAACTTTGATGTGATATAATCCATGTGCTTACCACGTTCCGGCGCGCCAGAAGTATAGTAGATTATGCGTTCGTGCGGCGAGGACACGTGCACTAAACGAGCATTTAAGGGGGGGTTCTGGCGCAATCATAATTACAGCGGGGTCACAGGCAACATAGTATTCTGGGGCGTCTAGGGGCCTGTTAAGTTAGCGGTAGTTCTCTGTATACAAGGGGCACGCATGTTGGTGGCGTTCCACGGTTGCTTCCCAAATCTCAGTGGTTCCGTGAAATTCGTCTAGTTGCGCATCGAAATATGTTAATCGATGCCTCGGAAGCCGGCATCGTATAATTCCCTCTAAGGCCCGCAACTCAACATAACAGCCTAGTGTACGAAGAAAATTCGCAAAGTGTTGAATGTCGCTAATAAATAGTTAGATCGGTATAAAAAACATTAGGTATAGCTGATTAAACACACTAGTAAGTGAAATATAGATATGAAAACGCCTCGATAATGAAGAACAGGGAAAACTTAGAGTTAGACAAGAAGAGTACCGGGACAAAAAAAAAAGTTATACTTGACTACCCAAAAGTCGTAAGCCACATGCGAGAAAAGAAACTGTAATATACTACTTGCGTAGCGAGCGTTAGCGGAAAACCCCGGTGCGATGTAATCTATAAACTAGCCTAGGCGCATTCGACGTATGAGCAAGGTAAAAGTAGTAATAACGAGGCACGCTAAAGCCCGGGAACTCTTGTCGGATTAGTGGTGGGTAAGGCCGCAATAAATAGTCCGAGCACGCCGATGCTCACTCCCCGTGGGCTCTTGCACGACGCCTTGCGAGACCCCCAAACACGTAAAGCTCATTGTACCTGACGACTTGCTTTGATTTACGGGGGGCAGCAGATAGTAACCGTACCAGAGGGAGTAAAAGTCCATTCTTTTGTGTTTGAGTTGGGACGCAGTCTACAAAATAGTTGCCGGTCGCAACCGTCGCCGGGGTGAGAAGTAGTAGCTCGCTCCAAAGAGAACTGGGAGTAAGAGGTTTGGGTTGAGGCGAAAGCTATCTCTGGATTACAAATCAGCCTTCTGGAGCAGGTACGAGACTGGTGACTTGAACGCCTCATCAAACGCCTCTGGAAAAGTAGTTTAGCTTAGGGCAGTAGTAGGCAAAACAAATTTTTCTCTGTGCGAGCGCTGTACGTCAAAGATTCTTCTCTGTATACCCTTCGCAATTCAGTTCTTTGCACTCGTCGATTGCCTCGGAGAGCGTATGAATTGTTTTTAACCGAGCGTCCCAGTACGTCAGTCCACGATTGGGGTACGTTTGTTCGGCTAACTCCTCCAGAGCACGGAGCCCACCACAGTGACCCAGTTCTAAAAGAGAGTTGGCCCTGACGCGGACTAGTGATATGAATTGCTGTTCAAGTGTCCAGTATATATAGGTCCAGGATAAGGGTCTCGTGTAGGGTCTAAAGTGTCGGTTCGGGTCTACACAGAAAAAGCGATTTGCGTTTCTCTCCGCAATATCTCAATTATCCCCATACGTGTTTTCGCCATTGTCCACGGTACAAGTAACCCGCCCAAAGAGCAAAGATGTCATTTACTTACCCAATATCTCGAACAGGAGCTGAGCTCCCAGCTTGATGGTAGCTGCGAGTAGAGTTGTAGAACCGACTTTTCAATATTGCAAGAGCTGTCACGCAGACTGGGTAAGTGTATGTACCGTACTCGTTGTGATCGCAGGTACGAAGCTGCAGTGATTTATGATAAAGTAACATAATATAAACCCGAAAGCAGCAGCGAGGTATCACCTAAGTAGGGACATAGAGTTTACGTTACGTAATTTTAGACCCACCCGCTTAGAGCTTCTGTATACGCTGCCCGACATGTCTAATGCACGGAGGTGCTTAGTATTCTTCTCAAAAAAAAACTTGAGCACGTAAAATATACTACGCGTATAGCGAGCGTCGGCGTAAAACCCTGGTGTGGTAGGACCCGAAAGACTAAGTAATGTTGTTCTTCACAAGACCACGAGACACGATAGCGCCAACAAAGTAGTTAATGTTAAACCAATCAGGACTGCTGCCGTAGCAGCAACGGGGCGCAATAACATACAAATTAAGAATATAAATATAAATGGATTACTGCGAGGTAGCAACTGGACTAGTAAAACAAATTAATAGCTGCTAAGAGATGTGAGAGCGTGCAGGTACCACGCGTCTTTTAGAAGGTGGGGCGTAATAAGCCCAACTATAACGTAGAGAAAAAAGTACTACTCTACCAAACGGGCCTAAATTACGCGTAAGGCTAGAGATTCGCAGGGTAGTATCACAAAAGGCCCCGCTAAATTGTCCAAGCACGCCGAGGTTCAATCTCCCTGGAGCACATGAACAACGGATTACGGGGGGCGTAAACATCCTAAGCCGAGTGTAACTATCGACTTCACTTAACCCGGAATTATGATAAATTATACGCCCACCACTCGGTAGAGACACGTGGCTTAGGTAAGAACCTAAAAAAGAGTATTCGGGCGCGATCGTAGATATTGCACTTGTTGCGACCGTAGGTCCGAAGGGGGGGATTTACAATAAAATAGCATAATATGAGCCCAAAAGCAGCAGCGAGGTACCACCTAAGCAGAGACGTAGAGTTTACGTTACGTAATTTTGGACCCCCCCACTTAGAGCTTCTATATAGGCTGCCCAACATGTCTAATGCACGGAGGTGCTTAGTATTATTCTCAAAAAAAAACTTTAGAGCGTAAAATATGCTACTTGTATAGCAAGCGTTAGCGTAAAACTTCGATGTGATAGAATCCGCAAACTCCTTTAGATGCATTCGATATCGGCCAACCCCTGCGGCGCAAAGCGTACGCCAGTGTGGTAAGTAGACATACGCGATAGGCGCGTATACACGCGACACTAAAAATTATTTGTTCTGGGTGAAGACCGCGAGCTTAAACTCAGGGTCAGCTTATGCGTGAAAGTTTTGCGTCAAATAGAAAAGACGGTGGTCCAGCAGGTCAAGGTGGTGTAATAATCAGCAAAGATATAAATACATGTACTGCAGTGAAAGTTTAACTCATGGGTTACCGACGTAGCCGCCCTCCGGCTCGTAGTAGTAGCGACCGCAGGGAAGCATACTGTTGAGGCAGAATAAAGACGGCATAAACAGAATAAACGTAGCGGTTCGTAAGATAGAGTCTTACATAGGAATTGTAGCTACGTACTTATTCATACTACCGTAAACGTTACACATAACGGGCAGAAAAGCTATAGATCCCAAAAAGAGGCCCATCCACTTCAACCCCTCGTAGCGGGTGGGCGAGATAACTCGTTCAAAGAAGTAGTAGTTCAAAGCAGACCCCACAAAGATGGTGTAGAAAAAAATATACGAAGACGTATGTTACTTAGCACCAAACGTTTCGTATCTCCTTTAAAAAAGCGTCGTAAAACCAAGAAACATGGGTCCTAGATTTATACTCGTACGTGTTTTCGCCACTGTCTATATCTCAGGACTCATGACAGAAAAGAACGTGCAACTCAGCAAGGTAGATATAATACTAAGGGGTAAAATAGTGTAGAACCATTATATGCGTCAACTGATCGATGTTTAGGTGCTTGTTCGTGAAGATGATGTAGCAAATCTTGTATACATTATCGGTCAAAGACCGGAAGATATTTGCTCCTGTGGTCAAGGTCAGGTCGCTTAAGTGAGAAGCATTTAGGGATATACCTGAGAAGATAATATAGTGAGAGAATAAGGAGGCGTACCCCCCCTAATAATCACCCGCCAGAGTCCGACGTGGTATAATTTTTCAAGAAGATTTTCTTTAACATGTGTAGGTAAGAGAGTAACATTAAGGTGTCGACACCCCCTAACATGTATGTAAAATACTTCAGACCCAAACCAAGTATCGTTGAGCATCGCTTCCCTAAGCTCAGTTACAAGTCCAGGCTCAGGGATATAGTATCACCCCCCACAAAAAAACCCCAATAACAGCTGCGTAACCATACACGAAAGCAGCATAAAACCAAGTATAGATGTTACGCTTGAAAATGGGAGCAGTAGCTTATTTACGAAGAAGTTTAAATACGAAAATATCATAGATGACAAAGCTCTTGAGCCAAGCTGCTTGGCGTTGGCCACGTGGCGGTACAGGTAACCTGCCCAAAAAATAAAGATGTCATTTGTCTACCTAGTCTCTCGAACAGGAGCTGAGCCCCTAGCTTGATGGTAGCTGTGAACAGAGTTATAGAACCGACTTTTCAATATTGCAAGAGCTGTCACGCAGACTGTGTAAGTGTGTGCATTGCACTCGTTGCGACCGCAGGTACAAAGCTAGAGAGACTCACGATAAAATAGCATAATATGAGCCCGAGAGCAGCATCGAGGTATCACCTAAGCAGAGACGTAGAGTTTACGTTA
>Ga0115004_10001693_pt1 | contig 18141 bp, 22 predicted proteins | sample ArcticOcean_MG_C_10_FD_88737 | JGI IMG/M metagenome (GOLD analysis project Ga0115004, IMG submission 88737) | Marine microbial communities from western Arctic Ocean - ArcticOcean_MG_CB11_90 | ecosystem: Environmental > Aquatic > Marine > Oceanic | place: Arctic Ocean: Canada Basin | collected...
ATCAACTAGTCTAATATTTATACCATATGTTGTTATAAATATTTGCGCATTGAAAGATACAACCACAGATACAAGTGATGTCGCAACTACGATTGATATGATTTACCTAATTGGATTGTGTATTTATATACCGACGGTGCTAGGATTAATCAATTGGTATTATTTATCGTCGCAAAAATTTTCAGAGATGTTTTGTTCGTGTTATAGTCCTACCTTTGCTCCAGTATCTATTACTTTGCCGGTGGTACATATACCCTACAAGAGCGTAGTATATAGAAATAGCGACTGTTGTACCATTTGCGTTGAACCATATGATTCAACGCATAAGCGAGTAGCGCTAGAATGTAGCCATATATTATGCGATATATGTTTAACTCGGGTGGTTAACATAAATAATAAATGTCCGTTTTGTAAGGCGGATATAAAGGGTTAAGATGCTAATGTAAAATATTTGGCTAATATATTGTCGGTCTCATATATTTTGGAGGGTTCCAAGTAGCAAAACCAGTTAATATTGTTCCGTTTTAATAACTCGTCTTGTGGTATGTAAATCCCGTAGGTGTCGGGGTCTAATTCTATATAGGCTTGTTCAAACCAGTCATCTAACAGTATAGGTTTTCTATTGAGGTCGGTAATACCGGTTTTGGAAGGGTCTAGTAGGTTAACCTTTCCTAGATTGATTTGGGAAAGGCACCATTTATTAATATCGCCACGAATAACAGAGTTATTAGTATAGTCTCTAGATACAAGAATTTCCATAAATTGTATAAAGGATTGTATCCATGGGTTGTTTTTTTGACATCCCATAAAGGATGGATCAGGCAAGAAGTCGCCATCAGGATTAAAGGTCATATCCAGGTTGCTAATGATAAAGGGTGATTCCAATGTATCTTGATATAACGGGTCCATTGATTTCAGACATAGAAATGAACTAGGGACAACCATGCCGCCATATAAATCTAGAAGCTTTAATATAGCAAGTAATCTTACTTTGTCTCTGGATGGCTCCGCAACAGTAGAAACATTTAATTCCCAATTGGGTATTAATTTATTAAAAGAGTCATCATCTATTAAACATATGTGATAATCCGGGTGCTTATCTATAATGCTTTTGATAGTTAAATATTGATATGGCATATTAAGATTTGTTGAACTACGAGAGTAAAACGAATCCCAGTCGCGGGCATTATATTTATAGGGTATATGAATCCATATGATTGCTTTTTTGGTCACGGTGGATTTATTAAGCAAATAGTCTTGCAGTTTATGATATAATGCTAAAGTTGAGTCTGGTTTATATTTTTGAATATATCGGTCATATAAAACGGTTATTACTAATATACATATGGCAAGAGCAATAATATTAAACATAATATTATACTATATTATTTTTATAAATGAGTTAACTGTTTGAACATGAGATTAAATTTATCATTTGCTATAGTAGCTGCATCGCTCTGTTGGGCTAATTGATATGCTCTATAAGTTGCTAACGTATCATCGGTCGTTTTATTAGTAGCTAATATATCGTTTGATTCCTTCGCGGTTGGGATCGCGATTTGTGCACCACGAATCATCCTTAATTCCTCTGTCGTTTTATATCTATTTTTTGGCATATCCTTGGACGATACCGGTATTAATGTTTCAGTATGTGCCTTTTTTATATCTTCATATGGTAATTTACTAAATATATCGGAACTATAATTGTCTGGAGCCGCCCCCGTTATCTCCGCTAAATTAGTATTTTCTAACTCTCTAATATCCTCCCTAACCTTTATCTGTCGCTCCTTATATGATTCTAATACACTATTTCTCTCGTTCATCGGAACATTACTAAAATCCTCCATAATATCATCCTCACTAACTAACCAATTTCCATAACCTCCTTTATCAAAATTAGATACTAAATTATTTTGTTCAAATGCTTTATTGAACACGTTTAAAAAGTTTTCAGTATTGGTAAATTGTTGAATGAGGTCGGATTTAGCGGCGGTATCATCTTCATTTAAAATATCGTTATATTTAGTAGGACAGGCGGTTTGAGTCTTGTGTTTGAATTCATATATAGAATATAATAGTTTATATGCTTTGCTAAAGAATATAAAATATGTTTTGTCTAATTTAGATTTGTCAGGGTGCATTTTAAGAACGTATTTTTTGCACCGTTTTAGTTCCTCTTTACTAAAATTCGGTTCTATTTTAAATAGGGCACAAATATCCTGAAGGGAATAGTTCTGTATATCTAAATCGATATCCATATATACCTAAAAATATTTTTTGATACAGTTTGGAACTTGTATCCATTCAGCACATTGCACGATATAAGATATATACCAGGAGTATTTCTCTTTTTTAGTACAGTATTCACGGTAATTAGTCCGTTTGGACATATATTCTCTCTGTGGTATCATACTTGGATCATAAAAACTTATTGATCTTGGCGCAGAGGTAATGATAGGAGAGGGTTCTGGGATGGCTACTTGGATGGTTTCTACCGGTGGGATGGTTTCTACTTTATCGTGTAGGGAGTTGTCAGAATGAATCGGTGAATGAATCTCTTCATTCAGGTTAAATGAAATCACCACGTCCTCTAGTTCCTCGTCACTGCTACCAATAGAAGACCAATCCGACGGAGTATTTAATCCATCTGGTTCTAAATAACTCATTAATATAGTATAATCGGATTGGTTTAAGCTAAAAAGAAATTTGTTTATATCATAATAATACATGGCATTATCATCACTTATGACTCGGTATAATTTGGTAATATCTTCTTTTATATCAGGGTATTTTTCCACTAACATGGTTAATGTAATAGAGCTTTCCGTTTCTAATAAGGTTAATAATGCCGTCCAGAATTGTTGATTACACGCATCCGTCGCGAAATATTTATCATTGATAATGTGTGTATTATTACTAGTATTCGTAGTATCAAAAGAGTTAATGGTTATTAAAAAATAAATAAAGGATTTATTCAAGACATTCATATTATACGTTAATATTATTTTTAAATAGACTGTTTATTTTAGCCGTATCTGCACCGGTTACGCTATAATCTGCTACTACGGATGTATTGCCTTTTTTCCATACTAAAATGGCTGGAATACCATTTACCATTTTGTTTTTTTTCAAATAGGAATAAATATCAAACATATCGTCCACGTCTAAATCAAAGCATAACACGTTGTCGGATGTTTGCAAAAAAAGACTATTCACTAGGGATTTTATCAATTGACAGGGTTTACACCACGTTGCCCCTAATTTAAGAATAATAATACCTGGATTCACCTTCAGGATTTCATGGAAGTCCGACCGGTTGTGCAATTCAACGTACACCTGTTTGGATAACTTGCTCATATAAATACTAATAGTATTATATATTTAACATTTTAACTAACTCTTTTAATATTATATATATATATGCTTAAAGTTGAAAACTCCATAACGGGTGAAGTATATTATTTAGAAAATGTTGAGGAGAAATGCGCTGGTAAATATAGTTATATGGCAAAACAAAATATGTCAGATAAAGCCCCCATACTACATACCCCAACAGATAATTTAAGGTATGCGACTGTTCCAGAATGTACTGGATATATTATACCATTTCCAGGTAGATGTAATGATTCTTCGCATAATAATACTAATCAGAAGTGCGGATTTAGCCCTAAAGAGCAGGCACCCGGTTACTGGGTACAAGAAACTATTAATGCATCTGGGGACAAATCTTATGGACAATGCATAAATTATAGCGGAACCTATGGTACTTTCTGCATGAAAGATGTAAGTGAATGTTATGTTTCCCCAGGTCCGTTACCTCCGCCTCCTCTAGATAAATGTACTGGATATATTATACCACATCAACGTAAATGTGTGGACCCTTCTTTTAGTATTCACTGGAATGCAAACTCAAATATTTATTCTAGATGTGGACGTACCACAGCCGAGCAGGCTACTGGGTACTGGGTACAAGAAATTAGTAAAAATGGTATTATATCACATCATCAATGTGTAAACAGTACCGCATTGGGTCAATATTGTATAACTGATAGTAATCCGTGTAATGGAACAATCCCGTTAGATCCAGTACCTACACCAGTACCTACACCTGCACCTACTCCAGCTATACCTACACCAGTACCTACACCTGCACCTACACCAGCACCTACACCCCCTGTCCTGCCTCAATGTAGTGGTAAGTACTATTCAGGTAAAAGTTGCAATAACCAATGTACAACTGCTACATATAGTAAAATTGATAATAATTATTATCAATGTACAATTGAATGCCCTATAGAACATAACTGCTATTGCTCTACCTCACAACAATGTGTGCTGAAATAGTCATCATTATCTTATATATTTAACATTTTAACTAACTCTTTTAATATTATTGGAGAGAGCGTTACATGGCTTTCCCAAAAATATTTACAAAATGCCCAAGTAAAAATGATCTCTCTAGACTCATGCTCTTTATGCATATTAAGTATCGCATTGTGATGTTTTGCAGGCAATAAATAGATATATTCTTTTGGCAATACATATGCTAATTGTACTATAGGGGATAATGGTAGATGTTGTTCTCCCATATAAGTATGGTCTTTATATGGTATGTACTTATATAAATCTTGTAATAATGGAGGATAATTATACTTATAGCTCCATTCCCAATCGGGACAATCTCCGGTATAATACTTAAAGGTCCACTCTAATCCTTCTAGATAGTTTGTGCATAGGGTACTCATTCGGGGGGCGACCTCATAAATATCAAAAAGTAAATGATAGTATCTATTTTGCCATCCCTCTGCTAATGGGTTTATTTGTTTTTCTACACTTCGCTCGGTTAAAGGTAGGAAATCTAATCGTTTTTCTATAGTAGATTGTTGTCGCATTTTACGTTGAGATCTCTTGGTAAATTCGGTTTGAATAATAGTTGTTTCTTTTTTTACTAAATATAACATGAATGTACGAAACATGGACCACTGAATCTTATTTTTATAGATGAGACTTTTGCTAGTATTTTTAATAGTATGACTATATGCCTCTAATAAATGGTCCATTCCAGTGGTTCGCAAATTCAATGCAGGAAAATGGGGAAGAAAGTCGTTTCCTAACAAAAAACTGATAAATACATAATCATATATGCGTTCCGGTTTATAACTTGTCTTATTATTTAGTTTGTGAAGTATAAGTTTAGAAAATTCCTTAATATGTAGTAAATAGTTAATATCTGGGTTAATACTCGCATTTATTTGTTTAGCAAATTCGGGAGTCTCGCGAAATAAATAAATATTCTTACAATAAGAGAGATGCAACAAGCTTAACATAATTAAATCCGCATCTAACCCATATAATACAATAGTGGCATTTTTCATATGTGCACTGTTTCTGATATATTTACACAATTTATGTTCTCCTTCTCCTGCCTCTGTACTGGTCGATATATGTAAGTCGCATAGGTCATATTTGGTTGGATCCGCAAAATATTTATGAATACTACTAGAAAGTTTATTCATAAATTGTGTACCGGGGGTAATATTTGCACTATTCCACCCATTACTAGAAGCTAATTGCTTAGTATACCATGCTTTATATCGTCTCTCCCTCTGTTGCTGTAATTTTGCAACTGGAGCAACTCCATCAAATGCTATATATACACTATATTTAGGCTTAATTAATGTAATGTATTCCTCAATTTGTATACACACCTTATCTATAAGCTCTACTTCATAGGCATCATCATATATATCCTTTTCAAATATACAATCATATATAATAGAATTGGCATCCAGTAATAGATGGTCTATATATTGATTATTATGTGCCTTTAAAACCGTCGCATGATTCTTCAAAATGAATGAGAAATACGCCGGAATACCCATAATTACAAATACATTCATATATTTAATATATTAAATACTAGTATATTATGTATGAACGGGACTTTTACAAAAAAGTGATTAAACGAACATTATTATCCGTTCAAAAATATAAAAAAGTAGAGCTTGTTACTAATACTGATATAAATATTTGTATAAAAGCATTAGAAGTGCTATATGACCAATGTAGAAATGATATTTCTAAAGATAACCTGAAGACGGTCAAAAATGACCTATTGGTATTATTAAAATCATACGGTACAACTCATATGGCTGACCTGCTAGAGTTATTGTTGGGAGAGGATGCCTTGTTGGAATTTAGCAGTAATGATAAATTTGAAATAATTAATAAATACGTACACCCGATATCGTATAAAATAGTATCTACCACCAATAAAAAGGGAACGGTAATTCTGTCGAAACATACCAAATTACTCGAAGCCGATATCATAAAACGTGCCACCCACCTAGAGTGTTATGACTTGTGCAGGTCGACCTCTCAATTTTACCTTAGAGTATATGGTATTAAAATAGTATTAAAATATGGAAATTGTACCGTATTAGTAAATGGAATAGTGGATGATTTATATTTGAATCATTTAGATTATGCTTATACGATGAAGTATTCAACCGAGTTAGAGAAGAGTAAATTACCAGACTCGTACAAACATATGGTAACATTAAAGGACCAGTTAATATATTCGATAGAGGATTTGGTTTATAAGTATGAAGGGGTGGCGACTGATATCAAGGTATTAAAGTTACAAACCCTTAATGAGATGGTTAACGAGTTCATGAATAGTGGTACATATATAAAGCGGATGATGTTAATAAAATTACTGTCTGATAGAGAGAATATAGAGAATCTATATATAGCATATTTATTGTATGATTTATTATCTCCAACGAGTGATGTGATATTAATGGTACCAGAACAAACCATTATATTGGATAGTTTTCCCTGGTCGGTACGAATGGCGTTCAAGGGTGCAATGAAACATACGATTGAATATTCCAACAAGTTAAATAACTTTGATGGTTCAACTATCCCATTAGACCAGCAGATATGTTTATTAAAGGCGTCGGATAGTGTAAAAGAGAAGGCTATGAGTAAATTAAAAGAGGTTAAATCAAAGTCGGAGGAAGGTGGAAGTAAGGCCAAGCACTATTTAGAGGGATTATTAAAGATTCCCTTTAATAAGTTTATCTCTGAACCGATATTAAATTATATTACGAACATTTGTGATAAAATAAAGCAGTTGCAACTACCTATGCATTCTTCTACGAGTTTGAATGCAATTAATAGCACTATTAAAAAACTACTAGTGGATAGTAAACCAGATATTATAAAGGCGGTTTCCCAACACTTGGGTCAAAGTACTAAAAAAGTACTAGTAGCGATATTAGTTGTGATAAATGACATGGTAAAACGCCACCAATTTGAATATGATATAGTACAGCCTACGATGAAAAAACCAGTTATAAAATCACACATTCTCTCTTTTATAAAAAAGTATTATCACAATGTGCATATATTGGAGTTATTTAATAATGGGGTGTTGCGGGAGGTAGAGGTTGAACTATTCCGGATATATGTAGATATTCATGATACAAAATCGTTGGTAAATAGTTATATTAATAATGTAAGAACAATATTAGATAAAAGTGTATATGGACACGATCCGGCAAAAAGACATATAGAGAGAATTATTGGACAATGGATATCGGGGGATCAAAAGGGGTATAGTATAGGATTTGAGGGACCACCTGGTATAGGGAAAACGTCGCTAGCAAAGTACGGCATCTCTAAATGTTTAGTGGATGGAGACGGCAACTCCAGACCATTTGCATTTATAGGCATTGGTGGAGATGCTAATGCAAGTACTATAGTGGGACATAATTATACCTATGTGGGTTCTAATTGGGGGAAATTAGTAGAAGTATTGATAGAGAAGCAATGTATGAATCCAATCATATTTTTTGATGAGTTAGATAAAGTAAGTAACACAGAGCAAGGGAGAGAGATTATTGGTATATTAACGCATCTAATCGACTCTACTCAAAATACTCATTTTCAAGACAAGTTTTTTTCGGGAATAGATTTAGATTTATCAAAAGCATTATTTATTTTTTCTTATAATGACCCAGATAGAATAGACAAAGTATTATTAGACCGGATACACCGCATCCAGTTCCAGCATCTCTCCCTGGAAGAAAAACTAATTATTGCAGCGGATTATTTATTACCGGAATTATTCCAAAATACTAACTTGCATAATGCAGTTAGCTTTAGCGATGATATCATCAAGTATATTATAAATACCTATACCTATGAACCGGGTGTTCGTAAATTAAAAGATATCCTATTTGAGATTGTAGGAGAGATTAATTTAGAATTATTAAAAGATAATGTAGAACATGAGTTACCTATCTGTATTACTACCGAAATGATACAGAATAAGTACTTAAAATCTAAATCCCCAATTCGAATTCAGAAAATAATTCTCTCGCCACAGATTGGGGTCATTAATGGTTTATGGGCCAACTCCTATGGTAAGGGTGGTATAATAACGATAGAGTCGGCCTATATTTTGGCTGCGAATCCGTTAGAGTTGAAATTAACGGGTTGTCAAGGGAATGTCATGAAGGAAAGTATGGAAGTGGCTAAAACGGTTGCGTGGAATTTGGTGTCAAGCGATATTCAAGAAAATAACTTGGTTAACTATAAAAACACACAGTTACAGGGGATTCATGTACATACACCAGAGGGTGGGACGCCTAAAGACGGACCGTCGGCCGGAGCAGCCATTACAACGGTATTATATAGTTTATTTTCTGGAAAAGAAATTAAAAATACCCTCGCTATAACCGGGGAAATTAATCTCTCGGGGAAAATAACCGCTATAGGCGGGTTGGATTTAAAAATCATTGGTGGAATTTATGCAGGGGTTACCGAATTCTTATATCCGGATGAAAATACCTTTGAATTTAATATATTTATTAATAAATACAAGGACAACCCTATAATGGAAAATATAACCTTTCACCCTGTGAAAAACATTCATGACGTATTTAAATTCGCGTTTATATAATATTAAAAGTTTACCTATAATATTATATTATGCTTGACATGTCGTATGACCAAGAAAAAGAGTTTATCCATTTTGACAGTATAGATGAATGTGAGAGGTTTAAAAAATGGTATACAGGTAGTATAGGACAAACATGTTGTTATGGACTCGGTTGCCACTTACACAACGTACCCGATTATAAACAGGTAGAAATAATACGAACCCAGTTCTCGTCAAGCCAAGGAGTTAGTCCTACTGTTGTATCTTGAATATATAATATACCAATTTAGTATGCGATACTATATAATTAGTGGGTTAGCTATATTAAATGCGACGAACTATGCATACTGGAACTATGTTAAGATAAATACTACGGTTAGAAAAATGGCAAAATTGAAGTAGTGAAGTATTATAAGTGGGACGTACACCATGCCCTACCTTCCAGAACCATGCTTCCACCTTATTAAAGCCGATGCAGGAATACATCCAGCGAAATATCATTGTAAAAATATAGCAACCATGGTGTCTAGTCGCCAGGAACAGTTTAGAGAGATTTATAAAGGTGGGAAATCCGTCCCACTGGTGTATGAAATCCAATTTTTGGAAGAAAATGTATGTAATGCCAGTAATGATACTGAATTGGAGGATGCCCTTAGTAACGTAGAGGAATGTTGCCTTACACAATCGATCACCTTTTATTTCATTGATTCCATCAATTGGCAACAACGACAACTAACACTACCATCCTTAGTTTGGCGCAAACTTACTACTAAACCCTCGCCACCTTATTTCAGCGTAGATGCCCAGCAGTACGCCTCATCCTGCTATATGATTACTTTTAATGAACTGACCCAATTCTGTAAAGTGAATAACATTAAAAAAAAACAATACGCTAAACGTAATAAACAAGAGCTTATCTCTCTAATCCTACACTATAACTTTGATGGTTAATTTATCCTTTTATAAAATTGAACTCCTTTTGTAGGTATAAATCACCTACACCCCCAAGTATTAATACGACCTAATACAACCCGCACCATGCCCTACTTTCCAGAACCATGCTTCCACCTTATTAAAGCCTATGCTGGAATTCATCCAGCGAAATATCATCAAAAAAAAATCGCCACCATGATAGACGATAGCGTAGAATATTTTGAGGATTGTCTTTGGGGCGGACATGTTGATTGCCCCATTCCACCAATTTATAAAATCATATTTTGGGAAGAATGGTTAGAAAAACGATTAGCATATAGAGGGAACGCATATGATGGTCCGCTCCTGGCAGAGGCACATCATTTGTACGATACGGTAGCAGGCACCATTGAGCGCTTACGAATTAATTATTCTTGGCAAATATATTTAATTAGTATAGATAAGATGCATAACAAATCCCCACCCGATTTGGTTTGGTTAAAGTTAACTGCCAGCGTGGATCCACCCGGTTATGTCAACTCGTCACACACCACGGCTAGAGATTCTTGTTATGACACGACGATTACGGAACTTCAAGAATTTTGCGAGGTGAATGAAATACCAAAGTCTGAATATGCGAACCTTACCAAACCTGAAATGATCTCTCTAATCCTAAAATATCCATTTGGTTAGCAATAGCAACCCGCCAACCTTGACCATCTCTAAACAACGTAATATATGTTATATTTTTTCTGTGTTAAAATTTCCTTTGCTAAAAAATTGAAACGCTTTAGTAGGGCTAAAGAAAAGACACCCCCAAGTATTAACACGATATAATACAGCCAGCCACAAAAACAGCCAGCCACATGCCTTACTTTCCAGAACCTTGCTTCGACCTTATTAAAGGATTTGCAGGAATTCATCCTGCGAAATATCATCAAAAAAAAATCGCGACCATGATACACAACAGTGTAGATTATTGGAAGGAGGCTCGTCTTTGCGGTGAGTTGATCCCACTAGTGTATGAAATCAAATTTGGAGAAGAATATTTAGAAAACTGGAAGGCAGGTTTCCCGCAGTTGATATATGGAGAATCCGCGCGTGATTTAAAAGACTATCATGAAGCCCTTAGTTCATTAGGCGACTTTAAATTTACACATTCATTTGAGTTGTATTTACTCACCTGGAATAAAGTGTACGCTGAACACTCTCAAAACGCCGTGTGGCTAAAACTTACTACGAAACCATCAACCACTCTGAACAGCGATGGATTATTCTCTAGCCAATCACGCTGGCCGGTGAAAGTTCCCGAACTCAAACAATTCTGTATTGATAATAATATCCCCAAAAAAAAATACTCTACTCTTAATAAGCAAGAGCTTATCACTCTAATTCAGCACTATAATTTTGATTAATACCCAATCCAGTTAGATAGATACATAGTTTTTTAGTTTGCACGGTATGTATTATGTTTCCATAGATAAACCTCTACTATTGCTTGGATTTTTTGTTGTTCCTCCGTAGGCAGTTGCTTAATAATAGTATCTATCTTCTGTTTCTCCTTCACTATTCTCTCTTTTATGACCGTATATTTAGTCTCGGATTCATGTATCCACCAAAATCCATATTTTCTCGCAAGCAACACAGTTAACTCTTGGGTCTCATCATGGAATACCTTATCAAAGAATTTTTTATGTAATTCTTCAAATAATATATCCCTCTCGTCAATAATATCCTTCTTGACAACTGCTGGTTCCATACGTCTCTACACTATTACTAGTGGGAAGATTCAATTTCCTACTAAATATACATTCTTTCCCCCACCAGTTATACTAAAGCCCGCCGCTTCATATAATATATTACAATGGTTAGTTTCACTATTAATATGCGTAATTACTCCGTAATACCATTTCCCCGGTAAATCTGGCTTGAGTTTATAGTAACATCGTATTTTACTATTAATTTTAGCGAAACCATTCTCTACATGAATCGATCCTACCGGAATAGCAATCGGCACCGCAATAGGATTAAGTATCGGAATCGCAAATGGGATATCTTTCATCTGAACCATCCTATAATAAATAATTATATGTCTATTTATTTATTATATTTCAATTTTTGTTTCCTACTTGAACTAACAAAGGGCACGATGTTTTAACTTATGAATCATTGCCTTAAATTTACTAGTAGTGGTATACGATTTATGGTCTAAAATAATATTAGTCCACTCTTTGACGCGCCTCAATTCATCAATATTTCTAGGCGGATCTACCCATTTACTTAATAGGGCATCTACCTGCTTTACAGACCACTCTTCATCCAATTCCAACTCTCGGTCGTTTATAACTGCTAACATTACTTTCCAACCATCCTTTTCATATTTATCCGCAGCCGCTATTACGGAATGCTTTCTAGTTTTTCCAAACAATCCTCGCCCTTTCTTTCTAGTTTTTCCCATTATACTATTTAACTATATTATAAATTATTACTAATCTACCTCATCAATGGTAGGTTCTCCCCCAGGCATTCCCCCAGGCATTCCACCCGGCATTCCACCAGGCATTCCACCAGGCATTCCTCCAGGCATTCCACCACCCGGATTACATGCTCCTCCCGCACAAGGCGACGCCTTGGCCATTAAAGGCATTAATACCGCTTGGATTTTCTTTAGCTTCTCATCATATACCTCCGCATCATCCACATTAGGATTAGCCTCTAACCACTCTAACTCATCCTTGATGGTGGCTTCAATCTCGTCAACGTCCTCTCCTAACTTGGTCTTCATCTCATCATTGAGTGAATTCTTTACCGAATAGAGATAATTCTCTAATCCATTTTTGGACTCGATTAATTTTTTCTTCTTGTCATCCGCCTCTTTATATTCTGCTGCATCTGAGACCATTTTTTCAATATCCTCCTTACTTAATCGGTTGTTATCATTGGTAATAGTAATATTCTGCTTATGTCCTCCGCTTTTTTCTATCGCTTCCACCTTTAAAATACCATTAGCATCTAAATCATACGTAATCTCAATCTGTGGTACCCCTCTGGGCATCGGCGGAATTCCCTGCAAATCAAAGGTACCTAATTTATTATTATCCTTTACAAACGATCTCTCTCCCTCAAAAATATTAATCGTTACCGCAGGCTGATTATCCGCATAAGTTGAAAAGGTCTGTGTCTTTTTTGTAGGAATCGTTGTATTCCTAGGAATTAACGTAGTCATTACCTCTCCCGCAGTCTCAATCCCTAACGATAATGGTGCCACATCTAATAGCAACAATGAATCCGTCAACTCTGATGTCTCTCCATTAAGAATAGACGCTTGCACCGCCGCACCATATGCTACCGCCTCATCAGGGTTAATAGACCTATTTAATTGTTTTCCATTGAAGATTTCTGATAACATCGTCTGAATTTTAGGAATTCTTGTAGAACCACCAACCAACACTACCTCATGCACACTTCCCTTAGAAATACTAGCATCCCTCAATACCTTTTCAACCGGAGCAATACATTTCCTAAATAAGAAATCACACTCATTCTCAAACTTTGCACGCGACAATGTAAACATAAAATCTATCCCCTCATGCAAACTATCTACCTCAATATTAGCAACCGTACTAGCCGATAAAGTCCTCTTTGCTCTCTCACATACCGTCTTTAATCGTCTGATAGCTCTAGTATTTTCACGGAGCTTCACGCCACGGTTTTTCTTCTCAAACTCATTAATGCAAATTTGTAAAATGATATTGTCAAAATCTTCACCTCCTAAATGGGTATCTCCTGCCGTAGATTTCACCTCGAAAATACCATCATCTATCGTTAGTAAGGAAACATCAAACGTACCTCCACCCAAATCAAAAATTAACACATTTTGTTCCGAATTCATATTCTTTTCCAGACCATATGCAATCGCCGCAGCGGTCGGCTCATTAATAATTCTAAGAATCTCTAACCCAGCAATGGCTCCAGCGTCTTTGGTTGCCTGCCTCTGTGCATCATTGAAATATGCAGGTACCGTAACTACCGCCTTTGTTACCTTCTTCCCTAAATATGCCTCTGACATCTCTTTTAAATGCACCAATAACATGGACGAAATCTCTTCCGCCGAAAACTGTTTTTCCTCGTTTTTATAATTGGCCACAATCATCGGCTTATCCTCTCCATTATTAACCACCTTAAATGGCCACAATTCCATATCTTTCTTAACCAGCTTGTCCGAAAAATTACGGCCAATTAAACGTTTTGCATCATAAATCGTATTTTCTGGATTTCTAGCACTCATATTCTTTGCCGCATCTCCCACTAATCTCTCCGACTCTGAAAATGCTACAAAGGACGGCGTTGTTCGCGCACCTTGATCGTTCGCTATAATTTCTACCGTATTATTAGCTACAACCCCCACACAACAGTAAGTAGTTCCTAAATCAATTCCGATACAAGCCATAATAACTTATCATTTGATAATATTTTTAAGTTAATTTATATTATATATATATATTAGAAATGGCAATAGATTTCAATTTAGGAACGACGGTGCAATTTATCACAATATTGTCGCCATTTTTTTTAGCATTTTTTATGTTATTAATTTCGCTATTTAATAAGAACGTGAAAGGGTTTATTTATTTGGGGGGGGTATTATTGGGCAGTTTTATTTGGAAATTATTTAATGGGTTATTTACGAATCATTTAGATTCTTCTACCACCCCCTCTCCGGGCTTATGTTCATTAATTCCGTCCATCACCGGATCCGTGTCTTATAATAGTTATTTTATTTGCTTCACAATGATATATGTATTTTTACCAATGTTTATAACGAACCAAACTAATTGGGGATTAATTATATTCTTTCTCTCCTTGTTTTGTTCGGATGCCTATTTTAGTATTCAATCTGGCTGCTATAAAGATGGATGGGGACCAGCCATCGGAGCCATTATAGGAATTATTTGTGGAATTATGTGGTTTGAATTATTTTATCAAACCCAATTATCCGAATTATTATATTTCAATGATTTAACTAGTAATAAAGAAAGCTGTTCTCGCCCTCAAAAACAGAACTTCAAATGCTCTGTGTTTAAAGATGGAAAATTAGTAGGGACTATGTAAAATGATGGCTATGTACCGATAATAGTTTAGCGACCGTGTTTTTGGTTCTCGCTATTTTTTGTTTATCTATCAATAACTGTAAATCATGATTTACTATCATGAAATGCTTTTTCCATAGATTATATATTTCGGTAAAGCTATAGTCCTTATACTTTTCTAAACAGTCTATTGATAACGTTGGTTTATTAAGTTTAGTATTTACAATATTATGAAGGTCGAATATCCACTGTTTCACTTGAGATTTACTATTTAATACATCATAATGTTTATAATTTGCTAATAATTTGCTAGAATGTTCACGGCATGTTGGACATGGCAACGAATTACATATAATAGTTATTATATGTATAATTATGTGCTTAATATATGGCATACTGTCTTCCTTTGTTCGTTCTACCAAAACATGGAAAAACGTCCATGTGATAGGACCCCATAACTGATTATTCATATATATATATAAAACTATATATTAATTTTATCTATGGCTAACTTATTTTCTGAACTATTACAGGCCGAAATAGGATCTTCTACTACTTATAATAATATTTGTCTTATATCTAGAGAAGCTTTAGACGATACGTGTGTAACTCTACCGTGTTCTCATAAGTATAATTATTATTCGATATATAGAGAGCTTATTAACCAACGCAAAACACGTACCCGATCTAAACCTAAAATACAATGTCCTTATTGTAGAACAACGCATAATTACGTGCTTCCCTATATCGACATGCCAGGAGTGAAAAAAATACAGTGGGTTAATCTCCCGACGAAATATCAGTTGTTACCCAATAAATGTACATATGTTTTTAAAAGTAACTCCAGTAAAGTATGCAATAAGTCATGTATGAATACTATGTGTCAGTATCATACAAAGATACTTTCCGGTTCGGCCATTTCAGAAGAGCAAATGGCATCTCTACAACCTGATACAAATTTGTTAGTATATAACGTGGCGGTCTTACGTAGTATAGCAAAGTTTTATACCCTAAAAAAATATTCTACCTTGAAAAAAACGGAGTTAGTCGCATTAATACAACAATCCATAATTTAATACCATATTAAACAAATATATATATGGTTCATTAATATGGAAACCAAAGAAGAATTAGTAAAACATATAAAATCTTGGATAACTTTAGAAGAGGAATTAAAAAACCTACAGAGAGAAATAAAAGTTAGACGGGCAGAAAAGAAGAAACTTAGTGAGCAGTTGATAAAGGTTATGAATACAAATGAGATTGATTGTTTTAATATTAATAATGGACGATTAATACACGCTAAACAAAAATCGAAAGAGACAATAACAAAAAGCTTTTTATTAAAGGCGTTATCAACTTATGTTGATAACGCAGCGGAGGTGGAAGAAATTACGAAACATATATTAGATACGAGAGAAACTAAAGAGAAAGATATAATTCGTATAAAAATAAATAAAACCTGAGGTAAATATATATAATGACCGGAGCATTAACTATCCCGTATATGGATACTATGAACAAATCGCCAGTATCAAATAGTAGAAAATATACCATGGTAAGTCTATGTATTTATAGTATTTATGATACTAGTGATCCTTATGTGCTATATTTATTACATAAATTGGAGGGTTCTTTATATTGGCCCCATTATAATACTAAACATAGTAGAGATTATAAATCCGTATTAAAACAAATGAATATTATGCAATATACCTATCAGGGATATGTAGAGGAAAAGGACCAATTATATGTTTATATCAAACTAGAGGATAATTTTCAGTATGATAAATATTATTATAAACATATTAATTGGTTCGTGTCTATGAATGAAATACTATTTTCTAGAAAGTGCTGGATATATGATATAGATAGTAGCGTAACTACTAGATTTATAAATAATCCCTTATCCATTTACGTGTATCAGAATGATAATAGATTAGATATCCCAGAGGTAGCGTATTATCCGACTACTTCAGGGTATAAGGAATATAATACCAATATAGGTTTAGCAAATAATACCCCTTCAGGAGTTACTGTATATAATTATGAGGATTATATGCCAGGAGAGTATGTAAGGATAATTATATTTATGTATAAATATATAGTTCCAGATATTCATGCGGGTGGTAAGGCAATTAAAACCCGAGAGATAGATATAGATAAAGATAATTACGAAATATTATCTAGTCATGGTATATATAAATGATAATTGTTGCGGTAGCAACCTTAATTGCGGTATTCTCAATGTATATATTAGTATATTATGGTGTTCAAAATGAGCAATACGCGCTAATAGTAAGGTGGTTCCAGTGGTGGACTATAATATTAGTCATATTTCTAGTAATATTACATAAAAAAACGGGAGAGGGTGTATTAATATAAATAAAAATTGATATATATCTAGTATATCATACTTTAGTATGTCAGTTAAAGCCGAACTATTACAGCAATTGGATGGTATTATTCTAAAGCATAATACGGAACCGGTTGCCCATGACTTAGCTATATTACGTCGTAGTATCGTTGATGCGAAGATGGACGTAGTAGAAAAAAAATCTCGCATAAAAAATTCGATAGATCCAGTCACGCAATGTAAAGCATTAAGAGCAGATGGGGAGAGATGTTCGAGAAAAAAGAAAAGTAAAGACTATTGTGGAACACACATCAAAGGTCGCCCCCATGGAGAATTCAATATTACGGAGCCGGAAGAGCATAAAAGTATAAAGGTATTTAGTGAAGAAATCAATGGAATAGTGTATTGGATAGACGATAACTATAATGTATATGATACGATTGCAATAATGGAGAATAAGCCGAACCCGAAAATTATAAATCGGTGTGAAAAGGTCATAGTAGGTAAGACATGTAAATATGTCTTAAAAAATTGAATATAATTTCAACACATTCTAGAAAGTACAATGTACGCCACAATAGCAACCGCGTTTGTAGAAGACTTGAGAAATAATTCATCTATAAGAGTAGAGCAAAACCGAGTGATCGTTGCCGATAGTTCGGATGAAGACATTAAGGTAGAGAAGAAACGGCGAAGAGGGCGACCAAAAAAGGAAGAAGTAAAGGAGGAGACGATAATAGAGATAATAAGAAAGAGTAGGTTGTTGGTGCAGGAAGTAAAGATATTAGGATGTAGGTATAATAAATGTATATATACGAATGAGTTGTATGATG
>Ga0115004_10001700_pt1 | contig 18111 bp, 16 predicted proteins | sample ArcticOcean_MG_C_10_FD_88737 | JGI IMG/M metagenome (GOLD analysis project Ga0115004, IMG submission 88737) | Marine microbial communities from western Arctic Ocean - ArcticOcean_MG_CB11_90 | ecosystem: Environmental > Aquatic > Marine > Oceanic | place: Arctic Ocean: Canada Basin | collected...
AAAATTGAGAATTCAAAAAGTTTTATTTTTATTATTAAAAATAGTATTAATAAAAAAATTCATGTATAATATTTTTATTCACATTGGAATGCCCAAAACTGCCTCCACAAGTATGCAGAAAATACTTAAAATTTATGAGAAAAAAATTTCTAAACACTTTTATATTCCAAAATCATGCCAAACTAGCAATGATTATATAAACCATTCAAATTTATTCTGTGAACTTTCTGGTGACACGAGATTTAATCCACAATTTGGAAATTTCAATAACCTAATAGATGAGATTAAAGATATAAAAAAAAATGTTATATTATCATCTGAAGATTTTTCTTTATTATTGTTAAATGATAAACATAAACTTTTTTTTGAAAATTCACTAAAAAATTTAAAATTTAAAGTTACGTATTTATGTTTTTTTAGAAATGAAACGAGTTATTTTTTTTCTGTTTTAAAAGAATTAAAAGAACATAGATTACGACAACCTGTGCCTTATAATAAATTTAACTACTTTCATGATTTTATTCATTTTAAGAATGCACTAACGCATGGTTGGGTTAACGATGATCTATATCAAAGAGATATTGTTTATAAAATGTTCTTTAATATTAAAAAATTTAAAACAATAATTGAGTCCAATTCAATATTTGAATTCAAATACTTTAAACATAGTAAATCCTCCATAAGGAGGTTTGGCAATTTTCTTGGTATCAAGGATATAAATGAAAATGATTATGAATTAAATGTAGCTCATAAAAATAATATTAAAAATTTTTTATATAAAATACCTGGATTCATTATTTATATGAGACATAAAAAAAATTGCATTCAGACTAATAAAGATTCATATTTGTTAAACACTGCTTAGGATATAAAATAAATTATGATAAAAAAAACACCAAACAATTATAAAGATTTAAAACCATGGATAATAATTGACGTAATTCCATTCAAAGACACAAATGAATGTTTAAAACTTTTAAGAAAAAAAAAATATATCATAAGTCCTTGGATCTCTAATATCTTTAAGAAGAAAAAATATAATTTCAAAAGTTTAAAAAAACCTATAGTTTTATACCGCATCAAATTGTCTGATCTGAACTTTAGCACCTCAACTACTTTAAGTAAATTTTATAAAAAACTAGATGGAAAATTTAAACTAGTTCACCCAGCTATAGCACTTTACTCTAGATGTATTTATGATGAACAAAAAACTGGTGAATGGCTAAGATTTGCAACTCCTATGAGGTCTATGATTGATACAGATGGAGTACCTCATCTTCCTAAACTTGGAAGGGCTCTTAAAAGTTATTTTATAGAAACATATTGGTCTTATCCAAATGCAGTATTTCATTCACACAATGAATTTATTGTCCAAAAAAAATAATGATACTAAAAAAGCTGAAAATTAACCAAATTGAATTAAAAAATAGAATTGTAATTTCTCCAATGTGTCAATACTCTGCTATTAATGGAAGCCCATCTAGCTGGCACTATAATCATTTACAAAATTTATCGTCTACTGGTGCTAGTATGGTTATTTTAGAGTCTACAGCCATAAATAGAGAAGCTAGAATTACTAATTCCGATCTATGTTTGTATAATAATACACATGAAAAAAATCTTAGAAAATTAATTTCATTTCTAAAAAATAATAATAAAACAAAATATGGAATTCAAATATCTCACTCTGGTAGAAAGGGTTCGAGTTATGTACCTTGGATTAAAAAAAATTGTTCTTTGCCTGATAAAAAATCTTGGAAAACATTTTCTGCATCACCAATACCAAGAGATAAAAATTGGCCAATTCCTGTTGAAATGTCAAAGAAACAAATTAAAGACTTAATAAAAAATTTTAAAGAATCTGCATTAAGAGCAAATAGAATTGGTTTTGATTGTTTAGAAATTCACATGGCTCATGGGTACTTATTGCATCAATTTTTTTCACCTATATCAAACCACAGAATAGATAATTATGGTGGTAATTTTAATAATCGCTCGAGATTATTAATGGAAATTACAAGTGAAATAAGAAAAATTTGGCCTAAAAATAAAATCTTGGGGGCTAGAATTACAGGAACTGATCACAGTAAAAATGGATTATCAATTAAAGACTCAATCATGTTAGCAAAAAAACTAAAAAAAGCTGGTTTAGATTATATTTCTGTTTCGAGTGGTGGAATAATTCCTTTAACTAATATGAAACAATCTGAAGGGTTTAGATCAAAAATAGCTAGCAAAATAAAAGATGAATCTAAGATTACCACTACTACTAGTGGTATGTTTACTAAACATTCTACCGTTATTAAATTAATTAAATATAAAAAATTAGATTTTATAACTATTGCAAGAATAATTATTAAAAATCCTAGATGGATTTATGAGTTAGCTAAAAAAGAAAAATTAAACAGTTTTATTCCAGATCAGTATAAAAGGATTTTATAATTAAATTGACAACTAATACAAACTAAATTTTCTTATCTTAAAATTGCGATACATCTATTACGCCTATTGACGCTGTATCCTCTAAGAACATATATAATTTATTTTCTCTGTATATTATATCTCTTACTCTTTCCAAAACTTCTACTCTTGTAAGGTTGATAATTTTTTTATCATTATCTAATTGAAAAAAATGTAACGATTTATCTTTTAAAGATGAGACTACATAATAAGATTTATCAATTTTAGTTATTTCAGAAATTCCTAAAGATGGAACAAATGATATCAAAGGCTCAATAAACCCATGTTCTTTATGAGATTTATATAAAGGATATTTTTTATATTTCTCATCAGTTTTCTTATAATGTTCTCCAGCAGAGGCTAACGCCCATCCATAATTAGGTATTTTATTTTGATTTAACTCAATTAAATTTATTTCATCTCCACCTTTTGGGCCATGTTCGGTTTCTAAAATAAAATTATTTTCTTTATCAAAGAATAAACCTTGAGGATTTCTATGACCCATAGAAATTATTTCATAATCAGAATTATTAATATTAATTTTTAAAATTTTTCCATTAATACTATTTTTTTTTTGAGCAAGGTATCTAAGCCTATATTCTCCAGTCGATAATAAAATATGATTATCATCAAGACCAACTATCCTGCCACCTGTTTGGCTTGAAGCAAATTCGTTATCAATATTTTTTGCAGCATGCACACACTGTTCACTTGAAAATAATTTTTTAAACTCCAGATTTTCATAATTCATTTCTGAAAAAATGACACTTGTATTCCAACAATTTTTTTTAATTTCTTCAGTATAAGAAAGGTAAATTTTATCCTTAATAATAGTCAAATCTTCTAATGAAAATAATCTGTCTTTTTCGTATTGCTTAATATTTATAAATTGATCAGTATTGTTTTTAATTTGTTTAAAGAATAATTCACCCTCAAAATTTGAGCTGTAGCCTAATACACCTCTTGAAGAGATAATTACTAAATTATTCGAATGAAAATCAATATATCCAGTGCCTGGGAAATGATTCCAGATTCCTGCGTAAAAACCTTTTAAGAACTTAAATTTATCCATTCTTAAATTATTAGTTAATTCAACTTTCTCTTTTTTATAAGTGGTAATATCTTTAAGATCTGTTCTAAATTGTAATTCTTCATCAAGTTTTGGTAGATAGAATAATAAAAGATCTTTTTGCTCAGATATAATATCTCTTTGTTGAGATATAGTATTGTATGGAAAAAAATATTTTTTGATAAATTATTATAAATTTAATTCAATATAAAAAACTAATTTTTATATATTTCTCTCCACAACTTAGCATGATTTACACCTAACAATGTTCCTTGAGCATTACAACTTTTACAAGGGTCATTAGTACGCTTGCCATTCAATAAATCTTTTCTATACTTCTTCATAATCTTTGATGTCCATATATCAAAAATGTCTTCTTGCATCATATTTCCCATTGCTTGACGCCTTTGCCAATCCTGTGGACATAAAAATATATCTCCATTCCAATCAATTAAAAATTGATATGAGGGATAATAACAAGTTGTATGAACATCATTTGCTATTTGATTCCCTGTTTTAATTGTTCCAGCTCTATTAGTTAGTTTTACCCCAAAATTTTCTGTTTTTGTATACCACCTATCTCTTAGAATAATGAATTCTTCAGGTACACCTGCTTTTTTTAACATGGCTTTAAATTTTTTAATTTGTTCTGGCCCATCGTACATGCTAATTAGTAATCTTGCTGCATTTGCATTATATAACTTGGCTATAGTTTTGTGATTTAAAGGATCTCCATTTGTTACAATTTCAATATCAGCAACTTTAGAAAGTTTATTTACAATATATTCAATATCTTTATGCAACAATGGTTCACCATATCCACATAAAGCTAAAGAACCTTTAAATTCCATTTTTTTTAAATCTTCATACAATTTATCTATTAATTTTTTTGACATTTTTTGATAAGTATCTGGGGCTACTTTATCATCAGCCTTTGGGCAAAAAGAACAAGATCGATTACAAACATCAATTAAACTTAATTCTATCCACGTAGGTAAAGGAACACCTTTAAATATATTTATTCCATCATCGACAATCAACTTTCTTCTTCTAATATTTTTTTTAATAGTCTCTTTTGGATCTAGGGGTATTGGTGGATTATTATGGCCTAAGTTACTCATTATAATAGATTTTGGTCAATTTTTTTTATAGGTTGCTGTTTATGCTCAATGGCGTCTTTATCATTAATTTCAACTTCATCCCTTAACTCGTTATATTCAGCCATTTTTTTTTTCATAAAATTAATAGTTATTTTTGTTTTAGTAGACAATCCTTTGGCTGTTAAAATATATAGATAGCCCATTTTATGAGTACTTTTTTTAAACCTTTTTATTTTTATCAGACCTTTTTGTTTTAATGCTTTTAAACAATAATTTAACTTACCTAAACTAAAACCTAATTCATCTGCCAAAACTCTTTGGTTAATGTTTGATTTAGTCGAAATCTTTCTCAACAACTCAAGATTTGTTTCATCATTATTAATTTTTATGTTCATTTGTTGAACAAATACCATGCAATTATTGAACAGTAAACAATAAATTTTAGAAAATCATAACTATATCTTGTATTTTTAATGGTAAATGTTAGTTATTTTATATAATGAACTATTTATTTAATGCTGGCCCAGCTGAAACAATTACTGCCTCGAAGGCAAATGGTAAAAATATATACATTAAAGATGAGAAACTATTAGATTTAAGTTATGCTGCTGGCTCTCTATTACTTGGACATACTTCAAAGGTTTATAAAAAATCACTAAGTGATTTAGGAAAAATTGGTTCTAATTACTCGTATTCTAATATTTTCACAGAAAACTACTCATTGATATTAAAAAAAATATTTTCAGAATATTCAAAGTTTATAATGTGTGCGTCTGGTACAGAGGCAAATATGAAAGCTTTGAGAATCAGCAGAGCTATTACAAAGAAGAAAAAAATTGTTATGGTTTCTGGCAGCTGGCATGGATCAGTTGATGAATTACTCTATATAAGTAAAGATAAAAAATGTAATAAAAAAAAAAATCTTTCTAACGGTTTATCAAATAGTAAAAATACAATTTTAATTCCTTACAATAATTTTTTAGAAAGTAAAAAGATTTTACAGAAAAATAAAAAACAAATTGCATTAGTAATAATTGAACCAATCCAACAATCAATACCTCTGCATGAAAGTGAAAATTATGTCAAAAAACTACACTACTTTTGTAAGAAAAATAAAATTATGATATGTTTTGATGAAATGGTTACCGGTATGAGATTACCAGAATTTTCGGTTTATAAAAAATTAAAAATTGTCCCAGATATAATAACTTTTGGGAAAATTTTTGGTGGTGGTGCACCTATAGGCGTATTAGGTATTACATCCGAGGTGGAAAAAAAATTAATCAAAAGAGATAATCAAGTTTTTTTTGGAGGAACTTATTCTTTAAATCCTCTATCATCATTTTTGGGCTCAAATACAATCAATTATATTTTGAAAAATAAAAAAAAAATTTATAGTAAAATGGAAAAACTATCACATAACCTATCCAATCAATTGAATGAATTTATAAGTATTAAAAATTTAGACATCAAAATTGTAAGATATTCCTCTATTATACGAATAATTTATTCAAAAAAAAATTTAAGAAATAGATTTGACAGAGATGTTGAGGAGGAGAAAAAAATTAATCAAATTAAAAAATTTAGAAATTATATTTATAAAAAAAAAATATTTATGTCAAAATATGGTGCTATTTTCTTATCCTATGAAAATTCTATAGCTGATATAAATTATATAGCAAAAATATTTAAATCTGGATTTGAAAAATTCTTCAAATAAACTTACTTCTCTGCTTCAGTAATACAAAATTTTTTTATTATTTAATAAAAATTTTTTATACCTGACTCGCTCAATAATTTACCTGCTATTATATTTTTATCAAAGTCAAGGTGATCCGTCCATTTGTATAACTTAAAATCAAAGTTCAAATTTACAAGATCAACATTTTTATTTTCTAATAATATATGAAGTGTATAAAGTGCGGTAGAATAAAAGCCACAAATAACTTTGGGTAGTATATTTTCTTGTAAAATAAAAAGCTCAATTGGAACATCAATTAATTTAATATCAAAATTTTTTAAAAGATTATTATTAATTTTCTCATCTCTGTGAGGAAAGTAGCAAATTTTTTTATCTTTATATCGATTTTCCAAGTCGTTTAAATGTTTTTTTAAACCACTTTTTCTTATTTCATTTTCAAAGTAATTTGTACCAAGGCAATAAACTAGATTATTGTCTATTTTAGTGTCTTTCATTTGATATGTTTTCATATATGTAAATTTATTTTCAAAAACATCAAAAGATTTATTTTTAATAGGAAAACAGGAAAATAATACAGGATTATATTTTTTTAGTTCCTCATGATTTCGGGTACTCAATAAATCAATACCTTCATCTAATAAGATAATTTTCTTTGATCTTTTGATAAATTCTTTAAATAAATAATAATCATAAGTTCCACTGACACAAATTGAAAATTTTTTTTTAAGTTTTTTTAAAAAAAATAATATTAAATGAAATACTTTTACCGGAAAAATCTCATCTAAAAAAAAAATTTCCAGATGTGTTTTGTATATTTTTGTATTAATATTTTTTATTTGTTTTTTAGATAAATTAGAGCAATATCCCACATAAACAATATCATTATCTTTAAAATTATCTTTATTTTTTTTTAAATACTCTACTAGGCATAAAAACTGAAATGGAGAATTTACTAAATTAAAATTTCTAGATAATATTAAATTTAAAATACACTTAATTTTTCTCATATTTTAGATTTAGATAATTTATAGTAGAATTATGATTTTTTATAGTTTATAAATTTTTAAATTATATTGAATTATGACAAGTGAGCACCATTATGACAAAAAATACTTTGAATGGCAATCAAATGTGGGCATTTTTGGTGCTCTAGCTAACAGAATAAAATTTGAAGAATTAATAGAAAAAAATCAAAAGGTTTTAGATTTTGGGTGTGGTGGTGGCTATATGTTGTCTACTTTTGATAAAATTGAAAGATATGGTGTTGAAATTAATGATATAGCCCGCAACGAAGCTAAAAAAAAAATAAAGGTTTTTAAGACTTCAAAAGAATTACCTAATGAATTTTTTGATTTAATAATTACTAATCATGCACTCGAGCATTGTGACAATCCTTTTCTAGAATTGAAAGAGCTTTATCGCTCTTTAAAGAAAGGTGGTTTAATTTGTATAGTGGTACCAATAGATAATAAAAAAAATAAATTTATTAAAAATGACCGTTTCATGCATTTATATAGCTGGTCACCTTCTAATCTAGGTAATATTCTTAAAGCATCAGGCTTTAATGTGTTAGAAAGCAAACCATTTATTCACACTTGGGTACCTTATTATCTTAGGGTAAAAAAAATTGTTTCTTGGCCAATTTTTCACTTTTTATGTAGAGTGTATGGAAGTCTAAATCACAAATATCGTCAATCTAGAGCAATAGCTAAAAAGCTTTAAACTTCGATATATTCTAAATTTTTTATTATACTAAACTGTTCTTGTGCATTTTTCTTAGACCATTCATTCCTTAGCTTACTTTCCTCAAAAGCTTCATTGAACTTTACTTCATTCAAATTATATTTTTTTAACGATTTTCTTTTTACAAAAAAAGCATTGTTACCACCTGTAGTTTTAACTAATGCATAGTTTTTTTCACTAAAAAGCTTTATAAACGCATTCAATGAAGCTCCATGGTACCAGCCACTTGAATGTTTGTCGTGTCTATCAAAACTTGGGTCATACGGTGTAGAAATAAATTTATCTAAAAAACTAGAATTATACTCCACAATCATTAATTCAAAATTTATGTTATTATCTAATACTTCCTTGGTCAGCCAATAGTCATTACCATCAATATCAATAGAAAATATTCCATAACTTTTATTGATAATTTTAATAATATTTTTTTTATTTAAAAACTTACAAATCGATTTTACTTTATAATTATGAAAAAGGCTCAATAATTTAATAAATAAAACATTTTTTTTATTTGCATCCACTAAAGTTCCACTATAATTTTTTGTCATCAAGTGAATTGTATTAAACTCAAATGGATGAAATCCAAATTCAATAAAGCTCTGATTTTCTATTTTTTTTATAAAGTTTTCAAGAAATATACTTTCTTTATTTTCATTTTGTGATTTTATATGGGATGAAAATTTTTTTTTATTTAAGAGTGTTGATATCAAATAGATATAATAGTTAATTTTTTTCATAGAAATATTCTTTTTTATTAATCTTTATAAGTTACAAATTTTTTGTTATGATTTTAAGATAATTATTAGCAAATTTTATAAGTCTTTTTTCCAATATACCATAACTTTTATGGTATATTTTTTTTTCTCTATTTTGATCATGTCTCACCCATTCTATTCTAAGTATTTTACTTAATTTTTTGAAATCATTAGATTTAAAAAATTTAGCCCTGTTCGGTTTTTGTTCTCTATGCACAGGTAAGTCAGACAGAATTATTTTTTTACCCATTGACTTTGCTTGCTCAACAGAGCTACTCCAACCCTCAAATTTAGAGGGGTTTATTATACCAATGGAATGGTAAATTAAAGACATCATATCTTGATAAGGTACAATACCTAGATAAATATAATTTTTTTTTAAATTATAATTCTTTATATACTTTACTATTTTTTTAAAATGATTGAGGTTCCTATGATCTGAATTATGTCCTGTAGAAATAATGGTTATGTTCTTATTTTTTTTTTCTCTCAAAATTTGATTTAAAGCTTTGATCACTATTATGTGATTTTTATGAACAAAATACTGATTTGGTAAATAAAAAAAATTTTTTTTAATTTTATATTTTTTTTTTAGTTTATTTAAACTCAATATTTCTTTCAAGTTTAATAGGCCAAACGTAAAAGAATTTACAACTGAATTATTGTATGCTCCAACTGAAATTTTTTTCAAATCTTTCCTAGCGTTTTTGCTACTTAATATTATTTTGTCTGAATGTGACCCTAGCAATTTAATATTTATTTTTTTTAAAATCCTATTCTTAAAACTAAAATTTTGTGGATAATGAAGAAATTGCAAATCAGTTAACCATGGAAAATTTTTAATATCACTTTTTTTTCCTAAAGGGGTGTTATAATGTGATAAAACGTCAATTTTATGATATTTAAAAAAATTATCATAAATGAATGACTTTCCAAAAAAAAATATCAAAAATTTATTAAAAATTCTTTTTGTAAAACTTTCATGTGAAAAAAAATTTGTCTTCACTATTTCAAGATCATAATTTTTTACGACGTTTGAATCAAATTTTTTATCAACAATTAGTATTAGCTTAATTTTTTTATTTTTTAATAAAGATAAAGATTTGATTAAGTTTAAAATAAAATTAAAGCCACCTAACCATTTTCTCGAATTAAAATTTATTATAAATGCAATCCTAGTCATAATTTTTTTTATACCATTTTACGTATTGCTTAATTCCTTTATAAAGATTTATTTTTGGTTTCCATCTATATGATTTTGCGACTTTAATATTAATTAATAAATTTTTCGGTTCAGTAATATTTTTTTTTGTAAATTTGATAAGCACCTTGGAATTAAATTGTTTTTTTATTGACTCTACAACATATTTGACTTTGTGCCCTTTACCTGCACCGCAATTAATTATTTGATTACTATCAAAGTTATTTTTAAGTATTTTATATATTAAGTTGGTAAAATCAGATATGTGCAACCAATCTCTAATTTCGTTTCCTGTTCCAAAAAAATGACTTTGGTTTTTTGATATTTTTTTACAAGCATCAAATAATAATTGTTTTTTTAGTCCGTCACCATAAATAGATGAAAGTCTTAAAATTTTTATTTTCAAGTTATTTGATTTATTATACTTAATTAATAAATCTTCACTCATTTTTTTTGTTTTAGCATATGATGAAAAGGGCTTTATGTTGTAATTTTCACTAGCTGGTTTCGATTTTATAAATCCATAAACGGAATAACTGGACATAAATATTATATAGGGTTTTGTCTTACATTTTATACAAAAATTTATTATTGCTTTGGTTGTTAAATAATTTTTTTCATAATTATATCTCAAATTAAATCCTGTAGTCCCACTACCAGCACAGTGGATAATAAAATCAACATTTTTAAAGTTTTTATATAGGTTTTCGTAGCTTATCTTTTCGTTGATGAATTTTGTATATATGGAATTGTTTGAATTTTTTGTTTTTAATTTTTTTGGCCCAATGCCAAAAATATTAAAGTTCTTTTTATTTAAATATATTGATAAATTACTACCTATAAAGCCTCTTGCTCCAGTTATAAGAATGTTTTTTTTCTTCATTTAAAATAAAAAAATCTAATTTATTTTGCTCATCAATTCGACTTAAAATTTATATTGTTATGTTTAAAAATATCTATATTTATATTAATAATTAAATATAGATATAAAAATTTATATCAAACAAACGTGATGTCTAAAAAAATTTTTGCCAAAATTAAATTAACACTTTTTTTACTAAGACTTTTATTTACAAGTGACAATAAGATTCGTTTTCTAATTTTTGATACTTTACATTTAAAACAATTTTTTGATGCAGATAACTGGCAAGTAATTCTTAAAAATAACCCAAAAAATAAAGTTATAAATAATTCAAATATATCTAAGGAAACAGCAATACTTATTCCTGGAAGATTAAGATGTTGGGAAAAATCAAAAGACTTAATATTTTCTATGGCAGAAAATAATAAAGTTTTTATAATGACTGATAAATCAGATGAAAAAATTGTTAAAGAAATCAAACATAAAAATATTTATTGTACAATTATTGAAGACTCAATTTATAAAAATAATTTTAAAAAAGTATCTAATGTTGTGCTTAGTCAATATTTTAAGCTTAAATGTGTAATTGAAGAAGTATATAAATATGAGAAAAAAAATTTAATATTTTTTAAAAATTTTATTAAATTGAGGACTGATTTTTATTATTATAATTCAGAGAACTTAGTTGATATGAGATTAGAAAATAATGAAGATTGTTTATTTTCTCAAAGCGATTTGCACTTTAGTGGACGTAGAGAATTTTTCTTACCTTTAAAAAATTTTTATGACTTTGGAGAATGGTGTTATCAAAATGATTTTCATAATCTTGATTATATGCCTATTAATCCTACCCAGATCCTAAATTCTGATCCAGGTGCAACAAGGTTTGCTTATCTTAAATATCCAAAAGAAATTGTTGAAACATCAGTCAGGAGGCCATCCAGTGAATTTATTCACAACAAAATTAAAGAAAATTATACTAATGCATTAAAATATAAATATAAACCTAGTGATGAATTTAAACTGACAGGTTCTCAAGATTTTTTTCCAACCGAACAAAGTTTTGCCTGGTTTTTAAATTTATTAGGCATACCATGTAAAACTCATTTAAAATTCTCTGGGTTCATAATGCATTTTCCAGAAAAAGAAAAACATGGATTAAAAGAAGGTGTAATAGAATATAGAGAGGATATGGATAAAATTAGAAAAAATAAAAATTAGTTTGTTTCATTAATAAAATTATCTAATTTTTCTCCATAATATTTATTTGCATCATTATCAAAAAAAAGTCTTAACCAGATCTCAGTTATAAAAATTTGAAAAAGTCCTAGACTATGTGCTGATTCATTATTTAAAAAATTATTAAATAATCTTAATACTTCTCTTTGATCAAAAATTCCCCTGGATTTAAATTTTTTTGACTTAAACACACTTAAAAATAAATTTTTCAAATTTTTTCTCATCCAAACTCTTTGCGGATCTGCAATACTTCTTTTATTTGATAATTTTATTTTTTTATTTCCAGAAGTGTTTATAGATTTTTTCATAAACCATCTTAATTCACCATTTAGTATTTTAAATTCATTTGGCAATGAAAAACAAAATTCAACTATTTCTTTATTCAAAAGTGGTACTCTTGCTTCTCTTCCAGATGAGGAGGATGCTCTATCCACATATCTCAAACCTCTTGGAAGTTTGGTGTGAAATAGTTCTATATATTGAGAATTCAAAAGGTTGCTTTGAAAATTTTTTTTATAATTAGGTGGTCCATCATCAAATTTTTTTTCATAAGACGGTAAAATTAAGTTATCATTAACTATTTTTTGACCATCCGAAGTTGAAGTTCCATAAAACTTGTGATTATTCATTCCCGCATTTACAAAATTATTAATTTTTTCTTGTGAAAATCCATGAAACTTTAAATTTTTATATAAATTGTATAATGCTTTATCAAATCCAATTTGATTCACTTCATCCATAAAAAATGGCCATAAAAAACCTGTATATCCTCCCCCAATTTCATCACCCCCACTAGACTCCATTATAACTGTGGCTCCATCTTTTTTGTAATCTTCATACAATTTATGATGAGAAACTTGTCTGAAAGAAGTAAAAGGTTCATCTTCCATAATCAATGTATTTATAAAATTATCATTAATATCTTTCGAATTTGTTACTGATGTAAAGTTGTTTATTTTTAGGCTATTAGAAATAATTTTTGCAAATGGTCTTTCGTCGAATTTTTTTTCATTAAATCCAAAAGTGTAAGAACTAATTTGCGGATCGACTTCTTTTAAAAAAGCTGTAACAATAGAGGAATCTACTCCTCCTGAAAGATGTGTTCCAATTGATCTGGCTGTTTTTGATTGATTCTTAATTGATCTTTTTAAAAGATCTTTAAATATATATGGAATATCCTTTTTTTTAAAATTACTTTGATTTAAATTATTTTCTAATTTGTAATATTTAACTTTTTTAATATTAAAGTTTTTACCAATTTCATAGTATGAGCCTGGTTCGATAGATTCGATATTTTTAAACCATGTTTTGATTGAATGATCTAAACCTCCCCATTTAATAAAGTTTATAATTGATTGATTATTGATGGATACATTTTTTTCTATTTTTAAAATTCCTTTAATTTCTGAACAAAAAATTAGCTTATTATTTTTTTTTAATATGTATAAAGGTTTAATTCCAAAACTATCTCTTGCAATATAAACTTTTTTACTACTAGTGTCATAAATTGAGATTGCAAACATGCCGTCAAGTAACGAAAATGTTTTTGGGCCGATTATAGAGAATAATTCAACTATTATCTCGGTATCGCTGTTAGTATTAGTTCTGATGTTATATTTTTTTTTTAGATTAAGATAATTATAAATCTCTCCATTAAAAACAATAATAAATTTTTTATTTCTACTTATAAAGGGTTGATTAGATTTTTCGTTTAAATCTACGACTTTTAATCTAACAGTTCCAAATGATGCATAATCATCGTTCCAGGTTCCTTTTGCATCTGGCCCTCTATGCTTAATTGTATCTAATATTTTTTCTAAGTTATTTATATTGTTAGATCCTTTTTGAAATATGCCCGCAATACCACACATTAAAAAATTCTTTTTATTAAATTATTAAAATATTTTATGTCTTTTAAGTTCCCTAAATCATATTTCAAATAAGTTTCTAAAGATTGAGCAAATGTTTTTTTCATTTTTAAATAGTTATTAATTATATCACTTAAATTAATCTCATTTTTATTTAGGTTCATATTAAATAACTCATAACTTTTTTTAAGAATTTTATAAGAACCAAATATATATATGCCACTACTAGCATAATATGAAGTGAGTTTTTTTTCAAAAATAGATGTTATTTTTCCATTTTGTGCAATGTTTGCATAACTTGATTTTCCATGAGTGTTAAAGTGAATGGGTATATATATTTTTTTTGGGTTTATTTTTTCTGGAAAATTAAAATCAACTATCTGATCTGAATTTACTATTATGCAAGTATTTTTTTTATTTAAATCTTCAAAAATGCTTGATACCGTTAATGCAGGTCCATTTGGTGTTTTAACTATAAGTTTAATAAAAACTTTATTCCTTACTTTTGTTTTTTTAAGAATTTTTTTTATATTTTTTGTAACTTTATATTTTTTTTCAAATTCAATTGTTGTAATGAAGTAGAGAGTATCATTTTTTTTAAACTTATTTTTAATACTAATTAAAAACCACTCTATTAACTTTTTATTATTTATAATGATAAAAGGTTTAAAAGAGCCTAAATCTTTAACTCTTTTTCCTTTTCCTGCAATTGGGAAAATCCAATTCACTATTTAATACTAATTAATTTTGAAGGTTTTTCCACAAAATGATTGTAAACATTTTTTTCAATATCTTCTGCTTTAAGTTTATAACCAGTTTCAATAAGTTGCTGATACTTATGGGTAAAAACTTCAGTATAATAGTGCCTAAAATCATTCCATTTATAGACCAATTGATCAATTACTCTAGCGTCAGAATGTTGTGGCAGAAAATTATCTCCTAACATTTCTATTCTCATGCTAAGCGTATTTTTAATTATGCTCTCTTGATTTGTAAACCACCAAAAACCAAATAGTTTAATATTTTGAAATTTTCTAGCCAGAACAATCATTCTAAAATGATCTGAATTGTCTAAACAAGTTACTAAAAATTTATTTTTGCTATTATTTCTTATGATTTCCTCTAAATAATTTAAGTTAGGTTTTCCTAGTCCGTCTCCTGCCAACCTGAATTCAGGATTAACATTTCTTTTGACACCTACAAGTATCATTAATGGTTTATTGTGCTTTCTTAAAACTTTTAGAATTTGAAAAAAATAATTTTTCAATTTAAATTCCTCAAAATTATTTGTAGAAATTGAAAAATATACAGGTTTATATTTTTTAATGATACTCTCTAGATAATATTCAATTTTAAGAAAATTTCTGTTTATTTCCTGATTGTTATGAAAAATTTTTTTTTCAGAGAATAGATCATCAAGCCTGATAGAAACTTTATAGTTTAAATCTTTATTCTGATTTAAAAGTTTAGCTTCACCTTTATCGAATGGATTATTAGTCATTACAACTTCCTTTACTCCAGCTAAATTAAAAATATCAGACTCACTTAAAGCTGTTTTATTAAATTGACTATAAAGTTCATCAAATGAAGTTTTAAAAGATTTAATCTCATATTTTTGCAGAATTTTTAATATTCCCATGGTTGATGTTGATAGTGGTATTTTTTTTAAAAATAACTCATTCCAAATAATTTTGGCTTTTTGATAGTCTGAAAGCTCGTAAAACTTTTGAGGTTTAAAATTTGAAGATGATAAAAATTCAGCAACTAAATAATGATAATTTAAAAGTTCAATAAGGCCAGTTTTATAGAAATTTTTAAATTTAGAAGGATACAAATGTGTATGAATATCTACAGCTTTTGTTGAAAACACAAATCTTTCTAGATAAAAATTTATTTGATCATAAGATAAATAGTTAGTTTTCCTAATAAAATTATATGGTTGAATTGAGTCAAGTTTTTTATTTTTAAAAAAAGTTTTTGAAGAATTTTGTATTAAAAAATTTTCGTTATTTAATTCATTTAAGAGATTTACACTCACATTTTTTGGATAAGAAATATTTTTAACACTAATTTTTTTTTTAATATTAAAAATATTTGTTTTAATACAATGAATGCCTGTTCCATCAAAACCTATATTTTTTACCAACGAAACAGGAGGGTAAAGTACAAGAGTATCATCTACATAATGAAATAGTATCCAAGCCAAGCTCCAAATGTCCTGTTTGCCCTCAATAATAGTATCATTTTTACAATAAGTTTTTAAATCTAATGGTAATTTATTAGTTTTGCCTAAAATATTTAAATTATTGATTGCAAATTTAATACTCGGATTAAACTCTTTCCACCTATCTTTCCAAGTCGCCCAACCCCAGGGATTAAAACGCTTTAAAAAAAAAGCCTTATTTTTTTCCTTTAAATTTAAATTGTTATAAGAACAAATGCTTTTAATCTTTTTTTTTTTTTTGTACTTTTTAAGGGATTCAAACATAAATTTAAAAAAACCTTTTTCTGGAATACAATCATCCTCTATTAAAATCATTGCATCATTTTTATTCAATTCATTTTTAACAGCATTTAATACTGAAAAAGCTAAACCATAGTTTTTATTTTGTCTTATTATGTTAATTTTAATTTTTTTTTGGAATTGATTGATTTTTGAAAAAATTTTAATTTGATTTTTTTTTATAGAATTATTTTCTGGACCATCTATATAAACATTAACTTCTTTAATTTTTTCTTTAATAATCCCTTTAATTACTTTTTCAAAATGATTTACTCTGTTATATGCAAGAACAGCTATACCTATTTTCATCTCTTTAATACCCTGTCTAAATATTCTAAATATTTTTTTGAAACATCAAACTGATTTTTTAAAATGAAATTTTTTGGCATTTTTCTACTAAAATTTTTACAATATTTGTATTCTATTAAGTCTATTTTATGATTTTTGTTATATCCAACCAAAATAGATCTTTTATTTTTTAAAATCATTTTTGCTGCTTTTTCTCCAATTTTTTGAGCAATCATATTATCTTTTTTATGTAAAATATTATTTCGAAATTTAAATACTCTCTGTAAAATAGTTGGATTAAATATTCTTGATTGTATTCCTTTTTGGATAAATTTATTACTCAATAATTGACAGTTTGTATTTCCACTAGATCCATACATTATTTGACCACTTTTATCATATACAGGCTTTATGTTTCCAACTTTATAACCCTCTGACATGAAAATCATTAATCTACTTTTTTTTTTTAATATTTTTTTTGCTGAATTATATATTTTAGAAAAATTTTTATTGTCCTCTGGTAAAAGAAGCATAATTGGAAGAGTTTTTTTTTTATCCCAATATCTTATTGATCCACATATAAAACCGGTGTCTCTGCCAAATGTTTGTGAAATAATAATTTTATCATGTGAGCTAGCGCCTATATTCTCAATATTAATCATTTTTAAAAAAAACTTCCAAATTTCAACACAAGAAGCAAATCCTGGATTAAAAAGCATTTTATTAAATCCAGAGTCTCCTAAATCATTATCAACTGTCTTTGGACAAGATACAAAATTAATTTCTGGTAGCTTTAATGATAAATGAATCGATTGTTTTAGAGAGCCATTACCACCAATATTTATTACATTAGATATATTTTTTCTTTTAAGAATAAAATTTAATTTTTTAATATCATCAGAACTTAATTTTTTTACTCTTGTTGTTCCAATATATTGAGACCCTGGAGTATGCCCCATATCTTTTATTTTAGAGTAAGAGAAATTCGATAGGTTTATAAATTTATTCTTTAAAACCCCATCTAAACCTGGAAAGCCAGAATAAACAATTTGTTTCTTTTTTTTTAATACCTTAAGAATGCCTGCTAGTGTTGAGTTAATAACTGGTGTCGTACCACCAGACATCAAAATAAGGGAATTTTTCATTGTCAGTTATTTTATTAAACAAGAAATATAGTTATATCAAGATCACAAAGTAAATAAAATTTTTTTCAGTGCATAAATCAAGCCAATTGAGCTATTAGTACTGGTCAGCTACACGCATTACTGCGCTTCCACATCCAGCCTATCAACGTGGTGGTCTACCACGGCTCTATAGGAAG
>Ga0115004_10001712_pt1 | contig 18071 bp, 16 predicted proteins | sample ArcticOcean_MG_C_10_FD_88737 | JGI IMG/M metagenome (GOLD analysis project Ga0115004, IMG submission 88737) | Marine microbial communities from western Arctic Ocean - ArcticOcean_MG_CB11_90 | ecosystem: Environmental > Aquatic > Marine > Oceanic | place: Arctic Ocean: Canada Basin | collected...
AAAAACCTGTGTGTTTTCTTTGATCGTGTTTATTGTCAGAGTTAGAGTCGTATCAGAACCGTCTCCGGTCATCGAGTCTACGTTGAGGTTCGTACCTGAGATACCAGCGGCGACACTATAGACAACAATCTTTCGTCCATTAGCAGGAGCAGCACTAAAGGTAAGCGTGGTTGTCCCAGATGCTGTGGCAATTGCGTAAGCGTCTTGGGTTTGAAAAACCCCGTCTATGAAAACTAATAAGTTGCTTTCACTGGCGACTGTTTGGCTTAAATTAAAAGCAACTAAAGACCCATTGGCAGTAAAGCTGTCGGTTGTAAACGTATTTGTTCCGCCGCCGCCTATTGCACCCCAGGCATCTGTGTAACCTTCAAACTGCGATAGTGAACTGTTATAACGGAATCGTCCCGCTCCGGCAGCCGGTCTCTGTGCGGTAGTACCAACTGGTAGCGCAATCGCGTCTGTGCCGCTTATGTCGAGAGTCACGCTTGGGGTTGTGTCGTTTACGCCGACTCGGTTATTTGTTGAGTCAACCGACAGTACGCTACTGTCGTGCGTTGCAGCATCAACAATATCTGTGAGTAACGCAGCAGTAACTCTTAGTTCCACCACATCGCTCACTGACCAGCTTCCAGCAGAAGTTCCATCTTGCGCTCGGACAATGGTAAAGGTATTAGAAGACAGCGCTGTCGCTTTGACAACTTCAACATTCGTTCCCGCTGCTTGCTGAATAGTCAGGTAACAGTAATCCCCTGATCCACTCAGAGCAGGAAAGCCAGCGGCAGAAGCTACCACGAGAGACGTAGCAGTCGTATTTATGCCTGTCGCTACAGTAGTGCTAGCGTTGTTTGTGAACTTAACTGTCATCGTAAATTCCTAGTCTTTTGACTTCCCAACATTTAAAGCTAACGCTTCCACTATCGGGTATACCCACTTAGCAAGGAAGGCATCATCTTTTGGTGTGGGTGTAGCGGCACAAATTGCGCTTGCTATAACCGAAAGCGTGGTTAACGTCGTAACAATTTCTACAACACTCATGATGCGGTTACAGACCAGGAGACACTCATAGAGTCATTCGCGCCCTTATTTACTGTTAGAAATACTGTACGGCATAACATTGTGCCGCCAGAGCTTGCATTAAGCACCGCAGCCTCGGTTATAGCCGCCGTACCAGTACCAGCGGGGAACGTAGCAACGTAGGTCACAACCGCTCCACTTACTGTAGTAGAAGTCAAAGTGACTCTTGCGGACTCACCGCCAAGAGTGGTGTCCCCAGCGGCGGCGGCGGTACTGCCAGTACCCACAGCCATGTGAGACATTGCGGTAGCAGTAGCGTCTTTCATCCGCGAAGCGACATAGCCTTTGCCTGTGGTGACTACTAGATTGTCGATATCTCGGACGACCTCATTATTTATTGAAATGGTCAAGCGACCTTTCATTTCCATTTGTGAATTAAAATCCATTGGTTTGCTTCCTAATTAGTTCAGCGTAGAGAAATTGAGTGGTGCTGCGTTGACCACAGCGCGTGGGAGAATAAGTACGTTAAAGTCTTCAGCCATCGTGACGGTGTCAGCGAGAACTTTAGTTACACCAAACGTCTGAGCGTCAGTAAACGAAATGATATTTGTTTTTGCCAATTGATCTTCGCGGGTAAAAGCGTCAATCGTTGCTGCGTCGTCCATCGAAAACGCATCTGTAAAACTTCGGCTATAAGTTATAGTCGGAGAGAAAACATCTGCAAGTGGTTGCGTGTCGGTCAAAGGTTTCGTAAATGTGATTGCTTCTTGATCTAAAACTTGGACTGAGTCTGCGCTTCCTTTCGTAAAGGAAAAGACAGTTGCTTCATCCATTGTCGTTGAGTCAGAAAGCGCACGGCTATATTGGACAACTCTCGAAAGGGCATCTGCGAACGCAAACGTGTCTAAAGTGTTCTTGCCAAACGTAGTTGCAGCAACATCCGCAAACGCAAAACTGTCATCGAATACTTTCGTGAGCGTAACAGCCGCGCTCTCAGTAACTTGGAATGCGTCGTAGAAGAATCTAGTTAAAGAATTAGGGTCTAGTTTAAATTGAGCCGACAACAAAGTGCTCGCCGCGACAGCTTTTAAGTCTGACGCGGTTATATTAGCCTTTAGATCTGTTGCAGAAACGACAATCTTAGTAGTCATTAGTTAAAATCTTCTCGCACTTTGAATTTCACAAGGTCATGCACAGTTTGGATTGCGCCATTCGCAAAACTAATCTCTACTTCCCCCTCGTATGTACCCGCAGCACTAAACGTTGAGGTAAGAAAATCTGTTTCGCACTCACCAGCCGCAGGGGTTGTTATTAGGCAAGTCCGAGTGTCCGTAACAGTTGTTGCGCCCAGTTGACGGATACGCAGCTTTACTGTGGCCCCCGTTAAATCAATTGGGTCCCACGTTGCGCTGTTATCAGGATCTAAAGCCAATCCCGACACAGGTTTATTTTTATCCTTTAGCTTTAGGAGCAAAGCAGGGAGCGTGTCACCTGTAACGAGGTTTAATGTTTCTGAATATGCCATATCTCACCATTGTAAGTTAGTACTACTAACTTCTGCAATTAAACGTTTTCCCAGGGTTCGCCTTGGAACAAAAGGGCTTCAGCTTCGCGGCGGCGTACCAGCCCGTTCAGTACAATGCCGCCAGCTTTGTTCCATCTCTTCATCTGGTGTGGGACATCGGCTCTATCGTCCTCGTTCAACTTCTGAAGCAAAGTAGAAGACTTTAGGTTCGTCGGCCCAAGGTTAAATGTCCAAGCGACCATAGCGTCAAACTCATTCTGAGTAAGGTCGATATCGACAAGCTTTGCGACGTAGCCTTCAAATTCTTCAAGGTCATCGGCAAGCAGTTGGTTGGCTTCTTCCTGAGTACAGGTGTCACCGTCCTTCACTCCGCGAGTGTGTCCAAAACCGATGGTTGGTACGTCGGCGGAGCAGCGGTAGCTTTCTAATTCACACCCTTCAAACTTCTGGATAAGGGCTAATCCTTCGGCACTTGTTTTCATAAGTTAGTCTATGTTGTTAATTAATGGGATTGGACGAGTCCAATTGCCTTCCAGTAACGTAGCGTCAGCTAGATCTACAATAGGTACTTGAGACACGATAGGGTTGTCACCCCACTGAGCAGATTGAATTATGGATAGCGGAATTGTCCAAGGCCCAAGTGCTCCAGATTTCTCTATAAGCGTGGCTAAGTACTCCGGCGCATTCATGTGATCGCTGCGGAACGTCCTACCTGAAGCCTCTAATCCAGGCAGTAATGCCTGGAGCATATACTTTGTAAGCTCTTTCATTTCCAGACCAAGTGCGGCGAGAGGTAAAACGGCACCTAAAGCTAGTGCCAAGACCATACCCGCGCCTCGGAAGTCGCCATCTTCGCGGTAGCGGTTCTTCATCTCTCTGCCCATGCCACCAAGAATTACTTTACCGAACGAGTAGAAATATGACTTTAAGCGCCAGACAACCATTGCCATTGGGTGACTTGCCCACAATGGTCGCTCTGCTGCGTTTGGTCTTACAATTGATTCATCCACAAATTTTGCAATAGCTTTGGCTACGGCCCTGCCTTCGGGGGTATCAAAAGAACCATCTCCAGAATCCCATTTAAGGATCTGCTCTTGGCTTATTTCTAATTCATCTAACCAGCGTTGGGTAGTATCTGATTGATCGCGGTTTGCGATATCTAATAAGAACTCACGGCCCATACCGGCTGCGAACTCGCGGCTAAATCTTGTATATAGCTGAAGACCGCTATAGCGAAAGAACTTATCTAAGATCTTTCTTGCAGTACTGTTTGCGTAGTCAAGTTCGCCCGCAGCCATAAAGATATTTGCCGCTGCTTCTGCTGAAGCCACGCCTATTGCGCGGGTTAACTCTTGGTTTTCGTTCGTTGAAAGCGTTTTGTTTAGTTCTGAAAAAGCTCTGCTCATACCTGCAAAATCTTTAGAGCGCACAATTGGGCCAGCCATATCCGTAAACGAGGTAAACGCTGTAAATAATAGGGTGGTAGTAGAAGTCCACACTGCATCAACACTGTTTAGCTTGCGGACCCAAGGCTTAGATCCAATACCGACGCGGCCTAAATTTGCCCTTACAGCATTCCTGGCATCCTCTTTGTGCTCTTCAGGTAACAGGTCAATTATTCTATTAATCTCTGCTTCACCGCCTCGCTTCTCAAACTCAACTCTTCTAGTCGCATGGTGGAAATACTGCGTGAACGCCAGAACAGGGGGAGCCAGTGCGTCGATAGCTCTAAGTTCTTTTGTGGGTATCGCACCTAATGATCGTGCAAGAGAGTTACGGAATCCTGGGGCAATGTGACCTCGGTCTTCATCTCGCGCTTCTTGTTCAGATTGCTCAAAGTCTTTTTCTATCTGAGCGCGTTCCTCTGGCGTTTGGGCTGCTGCAAGTGCAGCCATTTTTCGGCGTGAGTACTCAGCATTTTGGGCTACTTCTGGGTTTTCTGTTGGGTCGGCTAAGATCTCATCTACTAACTTTCGAGCTTGTTGGATAGTTAGCTGAAATTCCCCAAACTCATCCGTCTTTTGCGTATTTGGATATTTGACTAAAAGCTGCGCTAGCGATTCTCTCATCTCTGGTGTTTCTTCTAACCCGTGGAAGTTAATCAAACGAGGTGCATAGTTCTTTCTTTGTCGTACTTGGAAGTAGGGGCGACCTTGCTCATCCTGTAGGTAAGTAGCGTGGAAGTCTTCAAACACCTTACGTACCGCTTTCGAGCGCGGGTCTTTTAGATCTGCTGTGTCAATTGTTTCATCTTCTGCTTCTTGCAGTATTTCGTTAATCTCATCGGTTGCCCAAAGGTCTGCTCGGTTTGGGTTTACTCCCATAGCTTTTGCTAACTTCTGCAAAAAGATGTTTTCGTTTCTTTGCTTGTCGTGGTGAAAGCCTGATCGTTCACCCGACTGAGAAGTCGCCTGCCAAAACTTCGCAAGCTCTACCCCATACTTACCCATACTCCGTAGGTAGTTGTCGCTAGCTGTAAGCCACTTCATGAAAAAACCACCAGCGCCAGATCTCATTATTTTCTCAAAAGCATTTTTCGCAGAGGTCGCTGCTTTTTCTGGTACGTGATCAAAAACCTTACCATTCCAATTTCGAACAGCCATCTTGTCAATAGCGTCTAAATGGGAACCGCCTGTGAGGTCGTTATATAGTTTTATGTTCTTGCGGTTTGCTTCAACAACGTCGTTTATGTACTTTCTAAAGTCTTTGTTAGCTGTGAGGCGGCCATCCAAAAATTCGTTAACCGCTTGGAACAACTCACGCATCTTCGCTGCAATACGTTTGAAGTAAGATTCCGCCCCGTTTGTAGCTCGCTTGGCGCTGTCATATAAGTAGCTTGCAACCTGATCTGCATACCACTCTTCGAACCCGCCTTGGCCGTCGTATTGTGTTACGTCTTTTTCTAGAAGATCTTTCTGAAAAGCCTTCATCAAGCTATCCATCAAAACGCCACCCGCATCAGCAAGTCGCTTTACTTCTGCGTCAAATATTACGTGGCCTATTTCGTGTCCAAGTACTGCTGCCATACGCGCTTCAGCGCCAGCAGTATCGCCATCGGCAAACGTGTCTTGGAGGATAATTACGTAGCTGTTTGCGTATGGGATTACTGTTCCGTAGTTACCATCGGCTAAATCCGTCGCTAGCTTACCAAGACGGATATTCATCTCTGCAAGATTAATTTCGCCTTTATCAAATTGGTTTTTTATTGTGGCCGTATTTTGTTTTATATATTCACTACGCGAGTAGATTTTTAACGGCTTAGAAAGCTGCTGCCGGAATATCTTTAAAGCTTTTGCTAAGACCCTATTAGCTGGCGCACCGATATCTCCAAAAACCTGGGTAAGTCTTTGTACCTCTGACGGGCGGATCTTTTGGCCAGTAGTAGCTCGCCATTGAATAAATTGTTGACGGCCAGGATTAATAGGCCGATTGGGGATAGTCCCTTGCGCAGCCGACTGAACCTGATTGAACCCGCCCATCTGTGGCGCATTTTCCATTACTAATCGGCTTGGGTGGATGTCAGGCTCAAGTCCCGCAGGGTTATTCTGCTCCTCTAGCCTAGCTTCTTCCCTTGCTTTTATCTGTTCGGGGGACAGCCCCAATAGTTTGTTTTCTCTTCGAAACCTTATTTCGTCTAAATCAGTAGATTCTTCTGCACGGTCACCCTGCGAGTCCACCTCAGTTCGATTCCTAGCATTTAGGTCTACGCCTTTATCAGCGTCTAACACTCCAGCGTCTTTCGCTGCTTGGAGTTGTTGTTGTTCTATTGGATCAAGAATTTCTATTGACCCGCCAACTGTAGTACCAGAACCTGTGAACGAATTTTGTGTTTCGGAATTTGTTCCGCTTGGTGTCTGTAGTAGTTTAGCTTTGGCTTCAGCGAGGAACTCTTCCCGCTTCGCCGGTAATTGTGCATCGATCTCTGCTTCCAGTGCAGCGGGGGTAACTACGGGTCGTGTACCCGCGTTCATAGCTTCGCGCTGACGTTGGAGTTCTTCATTGCGCCAATTGGACATTCGCTTCAATGCGTCTGCATCCGGCGTTAAACTTTCGGAAGGCGATTGGAAGCCGATTGCAGGTTCTGTTTCTGCGGTGTCGATGATGTCTGCGGGACTAAAACCTAATTCTCTATCTTTAGCCCTTCCTAGCTCTTCCTCCAAAAGATCCATAGGGGTGACATACTTAAGTAGGTTAGGGTTGTCATCGATTCTTTTTTCGACTCTAGCCCTTGCCTCATCATTATCTTTTATTTGTTTTTCGTCAGCTACCTTAGACTCTAGTGGTATTGGGTCTTTTGTGTTTACAAGGTCACGTAAAGAAAACTCTTTACCGCCGCTTTGAAAAATAATTAAGTCATCAAAGATCCGTGTTTGTGGGCCATCAAGACTTGCTGCCCATTGTCGGCTAGTTATTTGCGTTTTCGCGCTTGCGCTCATTTGCGCAAGTTCGTTTCTGGAATTCTTTAGGTCACCAAATACCTGTGCGCGAGTAGATGCCGTACTTAGTGCGACCCTAGCTGTGTCGAGAGTAAAGTTTAAAGGCTTACCGAAAAAAGAAACTTTTATACCTTGCTCGGCAAGGATTGCCAGCCCGCGTAGCAGGCCAGCTTTTGCCGCTTGGTCAGGGCTAAGTGTTTCGCCTACAACAGCGGTTTGCGACCCTACGTTTATCTGCTGCCCCGCAGCTATTACGTCGCCGATTCTCATCGGGGTAGATGAGCCATCTGGTCTTTGTGCCGTAAAAACTGGGTCGCCTACAGTTTGTTTTAACTCTTCGCGTGGGGCGGTTGGATCTACTTTTTCATTCTTAGGGATTCTTCTCCTGAGATTTTTTTGGCCTCGGAAAAAATAGGATTTATTTGCTGTAGCAGCTTTTATCGTACCCGTGCGCTTTATAGCATCGAGTAGTTTTTTTACTATAGAAGATTCGCGCTGTTCCGCAGTTTCTTGTTTGGTTGAACCAGAAAGAAAAGTATCTGCGCTATCGGGTTCTCTCGTAATAAATAATCGATCCCCGCGCTGATCAACAGAGTAGTAGCCAGGATCGTTTTTTAAGTATTCTAAAAATTGCCGCGCAAAACTTTCACTAGCTACCGACTCCATCGCTGCAATCTTTGCTCGTTCTTCAGTTGGTACTAACCCAAGAATAGCCGCCCAATTATTTTCAAAGGTAGTGGGGTCAGATCGGTTGTCGGGAGACCCTAACCCATAATCTGCAACATCTTCTGTTTGGGTTTCATCGACTTCATTAAAGCCTTCACTCAGTTCACGTTCTTGCGCCTCAGTAGTAAATGACCCGTCTTGCTCATTTGGGTCAACTTCGTCTACTTCAGTATTACCAGACATGTTTCTAATCAACGGAGATCGTCTAGCTTTTCTGTCTTCTAACGCCTGAATACTTGATACAACGTCTACTGTCCTGAAGCCGTTACTGCCGGAAATCTTTTCAGCGGCAGCAACCGCTGCATCTAGTCCTTCTGCGTCAGTGGCCTGTTCGCTAATAACATTACCGGCAGAATCTTTTACTCGAACAACTTGATCGCCGGTTTTTCCTGCGCTATACCCAAGGGCTACCCGAAGACTTTCTTCAGAAGCGCCTGACTTTATTATTTCTTCAACGAGGGCTTTATCCTTTGAGACAATAACGCCACGCCCTGGAATTCTCGCGGCAAATAACTCAGTGCCGTTATCCATCGATGAGACTATTTGGTTGTCTGGGGTGCTCTCGTCTAGGTCAAATTTGCCGTCTGCTGAAGAGTTTGATGGAATCCAAGCTGCCTGCTTTGCCGAGTCAGGATCTATCACCGCCGTTAGTTGTGCTTCAATGTCGGCTTGAGACTCTGCTGCTGGGAAATTGCCAGTTGGATCTAGCCCCAAACGTGCCTCATCAATCTCGCCCGCAACTTCTGCCTGTGTCTTATCCTCAAGCATACCGGCTGCTTTACTAAAAATACGTTCAGAGTTAGCGTTGCTAAATCCACCAGCCACGGCTCCACCTAATCCACCTGGAGCGCCACCGCCGAAGAAGCCAACAAACGCTGCTTGCCCAAGCCGTAGTTGTGCCTGCTCCCATGTATACGTGTCATCAACTGACATGCGCTGGGCTATGCTTATTCCTTCTTGGATAACTTCAGTAGTGCCTTCAGTAGCACCTGATATACCAATGCCTTTAGCCGCGCCTTTCGCTACAGCAGGTAAGAACGAATCTTGTGTTACACCTTTTGTTTTTGCGAGTTTTGCTAGCTTGCTTAATACAAGTACTTCACCGCCGACGCTTACTGCTGTTTGGGCGCTACCTATCAATAACGCCTGTAAAGCGCGATCTACATTAAGATCTTCGCCAGCCTCGTCGAACTCACCGACAGCGCCACCGGCCATAAGTGGTAGTTCACCAGCGACCATGCCTGATATGCCGCCGTACTTGAGGGTCTCCTTTGAAAATAAATCATAGGAGGCATTTAAGTATTCTTCTTCAGCTTCATCTAAAGCCTCGCCTCGACCTCTCTTTTCGATTGCATCTTGTGTCAGTTTTCTTGCGGTTGCTTTAGCTCCAACGCCGAGTGCTGCCTTACCTGCAACGGCTGCTAGTACACCAGTAAAACCTGTGGCTATAGAGGAAGCGATAGACGGGGTAATTTGCCCAGTACCAAGTACGACTTGATCTAGAAAGCCGCCGACAGTAGGGGCTTTGACAAACTCCCCAAAAGTTTCCATGTCTGATAACGGGTTCGCTGCGAACTCGGCTTTTATTCTGGCATCTTGTACGTTCTTGGCTGCGGACTCTTCGTCGCCGAGCAGGGTATTGCCCAGAGCCTTAAAGTACTCAAGGTCGCCAACCATACCTTCACCGCCGGATCGGATACCTGCGCCGAAAGTTTCCAGAAAGCCATCTGGTGCAGCGCGAGCGGTAGAAATATTTGCAGTAGCGCGATCAGAATTTATTGGCTGTTGGTTGCCAGTAATTGCTCTCTGGAGGAACGCATCAACTTGTTGGTCGTTTGGGTTAGCCACTATCTATTCTGGATCTACTTGTAATAGGTTTAAAGCGTTTCGGAGATCTGCACCAAGATATTGAGCAAGCTCTCGTTTTGTGAAGGTTCCATCAGTTACTGGATTGCCACCACCGTCTAACAATATAAGTTGATTATTTGTGACTCTAACTCTTGATCTAATATCTCCAACAGCAAAGGCTCCTTCGTCTCTCCAGAAAGCTAGCCCACTGACCCAACTTGAATTGTCTTTAGCCTTAACCCCAAGGTAATTAATTATATTAGGCAGCAAAGCATCCGTGGCTGCGTTGCGCTTCCCTTGCGATACATTTTTATCGGTCACTAGAGACACAAGTGTTTGCATGTCAGCCTGCGTAGAACCTTCTATTTCAGATTTATATGTACCGTCTGTGTTTAGCAGCCCCGTATTCAATTTATTGGTAAGGGCTATTACTTGGTCGGCCTGTGCTTGGTATTTATCTTCAAGTGTATTTGCAAATTTACGTTGGCCGAGAGCAAGAGTCCCGCCAGATATGGCAGTTTTTGTTATGTCATCGGGGTTGGTTTGCATATTGCCCGTCTGAATCAGATTTGCCATTCGCTCGTAAATCGCAAGTTGGTCAGTTGTTGATTCTGCTTGCCCGACCATTACTGCCAACAGGCCCGGAAGGTCCGACTGAGGAACCTGTCGCTCTACGTCCGCCATCGTTGACTGATCAGATAGCTGTAATTGAGCCATACGAGTTCGCACAGCGGATATTTGATCCTCTGTTACGGCTGGGAAAGTACCATCCTGAATGGCTGCTCTCGTGCCTGCTTGGGTATTATTAGTTGCCTTAGAGATCTGACCGTTTAAGTCCAAGATTACTGGTGAGAAGTCGCCTATATCGACATCTTTATATTTCTCATAGAAGCCTTGTGCGCCAAGAGAGGTTATTTCAGCGTGTATGGCATCGCCATCGTTCTGGAATCTCTGGGCTAACGCATCTGAATTTGAGGCATACCAATCTTTAGTGGTCCGCGCTGTTGTGTTAGCAGTTTTGTCTGTGTCCGAGAAATAAGAAGCTTCCTTGTCTATTTCCTTCATTAGCTTGCTTATGTCTTGAAGTCTTGAGTCTCCAAAGTTTTGGAAAGAGTTTCGTATAAACCCTTTTGAGAACATACGGACGACTCTGCCCTTGTCTACAGATGATCGGATCTCGTTTTCGGTAGTATCAGCATCCCTTAGAAACTGCGAGCTTGCATTACTCTCGTAAGGGGTAGCCTCTTGCCCAGGAATTAGTGGTCCTGTAGGTGCGTCGGGTTCAGCAGGGTTCATCTGCGTTTCTTCCGTCAAGCTGGTCATGAATTCCAATACAGCTTGATCCCCGCCAGTTTCGTGCGCCTCAGTAATTGCGGCAGAAAGCGCTCTTTTTCCAGCAGCGTTGCCCTTCATAGCGGCAAGAGCCTGCCCTGTAACTTGGTTTACTTGCGCAGCGAGCGCTTTAGACTCATCCTGCTCTTGTTCACCTTCCAGAAAGGTTCCTAGTCCACGCGCAGTTGTAGCACCTATTACATCATAGCCGGACTGCGGTATTACAGTGCCTCTCAGGTGGGTGTTCATAAATCCATCGAGCTGTTTCGCTGTTAGTAAAACAGGCTTTGAGTCGTCTATGCTTGTACCATCTTCTGTTATAACACCGCCGTTGATTGTGTTAACCGCGTATAAAGTTTGACCATTTTCTTGTGGGATTACCTCTATCGACTTGACTGCCGTTTCGTCTGTTAACTCCAAAGCGTCGTTGAGGTTCTGCTTTAAAAAACCAATTGTATTCTTATCGCCTGATACCACTGACTTCCAAAACGGCGGCGTAAGGACTGACTCGCCAGCAATGGAACCTTTTCCGAGGTCTATAAAGTTATTTCCCGCCAAAAAATTTATGGATTGTTCGGCGTCCAACTGCGTAGTTTTCGCCCTTAACTCTAAACTCTTAGTTTTATTAGTAATATTTTGACCAGCAGTAACGGACCTTGTTTGGTCTTGCCCTAGGTATGCAGTTTCTATATCAAGAATATGTGCTTCTGCTTCTCGGTCATTCTTAGCTATATCTCGCTGTTCTTGCGTATCGCGGTACTCTGACTGTTTGTCATAGTCCGCGATTCTTTTTTCATCTAATCTTCCAAGGCGAGCTTCACGCTGAGTTGCTAATTCGAATTGACGGTCAGCTAGCTCATTCGCCCTATTTCGTTGTGTTTGTTTTTGGAATAGGTCAATCGTACCTAAAATAGAATTTGCTGGTGAAGTTGCCACTATATTTTCCTATTACAAGAACATAATCGCGGCGGCACCTAGCGCCCCGATTGTTCCCATTGTTGAAGCTTTAGACTGAGCTTTGGCGTTATCGTAGGCTTGCTCTCTATTACTTTGGTTCTGCGCTGCCGATCCGATCATCTGTAATGACGAACGATTTAAGCCTTGCCCAATGTTAATAAGATCTGACATCAAGGTCGTATTTTGTTCTTGCTGTGCCAAACGTGCGTTCTGCACAGCATTTATCATGCCGAGCTTGCCTGTTCTTTGGTTAGACCTTTGCATCTGTTGTGCTTGAGCAGGAGTAAGTTCTGCACCATAGCGTGACAGGGATCTCTGCTGTGATTGCTGGGAAAGCTCTGCGGCTTTGGGTGCATCTTCAAACGCTTGATCAATTAAGCCGGTGTCTGTTTGTGACTTTTCAATCTGGTCTAATTCAAACTGTTGGAAGTCTTTTTTGTAGTCCATATACTGTCTATACGTAATATCCGCCTGGGCTGACTTTGGGTCGCTTACATTTGGTAAGCCGTTGTTGCTTCGGCTTTGATTATAGCCAACCATACCCATTACATTTTCCATAATATTTATCCTAGCTACGTAACTGTTCTATAGCCTGGACCGGCTATGCTGTAAGGGTTTGGTTTGTTCTGAAGTAGAGGGACAGACGGTTTTGAACTCAAAGTGCTCGGCCCGTTTATTGCGCCAGCTACTTTGTTTCCAAATAATCCTTCAGAACCGGCTCTCATTACTCCCGCAGTAGCCAGTTGCGCTCCCGCATTTAGTTTAGCTTGAGCGACCATCTGCTTGTTCTTCGCCCGATTCAAAGCGTCACTACTTGATATCCGCGCAGCGGCTGATAAGCCAGTAGTCGCATCCGAAGCCTGTTGTTGCGCGGTTCCGATAGTGTTTGTAGCCATTCTGTTTTCAATAGCTGTAGCATTAGTGGAAGCAACCCCAAGGTTACCTAGTAGGGCGTTGGCGCTGTCTCCGGCAGCGTCACTACGCATAGACTCGCCATAACTGCTATTGGAAAGCTGCTGTTGCACATCTGCTGCGGCTCTACCGCGAAGCATATTTCCCACTTTTTTATCGCCGAAATTCCTTTGCTCTTTCAGCAGTTTGTTATAGTTTTGCCTGAAAAAATTTTGGCGGTCTACCGCGACAGAAGCTTCTAGTTGCTCAGTCCTGCTAGGCCCAACTTTCTTAGCTTTAGCACCCATCTTGTAATACCTCTCTTCTGTACACGCGGGTTTCTACTTCCCACCCATTCTTAATTGCATACGGTTCTAGTTCTGGGACCGCAGATCTCGCTTCGATGTAAGAACAGCCTTCGTTCAAAGCAACAAAGTTCAACCACTCATGATGAGTAGCCCAGTTGCTGCCGCCTTTGTCGTATGTGTAGGCGAGCCAAATAAGTAACGTTCTTTCCAGCGTAAACTGGTCTTTTTCAATAGTGAGAACCATCCAGCCTGCCTTCGACATGAAAAGTACACTTCGTTCTTCAACGAGATCTGCGTATACGTCTTCGGGCCGGAAAGTCAGTTGCGGGGTGTCCCGTAATATTTCGACTATGCCGAAAAGAACGGTTTCCCAAACTTCTCTGACATCAATAGGAACCGGATCTGAATATTCTGCGGTTCGCGTATTTGCCTGTATTCCTTCGCGTATAGAGACCACCGTAGTTGGTTTTCCTTGCGACCCCGCTGTCAGCCCCTCTTGCTCGTCGTTCGGCATCTAACACACCCTCTTGGTATAGTTTGGAATAAAGGATAGAAGCTTGGAGATCACTCCAATCACGGGATGGGATTCTTAAAATTCTGAATAAAGCCCCATTAACTATCGCGTCTCGGTAGTCATCTAGGATTGCAGAGTCGCAGGATGTTGATGCGCGATTAGGTTTTAACTGTGCGCGTAGTCTCACGCTACTGGCTCTCGTAGAATCTGGCACTGGTATGAGTTGAAATAAATTCTGGCTGGCTTTTACATATACCTCTGGAGTACCAGTACTTGCTCGCCAGTTAGAATAATTCTGTTCAACCAACGTAGGGGTGCTAGTTTCTAAGTCATTACCCTCATAGGTTAGCCAGACAATTTTATGTACGTTGTAACCAGTTGGTGCTTCTAAATCGTACTCGTAAGTGCCTGATATGGTTGTGATCGGTTCAAGTTCGACCTGATAAGCACCTGTTTTCTCGCAAAATTCTATTACGGCGGCTCTTATTGCATTGATTATCAGCGGGTCAGGGCATCCCTGCACCATAGGCAAAATGTCCGCAAATAGGGTTTCGTATTTGACCGTGGCCATCTACTGAACCGCTCCGCGCTGCGCGGCGGCCATTGTTGCTTGACCATCGTTGGTATTAGGGGAAGTAATAAAATCAATCTGAGACTTACCAGTAAGAGTGCCGGTAAATAGCTGGTAGTGCGTGGAAGCGCGGTTTGCGTTTGCTGCAAACTCAGCGTCTTTCGTATACGCACGGAACAGTACGTAATCTACAACCGCGTTCCCGTATATATCCGGCACCGATAGGTTACCGCTCTGAGAAACAGTCGATGGATTGGCGCTATATACAATCTCAACGTATGAGTTGCCAGCCACTCCAGGGTAGACGTAGAAGTTTCTAGGGTTCTGCTCGTCGTACACATAATGCTTAACAATCGTTGTATGCGCTGCATCACCTGACACGGATGGGTCGTGCCAATCTGGCGTGTTTGAATCTAAAATATCTCTGTCAACAATGCGTATAGATCTCTTTCCGGTGCCGCTACTAGCTGCGGACATGTTGCGAGTTACTCTAAGCAGGCGGTTACCGCCGCTAGGGATTTCTTGTTTTGTACCTGTGGCAAGAGTAACCGTCGCGTTTGTTGCGGAAGCGTCAGGCTTAATCAGCGCGATTTGTCTTTGCGCGTCGTTTACCCAAAGAACTAGCTCCGTGACTACAGGCCACCGGATTCCGGTTGTGTCCTGTAACGTAGCTTGAACTCTATCTATAACGCTCTGTACTGTGACTGACATTTTAGTTACCTATGAGTTAAGTGCTGCTAACCAAGCTGAGTCTCGAATTTCTGGTGATACTTTTTCACCGGCTCTTTCGTTGATGACTTTTGCTTTTGGTGATCCGTCTATGTTGAAAAAGTCTGGTTCACCTTCATCGATAAGATCCGAGCAAATCTGTGCAACTCGATCTAACAGTGGGTCTGCACTGACTTCTATTACTACTGCTTCAGCAGCAACTTCTACAACGCCCGCTACTGGAGTGGGCGTTGTTTCTTGAATTTGTTTTGCGCCTTGCTGCATTGCAAGCAAGCCTATTTCGTCACCGACTTCTTTTTCAACCCCAGGGTAAAACAGTACGACACCGCCCCAGGTAGTTACGACTCGGATCTCGGTATTTGAAAGTACTTTCAAGTTGGTCTCCTAAAGAAAGAACCCCTAGAAAACTAGGGGTTCGTCTTGTTAAGCGATGTACAAAGTCATCGTTAACGTGCCGGTTGTTGCGCCAGTAGCTGGAGCAGCCTTTACGTGGATGTCGATGGTTTCATCGGCAGCAAACGTCTTAGGTGCAACTGCGCCATCGCCAGTTGTTGCATCGCCAACAGCAAAAGAACTGCTTGCGCCGCCTGCGCGACCAATCAGTGAGCCGTTGATCATGTCGTCAGCAGTACCAGCAGAAGCGCCCCCATAACCAACATCCAAGACAAGTGCGGGGCTACCGCCAGTGTCAAGATCAGTTGAAGTTATAGTTACGCCCAATACTGTTTCGCCAGCAAAAACGTTGCACATCTGTACAACATCGTTGATTACGAGCGCCGCACCAATTGCGTACTCTGCTGTGCGAATCCCCACGTTGCCGCTAGGGAAGGGCTTGAAGGCGCTGTTTCTATCAATCGCGCCAGAGTTAAAAGTAGTAGCCATGTTTATCTATCTCCTAAAAGAAAAAAGAGGAGCCTCTCGCTCTTTTTGGCCGGTAGGTAGCCAAAGTAGAGCGGGAGGAACTTCGCCGAACGAGAGGCTCCAAACCGATTATTGGGCAGTATCTAACGCGATTACGCCGAAGTCGTTAGACACAGCGTAGTCGGGAGCACTGTTGTACTTAGGCTTACGGAAGCCGAAGATTTTACCAATGCTGATACCGTTCTGATTGCCGTAGTCGAAGATATCTTCAGTCACGGTTGGATCACCAATGTCGGCCATTGCGAGTGCTTGAGCACCGCAGAAAAGTGCGCGAGCACCGTCTACGTCTGCGTTAGCACCCCATTTATAGCCTGCATTTCCAGCGTTGCTGCTAGTACCACTTGCAGCGCCAGCAGTGTTAAATACGTGGCGATACTCATGTACCATCACGCCATCTACCATCAAGCTTGATGAGCCAGAGAATAGACTTGACTGCGGGCCACGCACGCCAGCATTTCGCACGTTAGCTAGGAAATCTGAATCTAACTTCAGATCAGCCATTTGCTGTGGAGTTACGAACATGTGGTAGACCTCTTCACCAGCGCCAGCACGAATGCCGCGTAGGTATTGGTCTTTGGCGTAGGCTTTAAGCTGTACGATTGCTCGATAGCTAATTGTGTCAGCAGCTACAGTTGCAGAAGTATCACCAGCAAGAAGGTAGCTAGAAGCGTCCCATCGGCGGTGTCTCGCAGCAGTAGGAGCACTTACGTCACCTGAGAAAGCAAGATCTGCTAAGTCGTGTCCTGACGCAGACGAAGTAGCTCTAAGTCCACCATTGGTCTTCTGTGTGTAGCCAACACCTGACAAAGTTAGGAAAGCTAGTTGGTCGATCCTGTCAGCCATTGCGTAGGCAAGTGCGTCACGAGAAGTTTCACGGAAGTTAACTACCGACTTCTGGTCAGCCAAACGGCCAGCCAAGCGGTTAGCAAAACGGAGTTGGTCAAGCTGCACGACTATGTCGTAAGCCTTTAACTGCTCTTCGTTTCCTTCTAGCGTGTTATCGCCAGTGATACCGTCTCCGGTCATGTCGGCTAACAACGTGATAACAGCGCGAGCGCCTTTTTCACTTTGAGTTAGTTCAGATACACGCTGAACCATAGCGTTCTGGCCAGAGCCAGCAAATTGATTGATAAAAGAATTATTTCGTGCAACGCGCCAGAAATCACGGCTCCATACGGTAAGCTGTTCACTGGTCAACGCTGCAAAGTTAGTAGTAGCCATTAGGCATCTCCAGATTGCATTAAAAATTACGTTAAGTTCACAGACCGTCTTTTGGAGCGGTCAAACCCGTGTACCCTATTTCGTTGGGATAACGGTTTTGCGAGTTTTAGAGAGCACGACCTCTGCGTATTTAACGTCTACAAGACGAATTCGGTTTTAGCGTGGCGACACGATCAGGTATCGTCCTGATAGACGTATTTCGGTAAGTTAGCACTACTAACTCTATAGCGCAAACAAAAGTTAGTGCTGCTAACACCTTATTTTTCCACGGGTTCTTGGTAGTACGAAAGGATGGAAAGAAGCTGTCGGATATATCTTTTTACGTCAGCCATGTTGTTGCTTAAGTTTTCATAGCTTTTCGGGGTAAGGCCATAATAGGCATTAGTCGGCGCATCGCCGTTCTCTAAGTCCGCCAAGTACTCGGACATGGTGTCCGGCGTTAGCACTGTCCACTCGACGGGAGTGGTTGAGATAGGGTTAGGTAGCGGGGGATGGTACTGAGGAGCTTTCTCTACAACCGTTACTACCTCAATAGGTGCTACTACTGGGGTACGATCTAGTACGCTGCACCCGCTAAGGAGTAATAGAAGTAATAGTTTCCAAATCACGTAGTACCTCTTTGGTGCCTTTGTTTATGATTTTCTGTATCAGCTTAGGTTTGCGTAGACTCAGCAAGTCCATATTGTGCCTCGCAAACTTCTCACGGATCGATTGAACTTCGGCCATTGATTCAGCATGTTCCTCTGTAAGAGTGCGGATTCGGCCTAGTACAACCTCTGTGCGTTCTTTTTGTTCGCGCAGATTCTTGTTTTGACCATCGATAGTGGTCTCAAGCAGGACTTGGTTTGCCTTTGATTGCTTCAATTGCACAGCAATAGCGAGCTTTTCGGCTTCAGCTTTATCGTAATAAAGTTTAAATCCTCCAAGACTCAACGCTAACGCCAAGCCAAGTCCTGCACTGATCTGCCACACTATTTATGGATATCCAGACTTTCTAGGTTTCCTTTGAGGCATCTTTTTCTTTGCCTTAGTTTTCTTCTTAGGCGGTCTACCTACAGTAGATCCGTATGTTCCTGGG
>Ga0115004_10001714_pt1 | contig 18059 bp, 18 predicted proteins | sample ArcticOcean_MG_C_10_FD_88737 | JGI IMG/M metagenome (GOLD analysis project Ga0115004, IMG submission 88737) | Marine microbial communities from western Arctic Ocean - ArcticOcean_MG_CB11_90 | ecosystem: Environmental > Aquatic > Marine > Oceanic | place: Arctic Ocean: Canada Basin | collected...
ATCAATGGATGAATAATATTGAACCATGGTGTATCTCAAGACAAATTTGGTGGGGACATAGAATTCCAGTTTGGTACGGCCAGGATGGAAAAATATTTGCAGCTGAAAGTAAAAAAGATGCAGAAATATTAGCTAAAAAATATTATAAAAATAAAACTTTCAACTTAGTACAAGAGACCGATGTGTTAGACACATGGTTTTCATCAGCTCTTTGGCCTTTTGCCACTCTTGGCTGGCCTAACAAAACGAATGAATTAAAAAAATTTTATCCAGCATCAGTTTTAGTTACCGGTTTTGACATAATATTTTTTTGGGTTGCTAGAATGTTAATGATGGGTAATCATTTTTTAAATGATACACCTTTTAAGAAAGTTTATGTTCACGCTCTTGTTAGAGATGAAAAAGGACAGAAAATGTCCAAATCAAAAGGTAACGTTATTGATCCATTAGAGTTAATTAATGAATATGGAGCTGATCCCTTAAGATTTACTTTAATTTCAATGGCATCTCCAGGTCGTGATGTGAAGCTATCTAAAGATCGTGTTACAGGCTATAGAAATTTTATTACAAAGATATGGAGTGCCAATAATTTTTTAAAAATAAACAACTGTAAAAATAATAAAAAAACAAATATAAAAAAAATTAAATTAAAAATAAATCAATGGATATATTTTGAATTTTGTAAAACTAATGAATTAGTCAACAAACATATTCAACAATTTAGATTTGATGAAGCGAGTAAGGTTCTTTATAATTTTGTTTGGCACTCATACTGTGACTGGTATTTAGAATTTTTAAAACCTATATTTAATTCAAAAAATAAAAATTCTATCCTAGAAGCTAAGCAATTCTCTTCTTTCATGCTTTTAAACATACTTAAACTCTTACACCCATTTATACCTTTCTTTACAGAACATGTTTGGCAGGAAAATAATTTTGACAAAGAAGAAAAGAGTGATTTGATTAGCTCTAAGTGGCCTATTTCAAAAAAAATACAATCATATAAAAAAAATTCTGATGAGATTGAGTGTATTATTAACATTATCACCGCAATAAGATCTACCAAAGTTCAACTTAATATTCCACCTAAAGAATATTGTGACATTATTTATTTTCAAGAAAGTAAAAAAATTAAAAAATTTATTAACAATAATATAGAAATTATAAAACAAGTGGGAAGAGTAAATAATATTATCGTTAAAGCGGCTAAAAGTAGTTTTATTATTGAGATTATAGTTTTGAAAGAAAAAATTGGTCTTAAATTTGAAACAAATATCGATTTAAATTCCCAAAAAGATAAGTTAATAAATAAGTTAAATGATATAGAAAAAAAAATTTTTTCTATATCTCAAAAACTTACCAACATGAACTACATAAAAAAAGCACCAAAAGATATTGTAACTAATGACAAGGTTTTATTAAAAGATTTAAAGATTGAACAAACTAAATTAAAAAGTATTGTATCGAGTATTAATTAAATGATAAAATTTGATAAAAAAAAACTACCTAGTAGACACACGACTTTAGGTCCTAATAGAGCTCCACATAGATCATTTTATTATGCCATGAACTTAACTCAAAAAGATGTTGCTAAGCCTTTTGTTGGTGTTGTAACAACTTGGAACGAAGCAGCTCCATGTAATACAACTTTAATGAGACAAGCTCAGTCAGTAAAGAAAGGTGTTAAAGAAGCAAACGGAACTCCAAGAGAATTTTGTACTATAACTGTTACTGACGGTATAGCTATGGGTCATGAAGGAATGAAATCTTCATTAATTTCTAGAGAAATTATAGCTGATTCTACTGAATTGACTGTGAGAGGCCATTCATATGATGCATTAGTAGGTGTTGCGGGATGTGATAAATCTTTACCTGGTTTAATGATGGCTATGTGCAGATTGAATGTGCCAAGTGTTTTTATTTATGGAGGTTCAATACTTCCTGGAAGATATAAAGGCAAAGATGTTACCGTAGTTGATGTTTTTGAGGCAGTTGGTCAACACTCTGCAGGAAAGATTTCCAATAAAGAACTTACTGAATTAGAACTAGTTGCTTGTCCCAGTGCAGGAGCATGTGGTGGCCAGTTTACAGCCAACACAATGGCGTGTGTATCTGAAGCTATTGGTCTTGCTTTACCTTATTCATCTGGAACACCGGCTCCATATTTAGAAAGGGACAAGTACTCTTATCTAAGCGGAAAAGCCGTTATGAATTTACTAGAAAAAAAAATAAGACCTAGAGATATTGTAACACTTAAATCCTTAGAAAATGCTGCGGTGATTGTAGCTGCTACTGGTGGCTCAACAAATGCAGCTCTGCATCTACCGGCAATTGCCAATGAATGTGGCATTAAATTTGACTTAATGGATGTTGCTAAAATTTTTAAAAAAACTCCTTATCTTGCAGATTTAAAACCTGGTGGAAAATATGTTGCTAAAGATATGTTTGAAGCAGGTGGTGTGCCTATTATTCTAAAAACTTTATACGAAGGGGGTTTTATACATGGTAACTGCATGACTGTTACTGGAAAAACTATGAAAGAAAACCTTAAATCAGTCAGGTTCAATGATGATCAAAAAGTTATTAGAAGATACGACAATCCTCTTTCACCTGATGGTGGGGTCGTAGGATTAAAAGGAAACCTAGCTCCAGAAGGAGCTATAGTTAAAGTCGCTGGTTTAAAAAATTTAAAATTTTCTGGTAAAGCAAGATGTTTTGACACTGAAGAACAAGCTTTTGACGCTGTTCAAAAGAAAAAATATAAAGATGGAGACGTGTTAGTGATACGTTACGAAGGTCCCAAAGGTGGTCCAGGCATGAGAGAAATGCTTTCAACGACAGCAGCAATATATGGTCAAGGCAAAGGAGAAAAAGTTGCGCTAATAACAGATGGAAGATTTTCGGGTGCGACAAGAGGATTTTGTATTGGTCACGTTGGTCCTGAAGCATTTGTAGGTGGTCCTATAGCATTACTTAAAAATGGGGATGTTATTGATATTGATGCTAACAACGGAACTATCAACGTAAGACTTACAGCTAAAGAGCTAAAAATTAGAAAAAAAAAGTGGAAACCTAAAAAAATTAATTTTGGTAGCGGTACATTATGGAAATATGCTCAAACGGTTGGCCCCACTTATAAAGGTGCAACTACGCATCCAGGTGGCAAAAAAGAAATCAAGTGTTATGCAGATATTTAAATGAAAGTTAAGCCAGTTATATTATGCGGTGGATCAGGCACAAGACTTTTCCCAAAATTTAAAAAATATCCTTCAAAACAATTTATAGATTTTGGTGGATGGACACTTTTTGAAAAAACGTTGGAAAGAATAAAAAACCAAATCTTCGACAGTCCTATTATAAGTACAAATAAAATTTATGAAAAATCTGTTCGTATTGCGTTAAAAAAAAAAAAAATAAAAAAATTTAAAATAATTTTAGAACCGTTTAAAAAAAATACAGGTCCTGCTATTATAAGTGCAGCTCTAAATGATGGTATAAAAATCAACCAGCCAATTTTATTTCTTCCTTCTGATCATTACCTTCCTAAAAAAAATATATTTAACAAAATCTTAAAATCAAATTTGTCAAATTTAAATAATAATAATATATTTATATTTACTATTAAACCCAAAACACCAAGTTCAGACTATGGTTATTTATTAAGTAAAAAGATTAATCAAAAAATAAATAAAGTTATAAAATTTATTGAAAAACCTAGTGAAAAAAAAGCCAAAAATATTATTGAACAAAAAGGGTTTTGGAATTCAGGTATTGTTCTAGCTAGAAAAGTCTCGATCATTAAAAACGCTAATAAACTTCAAAAAAAAATGTATAATTCTTGCTTAAAAGCAACACTTAAAAGTAAATCAAAAAATAATACGATAATATTAAATAAAAAATATTTTAGTAAATTAAAAGCAATATCTTTTGATTATGCGATTTTAGAAAAAGCCAATGAAATTAATTCTATACAATTAAACTTGGCGTGGTCCGACCTAGGCAGTTGGAAAGAGATATTTAAGATTATAAAAAGTAAAACTACTAAAGCTTTTATAAAAAAAAATACTTTTTACAGACCGTGGGGTAACTATAAAAATTTTTTTAAAGGTAAAAATTTTTTACTAAAGGAGTTAACTCTCAATAAAAAATCTTCTATAAGCCTGCAAAAGCATCATCACAGGTCTGAACACTGGACTATAACTGCAGGTAATCCTAAAATTACCATTGGTAAGAAATCTTTTTTTAAGAAAGTAAATGAGAGTGTTTTTATACCAAAGGGTTCAATTCATCGAATAGAAAATGTTTACAACGATGTAGTAAAAATTGTTGAGGCCCAATTAGGTTTTATTTTAAAAGAGGGTGATATTATTAGATATCAAGATGCCTATGGAAGAGTTAAATAATTTCTAGTTCTATAGGAGTGTGATCTGATGGCTTTGTTTTGCCACGTGGATTTTTATTAATCTTTATTGTTTGAATACTTTCCAATAAATTATTAGAAACCAAAAAGTGATCAATTCTCATTCCATAATTTTTTACCCAAGACCCAGCCATATAATCCCAAAATGTGTATTCTTGTTTATCTTTTTTAAGGTACCTAAAAACATCTTTAAAGCCATAGTTTATTAATTCTCTAAAATATTTTCTAATTTCAATTTTATACAAAGCATCATTTAAAAATCTACTATGATCATACACATCAATATCTTCAGGTATGACATTAAAATCTCCAGAAATTATTATATTTTTTTCATCTGATAAAGTTTTTTTAACAGATTTTAAAAACTTATTTAACCATTTTTTTTTATATTCATATTTTTCAGTGTTAATTGGATTTCCATTTGGAACGTAAATATTAATAAGTTTTATCTTTTTTTTTAAAACCTTTATATTTCCAGTTATAATTCGTGATTGCTTTAAATCATCGTTAATAAAATTTAGATCGATATTTTCTATTTTTATTTTTGATAAAAATGCCACTCCATTATAACTTTTTTGACCAAAAACAAATGACTCATAGCCTATTTTTTTAAATTCATCAGACGGAAAATTAATATTTTCGGTTTTGATTTCTTGAAGAAATAATATGTCTGGTTTGTCTTTTTTCAAATAATCTAGAACATTTACTATTCTAGCTCTAACTGAGTTGACGTTCCAGGAAGCAATTTTCATTTATACAGAAAATGAAAGGCCACACCCACATGAAGAAGCTGCTTGAGGATTTTTTATTACAAAGGAACTACCTATCATTTCCTTTTTATAATCCACAATTGATCCGTTTATAATTTTCAATGAACTATTATCGATAACAGTTTTGTTAAAAATTATGTCATCTTTTTCAATTTTTTCATCAAAAGAAAAGTTGTATTTAAAGCCAGAGCAACCACCACCTTGGACAGAAATCCTGAAGTAGCAATCTTTATTTTGCTCAGATGTAATTATAGCTATTTGTTCTTTTGCTTCGATTGTAAATTCAATTTTATTAGTCATATTAATCAAATAATGTATTATACAATTTTACCTATTTTTATGCAAAAAAAAACATTTTTTACCTACTCAAAATTAGCAGTTTCGATTAAATCTAAAGGTAGAATTCATTCTGAACCAATTAGTTCTTTGCGTTCTTCTTACCAAAGAGACAGAGATCGAGTGATTCATTCTACAGCATTCAGAAGGCTTAAGCATAAAACACAAGTTTTTGTTAATACTACTGGAGATCATTACAGAACAAGAATAACCCATTCTCTAGAGGTAGCTCAAATTGCCAGAACACTTGCTAAGTATTTTAATTTAAATGAGGATTTATGTGAAACAATAAGTCTCTCTCATGATTTGGGGCACACACCATTTGGCCATGCAGGCGAAGATGCTTTAAACGACTGCATGAAGTTGTATGGAGGCTTTGATCATAATATACAAACTTTAAGAATAGTTACACTTTTAGAAAATAAATATTATAATTTTAAAGGATTAAATTTATCAATAGAAACTATTGACGGACTAGTTAAGCACAATGGACGAGTTCTCAACCAAGATAAATTTAACAGTATATTAGGAAAAAATTTTTTTAAAGATAAAATTAATTATTTAAACAGTCCATCTTTAGAGGCTCAACTTGCAGGTATATCTGATGATATTGCCTATAATAGTCATGACCTTGAAGATGGACTCAGAGCCAAACTTTATACAATTGAAGATTTAAAAAATATTCCTGTTCTTTCTGAAATAATAAGTAAACATAAAAAATTTATCAAAGTTAAAGGTATTGATTTAGTATTAAGACAGATTATTAGAGGAATTATAAATGAAATGGTTAATGATATAATTGTAAATACAAAAAAAAATATAAAAAAACAAAAAATTAATTCAATAAAAGATATTTATAACACTAAAAGTTCGTTAGTATCTTTTTCAAACGAAATGCAATTATTTGATACATCTATCAAATCTTTTTTGAGGGAAAAGATGTATTTTAGCAAGAATGTGTTGAAAAAAACAAATGATGGAAAAAAAATTATTCACGTTTTGTTTTCAAAAATCAAAAAAACTCCTTCAAAGTTCATTAAGAAGTCAATATATCAAAGAAATAATATTGAAAGAAATATATGTGATTTTATAGCTGGAATGACCGACAGATATGCAATCAATTTACACAATTCTTTAAAATGAACATTTTTGAAATATATAAAAAAAAAATACAAAATTTAGTTAGCGCAAATTATGACGTTCTTAATATTGATCCTAAAATAAAATTTGATGGTGTTGTTATTGAAGTACCACCTCAAGAATTAAATTTTGATCTCTCTACTAATATTGGGTTAGTTTTAGCAAAAAAAACAAAACAATCGCCTGTTAAATTAGCCACCTATATAAAAGACATACTACTAAAAGAACTGCATGATTTTTCAGAAGTCTCTATAGCTGGTCCTGGATTTATAAATTTTAAATTTAACTCTAAAACGTATCAAAAAATAATATTAGATATTTTAAAATCAAACAGTAATTATGGTTCGAGTTCTGAAAAAATAGGTAAATATAATATAGAATTTGTATCTGCAAATCCCACAGGACCAATGCATATTGGTCATTCACGGGGTGCTATTTATGGAGATGTATTAGCAAACCTTTTAAAGTTTAATGGAAATACAGTTACTAAAGAATATTATATTAATGATTATGGAAATCAAATAATCAACTTTACTCAATCTGTTTTTTTAAGATTAAGAGAAATAAAATTTAATGAAAAATTTACAAGTAAAGAAAATTTATACCCAGGTGAATATGTAATTGATATTGCAAAAAAAATTTTAATAGATATCCCTGAAATAGATTTAGTAGATTTTAAAAAAATTTATCCAATTTTAAGTGAAATATCACTTAAATATTCAATGATTTTAATAAAAAATGACCTTAAATCACTAGGTATATCTCATGACAACTTTGTTTCAGAAAAGTCTTTGGTTGAAAAAGATTTGGTAGCTAAATCAATCAGATATTTACAGGATAAAAAATATGTTGAAGAAGGATATTTGAGCCCACCAAAAGGTGTAGACAAGAAAAACTGGAAAAAAACTAAAAGATTAATCTTTAAGTCCACTCTTTTTGGTGACGATACTGATAGAGCTTTACAAAAAAATGATGGTACCTGGACATATTTTGCTAATGATATTGCATACCACGCAGATAAAGTTTCTAGAGATTATAATTATTTAATCAACATACTGGGTGCAGACCACACTGGATACATTAAGAGAATTTCAGCAGCTACAAGTGCGTTATCAGATGATAAAATTTTATTAGTTTGCAGAGTCTGCCAACTTGTTAAGCTTTTTAAGAATGGTCAACCGTATAAAATGTCTAAAAGAGCTGGTGATTTTATATCTGTACGAGAATTCTTAAATGAAGTTAGCAAGGACTCTATAAGATTTATGATGTTAAACAGAAGCAATGATGTTGAGTTAGATTTTGATTTTGATAAAGTTTTAGAGAAAACAAGAGAAAATCCTGTTTTCTATGTTCAGTATTCGTATGCAAGAATTTCCTCAATATTTAGGGCTATAGGCATTGACAAAAAAAAAACTATCAAAATTGATGAGAGTAATTTTAATTTAAATGTCCATGAATTAAATTTATTCAGAAAAATTTTAGATTGGCCAAAAGTTATAGAAACTGCCTCAGTTAAATATGAACCACACCGTATACCATTCTATTTGTATGAACTGGCTACTCTTTTTCATTCGTATTGGAGTAAAGGCAACGAGGACTCAAACTATAAATTTATTATAGATGGAAAAATTAAGAGTACAAATACGCTTTTAATTATCAAGTTAGTAGCTTTAACAATTGAAAATGGGATGAAAATACTAAATGTTTCTTTGCCTAATAAAATGTAATGATTAAAAATACTTTATCAGTTTTAATATTTTTGATCATCATGTTATTTTTTTTTCTAATTTTTAATACATATTTTTCTAACAACCAGCAAAAAAAAATTAACAAGAATAGAGCTATAATTTCAAAAAAAATTCAAAATAATATTTATGAATTACCAGTTTTAATTAATGACACTTACAATGTAATAAAATTTAATTCAGGATTTGAAAATGAAAACAACAAAATTGAAAGAAATTTTTGGAAACTCTTTAAAAAAAATGATTAGAAAAGCTATTATTATAAGTATTTTAGGATTCTCTCTAACACGTCAGGAAACAAGTATTTTCAAAAAAGAAAAACCATGGGGTGTAATTCTCTTTAAAAGAAATATTTTATCTGAAAAACAGATTAAAAAATTAACAAGCTCGATCAGAAAAATAATGAAAGATTCAAATTATCCAATTTTAATTGATGAAGAAGGTGGGAGAGTTACAAGACTTTCAAATTTTTTAAATAATTCTTTATTCAGTCAAAAATATTTTGGTGATATTTATAGTGTTGATAAAAAGATTGGTTCGACTTTATATAAGAGTTATGTAAATGCAATTTCTAATCACTTACGAAACCTTGGTATCAACATTAACACATCTCCTGTTTTAGACTTACACCAAAGAAAAGCACATAAAATAATTGGTAATAGGAGCTACTCCGACAACCCAGTAATAGTTAATGAACTTGGAATTTTGTGTGTAAGATTTTACAAAAAGAATAAAATTGCAACAGTTATCAAGCATATACCAGGGCATGGAAAAGCAAACACCGATAGTCACTTTAAACTTCCAGTAGTTAAAGCTGATTTAAACTCACTTAAAAAGAATGATTTTAAGTGTTTCAAGAACATGGCAAGTCATTTCGCTATGACCGCACATATTCTTTATAGTAATATTGACAAAAAATTCAATGCTACTCACTCAAAAATTTTAATAAAAAAAATAATTAGAAAAGAAATAGGATTTAAAGGCATTTTAATTTCTGACGACATATCAATGAAAGCACTCAAATATGATATAATAAAAAATTCTAAGTCAGCATTTGAAGCTGGATGTAATTTAACTTTGTATTGTGCGGGTAAAACACAAGAAGTAATAAAATTACTCAAGGAAACTCCATATATGGATAGTTTTACAAAGAAAAAAACATCAGAATTTTATAAATTTTTAAGTTAAAATTGAAAATGGAATCAATTTCAAAAAATATTATACCCGTGGAGATTCCAAACTACTCTGGTCCACTTGAGGTTTTATTAGACTTAGCTAAAGCTCAAAAGGTTGATTTAACAAAAATTTCTATAACCAAACTAGCAGATCAATTTTTAGATTTTATTAAAGACACTAAAGATCTGAACCTAGAAGTTGCCTCAGAATTTTTACTTATGGCAACATGGTTAGCGTATTTAAAATCAAAATTACTTTTACCTGAAGATGATGATGATGATTTTAAAGCTTTTGAGGTTGCAGAAAAATTAAAATTACAATTAAAAAAATTAGAACTTATAAGATTACTATCCGATCAATTAGTAAAAAAAAATAGAATAGGGGTGAACATTTTTTATAGAGGTATAAAAGGTGGAATTAAATCAATTAACACACCGATCTATAAAGTTAGTTTGTACGAACTTTTAAAAACTTATTCATCTATAAAAATGCAAAAAGCCTTTCAAACTATTAGCATACCAAAACTTCCTGTCTTTACGACAGAAGAAGGAATTAAACAGATTAAAAATAATTTTTCGAAAATTGCTGAATGGAAAGATATTGAAGAATTAATTCCTAAAGATTTTTTCATTAATAAAAAACTTAAAAAAAGTGGTATTGCGGGAATCTTTTCTGCTAGTTTAGAGCTAACTAAACAGGGCACTACAAGTATTATGCAAAAAAAATTTTTTGATAAAATTATGATTAAAAAAATACATTAAATGAAAAAAATAATTAAAAAAAAAGATAATATTGTAAAATTTCCGAAAAATTTAAATAAACTGGAAAGACAAGTTGAAGCTATTTTATTTGCTGCATCTGAACCTCTAGATATTGAAACAATTGAAAAAAGAATACAAAGCACAAGTAACATAAAAAAAACTTTAGAAAAACTTCAATCTGATTACAGTTTCAGAGGTGTAAATCTAGTTTGTATCAAAGAAAAATGGTCATTTAGAACTGCAAATGATCTAGTAAATTTAATGTCTTTACAAAAATCTACAGAAAAAAAATTATCAAAAGCTACACTGGAAACACTAGCAATAATTGTATATCACCAACCAGTTACAAGATCAGAAATTGAAGAAATTCGTGGCGTAGCATTTGGGACTAATACGATTGAAATTTTACTTGAGCTTGATTGGGTAAGACCAGCAGGCAGAAAAGATGTTATTGGTAAACCAATTCAATATTCTACTACAGAGAATTTCTTACATCATTTTAACATCCAAAAACTAACAGACTTACCAACCATAGAAGAACTTAGCTCAGCTGGATTGATAGATACAACGACTATTGACGCTTCAATCTTTGGGACTGGAAAATTTTACAAGGAACATACGCAAAATAAAAAAGAGGATATCTACACAAATATAGAAAAAGCGATAGATGAAACGCCAGATTCAGATTGATTTAATATATTTATTTCTTTTGTATTTATGTGTATAGTAATTCTATGGTTCCCGGATTTTGGCAAATAGCAATTGTAGTTGTATTAGTGGTTCTTTTATTTGGAAGAGGTAAAATATCTTCTTTGATGGGAGATGTAGCCAAAGGTATAAAAAGTTTTAAAAAAGGTCTGTCTGACGAAACTCCTAGCGACAATGCCAAAATAGACGACCAAGAAAATTCTAACAAAAATTAATTTTAATGCCACAAATTGGATGGTTAGAACTATTAATTATAGTAGTTATAGCTGTTTTAGTGATCGGGCCTAAAGACTTTCCGTTAGTCTTAAGAAAATTAGGTTCTTGGACAACCACAATTAAAAAATATTTCTCAGACGTTCAAATAAATATTAACGAAATTACCAATCTTGATGAAAATAAAAATAAAAAAATTCCACCTAAAAAAAATAAAAACTTAAATGATAATAAAAAATAACCAAGATAATAGTTCTAGTAGTTTTGTAGGTCACTTAGTTGAACTTAGATCTAGACTTATTAAATCTTTTATTTTTTTAATTTGTTTATTTATTGGATGTTATTTTTTTTCTACTGATATTTATCGTTTTTTAGTTCAGCCATATGCCGATGCAGTTTTGGCTGAAAATTTAGATAGAAGATTAATTTTTACGGCTTTACACGAAGCTTTTTTAACATATTTAAAAGTTGCATTCTTTTCAGCTTTTTTTATATCAAGTCCTTTTTTTCTTACACAATTATGGAAATTTATAGCTCCAGGTCTTTATAGAAATGAAAAACAAGCTCTACTTCCTTATCTGATAGCAACTCCTTCACTTTTTATTTTAGGAGGATGTATAGTATATTATTTAATAATGCCTCTAGCTATAAAGTTTTTTTTAGGATTTGAAACGATCGCTGAGCCAGGAGTAATAGCAATTCAATTAGAAGCAAAAGTTAACGAGTATCTTTCCCTTATAATGAGATTAATTTTTGCTTTTGGGATCAGTTTTCAATTACCAGTAATTTTAAGTCTTTTAGCTCGAATAGGCATTATCGATTCAGAATATTTACGCCAACGAAGGAAATACTTTGTGGTAATTATTTTTGCTATGGCTGCAATTTTAACACCTCCTGATCCTATTACTCAAATTGGCTTGGCACTTCCTTTATTATTATTGTATGAATTATCTATACTGACTGTTAAATTTATAGAAAAAAAAGAAGATGCATAACATTAAAGAAATTAGAAAAGATATAGATTTTTTTAAAAAAAAAATTTCAGAGAGGAATAGCAAAATAAATTTTGATGATTTAATTTCTCTTGATAAAGACAACAGAGATTTAATTCAACATAAAGAAAAAAAAGAGCAAGAAAAAAAATTATTATCTAAATCAAAAGATCCAATAAATTTTGAAAAATCAAAAGAACTATCTTTAGAAATAGAAGAATTTGCAAAAAAACAAATTATTTTACAACATAAGATTTTTACTACTCTTTCAAATATACCCAATATTGCACGAGAGGATGTACCCATTGGTGTGGATGAGCTGTCAAATAAAATTATTAAAAAAAATGGTAATATAAAAAAATTTAACTTTCCAATTAAAACGCATATAGAAATTGGAGAAAAAAATAATCAAATAGATTTTAAAACTTCATCTAAGCTTTCCGGTTCTCGTTTTGTGATCTTAAACTCACATTTTGCCTTATTAGAAAGGGCATTGATTAATTTTATGCTGGATATACATGTTAGAAAGTTTTCTTATACTGAAATTTCACCTCCATTAATTGTTAATGAAAATGTAATGTTTGGAACTGGTCAACTACCTAAATTTGAAGTAGATCAATTTGAAATTAAACCAACCAAAAGTGAAGAAAGAAAGTTTCTTATACCAACAGCTGAAGTTGTTTTGACAAATTTAGTTCGTGACTCTGTAATAGATTCTAAAAATCTACCTTTAAGATATGTTGCATCAACTCCGTGTTTTAGGAAAGAAGCAGGTAGTTATGGTAAAGATACAAAAGGCATGATGAGGCAACATCAGTTTTATAAAGTAGAGTTAGTAAGTATAGTTGAGCCAGAAAATTCTTTGGTTGAGTTAGACACAATTCTTAATTGTGCCGAAGAAATTTTAAAAGTTTTAGAAATTCCATACCAGGTTATTCTCTTAAGCTCTGGTGACATGGGATTTAGCGCAGAAAAAACATTTGATATAGAAGCTTGGATTCCTTCTGAGAACAAATATAGAGAAATATCAAGCTGTTCATCCTGTGGTACTTTTCAAGCAAAAAGGATGAACGCTAAGTATAAATCACCTGGTGGAACTGAATATGTATCAACTTTAAATGGGTCGGCATTAGCTGTAGGTAGACTTATGATATCTTTGATTGAAAACTATCAAAATGAAGATGGTACTGTGTCGATACCGCTTGTATTGAGAAAATACATGAACAATCTAGAAAAAATATAGAATTTTTTAATTATGTTCTTGTTAAAATATTCCAGATATTATATTTAATCTTCTATTATGAATGGACAAGGAATAGCACAATTTATACCCCTAATTCTAATTTTTGTAATTTTTTACTTTTTTTTAATTAGACCACAACAAAAAAGAGCAAAAGACCATTTAGCTATGGTAGCTGGCCTAAAACGAGGTGACGAAGTTATAACATCAGGTGGTATACTTGGAAAAGTTGAGAGAGTTATGGAAGATGACAGGATTGAAGTTATCTTAGGAGATAACGTCAAAGTTCAAATTATCAAATCAACAATTACAAGCCTGCTACAAAAAACCGAAGCTAAATAATAAATTTTTTTGTGCTTAGTTTTACAAAAATTAAAGTTTTATTTATATATTTAATTTTAATTTCAGCTATTTTTTTTGCTTCTTTAAATTTTAAAAACAATAATTTAATAGATAAAAATGTTAACCTAGGACTAGACCTTCAAGGTGGATCGTACATTTTACTAGAGATTGATACCAAACCTTTAATAAGTCAAAAACTTCAGGCCAAAGTAATTCCAATTAAAAAGCTATTAAGTGAAAATGAAATAAATTTTAAAGATTTTATAATAACAAAAAACAATATTACTTTTACAATCGACGAAGAAAAACAAAATAAATTTAAAAATCTTTTTTTTAAACAAAAAGATAATGTAGTTAATAATTTTATTTTTGAGTATAATAAATTTGAACTAGACCTAGAGTTCAATCAAGATAAGGCTTTTATACAATTTTCGAATTTTGGCCTTGTAAACTTAAACAACGCAGCCTTAAAACAATCAATAGAAATTATTAGAAGACGTATTGATGATGTAGGAACAAAAGAACCAACTATCCTGCAGAGAGGGGATAAAAGAATTTTAGTTGAGTTACCAGGGATAGATAACCCTGATAGAATTAAAGAATTACTTGGTAAGACTGCCCAATTGACTTTTAGACTTGTTTCAAAAGATGATGGCTTTGGTTCTGAAAAGTTAATTTTATCAGAGAGTGAGGAAGAGCTAACGGTCAATAAGAGAGTTATTATTAGTGGAGATAATTTAGTTGATGCCCAGCCTCAATTTGACAACCAATCCAACCAACCTATTGTACTTTTTACATTAGATAGATTGGGAGCACAAAAATTTGGAAAAATCACAACCGATAATGTAGGTCGCAGACTAGCAATTGTACTAGATAATTCTGTAATTAGCGCCCCACAAATACGTGAGGCTATTATAGGTGGCACCGGAACTATCTCTGGAGGTTTTTCTTTTCAGGAATCTACAGATCTAGCTTTGTTATTGAGATCCGGTGCTTTACCTGCACCAATTAATATTGTTGAAGAAAGAACAGTTGGTCCAGATTTAGGAAAGGATTCAATAGATGCTGGAGTATTTTCTCTTATTGTAGGATTTATTTTAGTTATTATATTTATGTTTATTAAATATAGAATTTTTGGTTTGGTTTCTAATATTTCACTTATTGCAAACTTGTTTATGATGGTTGGAATTTTAACAATTCTTGAAGCAACATTGACACTACCAGGTATTGCAGGAATTATTTTGACAGTTGGTATGGCTGTTGACTCAAATGTTTTAATTTACGAAAGAATAAAAGAAGAGTTGAAAACAGAAAAATCAATCATTCATGCTTTTGACACAGGTTATAATAAAGCTAAGATTACTGTTATTGACGCTAATGTTACCACTTTAATAGCTGCTGTTATTCTATTTATTTTTGGATCAGGACCAGTAAAGGGTTTTGCAGTAACTCTTGGAATTGGCATAGTAACTACTCTTTTTTCTGCATATTTTATTGCAAGACACTTAACATCAATTATTGTTTTAAATGACAAGGAAGGAAAATATTTTAAATTATAATGAATAATAAAATAAATTTTTCTAAATTTTTTAATACGGCTAATATTATTTCATTATTAGCTGTTCTTATTAGTATTTTTTTTTTATTTTTTAAGGGATTAAATTATGGTGTAGATTTTAAGGGTGGCACTCTATTAGAAATTAGAATTGAAAATAAAAATATTCAAATTCAAGATATAAGGGGCTCATTGAACATGCCTGAATTAGGCGATGTAAATGTTAAACAATTTGGTGAAAAGGGTGATTTTTTAATTAAGTTTGAAAAAAATGCAAATAAAGATGAAAAATTTATATCTGAATTAAAAATCTCAATTTCAAAAAAAATTGGCTCAGCGGTAAATTTTAGAAGAGTTGAAACTGTTGGTCCAAAAGTAAGTAGCGAACTTCTTAAACAGGGTATTACAGCAATAGCCTTAGCATTAGGAGCTATGTTGTTTTACATCTGGATTAGATTCGAATGGCAATTTAGTCTTGGGTCTATTATTGCACTTATACACGACGTGGTTATTACCCTTGGTATTTTTTCTATTTTATCTTTTGAGGTAAATCTTTCTATAGTTGCAGCAGTTTTGACAATAGTTGGTTATTCTATGAACGATACTGTAGTAATATTTGACCGTATTAGAGAAAATTTATTAAAATATTCAAAACTTAAAACAAACGAAATTGCTGATATATCTGTAAATGAAACTTTATCTAGAACAATAATAACTTCTTTAACAACGTTACTAGCATTATTTTCAATATTTATTTTAGGTGGTGAAATTTTAAAAGGTTTTTCTTTTGCCATGATACTAGGTGTTGTAATAGGAACTTATTCTTCAATCTTCGTAGCGAGTCCAGTTCTTAATTATTTTAAGGTAACACAAAAAACTCTTTTAAAAGATGATGATATATAGTTTTTAGTAAAGATTTTGAGCAGCTACCATCGAAAGTAACATTGGCAGAGAAATTAAAGTGTTAGTTCTCGAAAATAACATCGCAGTTCTTGCTGATTTTACTTTTTCTTCTGGCGTACATTCTACCATCCCAAGAGCTTTTTTTTGATTAGGCCAAATTACAAACCAAACATTGTAGGCCATTATTATTCCAAGCCACATTCCAATTCCAATTGCAGTATTTTTCCCAAAGCCGCTTCCAATTCCAAGTGTCATCGCTTGATGAACATAGCCATTTAATGTAGCTACAATTAATCCTGTTATAATAGTTGCTAACGCAGCCCATCTAAACCAAAACAAAACCGCTGGCGCTATAACTTTTGATATAGCTGGTTTTTGATCATCTGGAATTTTCGGCATAGAAGGAATTTGTACAAAGTTTAAATACCAAAGTAATCCAACCCACATAATACCGGCAATAACATGCAGATACCTGAACAACCAGCTCCAGAATATTCTATCAAATGCGAATCCATCACCAAAAAAATGTAGGCTAAAGAAAAGTAGTATTGTAAGAACAATTGAAGCGTGAATAGTTTTAGATAAAGATTGTAATAAATTTCCCATGATTCTCTTATAGCATAAAACTAATTATCTATGCAGTTTTTTTCATCGTATCCTTGAACAAAATATCCTTTAAAAATTGACCTGTATAACTTCCTTTTGTTTCAGAAACTTTTTCTGGAGTACCTTCTGCTATTATTTCACCACCTTCTACACCACCTTCAGGCCCCATATCAACAACCCAGTCAGCTGTTTTAATTACATCTAGATTATGCTCAATTACAACAACTGTGTTACCTGTGTTTACAAAAGCCTGTAATATTTCTAAAAGTTTTTTAATGTCATGAGCATGAAGTCCAGTAGTAGGTTCGTCTAATATGTAGAGAGTCCTGCCCGTTGATCTTTTTGATAATTCTTTAGCTAATTTTATTCTTTGAGCCTCACCACCAGAAAGGGTTGTAGCTTGTTGACCAATTTTTATATAACCTAAACCTACGTGCTTTAATGTTATTAGTTTTGATCTAATTGTTTGAATGTTTTCAAAAAAATCACAACCTTCTTCAACTGTCATGTCTAGAACATCAGCAATATTTTTATCTTTGAATCTAATTTCTAAAGTTTCTCTATTGTATCTTGTTCCCTTACAGGTGTCACAAGGTATAAATACGTCCGGTAAAAAGTGCATTTCATAAGTAATAACGCCGTCACCTTCACATGTTTCACACCTGCCACCTTTAACGTTAAAAGAAAATCTTCCTATTTTATAGCCTCTTGCTTTTGCCTCTGGTAGAGAAGCAAACCAGTCTCTTATTGGTCCAAACGCACCAGTATATGTTGCTGGATTTGATCTTGGTGTTCTTCCTATTGGAGATTGATCAATATCAATAATTTTATCTATCAATTCTGTACCTTTGTAATTTCTAAACGCCTTAGGTGTTTTTTTTGCTTTTGTTGTATTTAAGATTAGATTTAAAGCATTAAAAAGCGTATGAAGAACTAAAGTTGATTTCCCACTACCCGAAACTCCAGTTACACAAGTAAATGCACCAATTGGAATTTTAAGATCAACTTTTTTTAAATTGTTACCTGTTGCACCAAGAATTTCTAAAAATCTACCATTTTTAGCTGTCCTTCTTTTTCTTGGCAGAGCTATATATTTTTTCCCAGATAAATAATTTCCAGTTATACTTTTTGTATTTTTAACAATGTCATCAT
>Ga0115004_10001721_pt1 | contig 18028 bp, 12 predicted proteins | sample ArcticOcean_MG_C_10_FD_88737 | JGI IMG/M metagenome (GOLD analysis project Ga0115004, IMG submission 88737) | Marine microbial communities from western Arctic Ocean - ArcticOcean_MG_CB11_90 | ecosystem: Environmental > Aquatic > Marine > Oceanic | place: Arctic Ocean: Canada Basin | collected...
AAATATACGTAGTTAGGATTGTAATTAGGATGATCTCGGTCGAATTTCTGCCAGCCTGGACATTTTTGTTCAATTAAGTAGTTTAAGCAATCGATTCGGTCGTTTACGTGAGCTTCGAAACAAGCACCCGAATTCCAAGGACAGTCGTTTTCGTGTAAGTATTTCAAAACGTCCAAGTGACCTTTTGCGGCAGCGTACCAACACGCACACGCATCCATAGGACATCCATTTTCAACGCAATACTTGACCATGGCAAGATTTCCTCGTATTGCTGCAGCATTGATCGTATGTGAACCCCAATCACAATTCTTCACTTCTCGCGCCCAAAACGAGATATTCGAGTTTGTACATTTCAGCGATTCTTGAGCAGTATGGCAGCATAATATATCAAGTTGTTATTACTCTTTCTATTGCTAACAAGAACTGGATATTATCACCACCATCTCTATTCTTTCTACAAACCCATCGTCGTCGTAAAAAAACTTAAACTACCAAACCAATCAAATCAAAATCAATCGCGATATCGCGCGTATAAAAACAAGTCTTTAATTAAGCGAATTTCCTCCTCTTCTTTTAATATATTACTTAAACTATTATTATCATCCACTTCATCATCGTTCGTGATGATATATAATTTATAATAATCATCGAAACAAAAGCCGCTCCTTTTTGAATCTAAATCTAAACAAATTGCGCAAATCAAATCCCAACGAGATTCTGGCCACTTTGGAACGTGCGACGTTGATTGAAAATCAAAAGTACGCATTAACAACGCCAAGTATTTCTCGCACTGTAATTTCTTATTCAATTGATTTGATGAGCGCAAAATTCGGTTCATACTGGCAGCGAATTCATTGGAAGTAGATTGAGCAAATTGAGCGCTTCTGGAATCTCGAAACGGCAGTTTTTGCGCACAAACTTCTTCATCATCATCATCATTTAAAAACTTTGAACCAAAATGCAAGTGCGTACTCTTTGACACCCACGCATCTAATACCATCCAAGTTTGACCAAATAGCGATAAATCTTCTTCTTTTTTTTTTAGAATAAAAAAAGATTCTTCATCTTCTTCTTCTTCTTCTTCCGATTCTTCTTGCTCCGATTCCTCTGTTTCCGCCGCTTCATCGTTTTCTCCATGAGGTGAATATTTCTTATAAACGGGATTCGCTAACAACGCTTTTTTAATGAGCTCGCGATGAAGAACGCTATTGTCGTTGATGTCGTTTATGTTGTTTCCATCATCAAAAATCATCTTTGCATCTTCTCCGTTCAAGTCAACGTCATGATCATCACCGTCGTCTCTTCCCTCCTCCTCTAAACTAGTATCTAAATTAATATTCATCGGCGAATCTGGACGTAAAGGTACGGAACTTAACTGACCTTCTGCAAATCTGCCCCCTATTGAAGGAATAAACTTTGAAGATTTGCTATTGTTCGTTCTCATGCCTTCCTCGTGAATATCAAAATAAAAAATACCAACTTCTTCTTTTTTCTCTTCTTTTTTCTCTTGTACCAAATTGTTGTTGTTGTTGTTGTCGTTGTTGTCGTCTTTTGTTTTTAATGAATCGTCGAGCTCTTTATTCCATTTCACCGACTTTTCATTCTTCTTAATATTATTATTATTATTATTATTATTCTTATTATTATTCTCATCATTATTTGCGACAGTTTTAACCGACTGATTGCTAGTATTATTATTATCATTATTATTTTCTGTCATCGTCATTTTTTTATCAAAATTGCGCTCGATAACATCGAGAGAATTCATAGTCGATTCACTAAAATTAGTATGTCTATCCGATCGCGGCGGTAAGCTTTTCTTATCATCAACCTTTTCCCTTAAGAATTTTTCACAAAAAAGCTCAGACTGTTTGCGATGAGCAGCAGAACAATACGTCTTTTCATCGTCACTTAATAGTTTCATGATTGCTTTTGATTTATATCCTACTCCTCCATTGTTGTTTTTATTACTATTATTGTTATCATTAGTATTATTATTGTGATTAATTTTCACGTAAACGCAATCCTTTGAGCATAATGGCCAACCACACTTCCCTGTTAAGCCTCTCTCTTCGCACGCATCTTTAAATTCGCTTCTCGTCAACGACTTCTCAACCATATCAACTAACTGACTTTCTGTATCAAATTTTTCCAAAGTCATGAAGAGCTCGACAACTCTTAACGTTTGTCTACGGTCTCGCATTGTTCTCCTCGCTTGCTCTAAGACGTTTATCGATGGCGTTGAAGCGCTGTTAATTTTTTCTGAATCATCGTCATCCTTCATCTCTTCATCATTTGTTGTTCTTGTTGTTCTTGTTTTTAGTATCGACTTTATTGCATCTGCTTCACTTTTATAATTCTTATAGTTATTTGTCTCGTTGTTATTGTTGCTGTTCATCATTACCGACTGTTGTTGTTGTTGTTGTTGTGGTAAAACCGCTCTTTTTAAAGATGCAGTCGTCGTCGTCGTCGTCGTTCTCGTCGCTTTATTATTATTCGTTTCTTCGAGCGCCCAAGCAAAGTTCCTTTCGTCTGCAAACTGTCTCTGTTCTTCTTCTTCATCATCATCTTCGTTCGTCGTTCGTGTCGTCGAATTAATCGTAGTAAACTTTGTTGTCAACATATTCACATCGTCGTCGTCGCAGAGCATTTCTTCTTGCTCCTCTGCCGCTTCTTCTTTTGTCTTATTACTATGGCCAGGGTATTCGAACATCATAGGTACATCGCTTACGCCCGCAGATGAGTAGTTCATTTATGTATTTTTATTCTATTTCTATTTCTTCCTATTACACGTATTATTATTATTATTGTTATTATTTAATTATTAGCCTGTGATGTGTGTCAATCAGTCTGCTTTGTGATGTATAATAGTGTTCTAACAAGCTGATGGGCACGATTTCTATAAATGTTTAAAAATCATTACATGGTATATATTATCTACTATTGCTGTTTATTTATGGCATGTGTGTGTGTATAGTTAGTGGGTAACAGTCTAACGCTCTAACGCGCTCTCTCGTGCGTGCGTGCGTGCGTGTGTTCACGACTATGACTTTGCGTTTTTGTCCACTATTTTCAACGCGGAGAGTTTTTGAACGACGTTTATGTCAAACATTGGCGGCGGCGTATGCATAGAACTCAACGGCGAAACTGAACTTTTATTATTGATTGGAGAAGGCGTAGGAAATTGTGTTTTTTTTGTCGACATCGATGGCGCGCTGTTTTCATCTCCTCCTACATACGTGTGTGGTTTTCCTCCGCATTCGGTTATGATATCTTCCACGCTCGGCTTGCCTTGAGTGAAATATAAAATCTTCTCAATACACTTTGCCAAGACTTCGTTTTCAAATTCAGGTCGTTGACACATGAACTCAATGTCTTGCAACTTTTCAAAATAAAACTCTCGCTCGCGTTCGGCTTTTTCAACCTCCAATCGTAAAGATGCCAAATCCTCTCGCATGCCAGACGCGTTCGTATTATTATTATTTTCTCCTCCTTTTTTCTTATTCGTCATTACTTTTGTTGTCGTCGTCGTCACAGTTGCTGTCATCGTTTCCAAAGATGATGTTGATGCAATATTACCATCGTCATTAGTGCTAAAATTAGTATGATGAGTCGTTTGGTTGTTGTTATTGTTTCGTTTTGTCGTCGGTTTCTTCGCGACGAGTTGTGATGAATTAGTATTACTCGTATTATTGTTACTGTTCATATAAGAAGCAGAAGAAGAAGAAGATGAACTGAATAAACCTCCTCCTTTTGAGTTCATCCTTCGTTGGTTCGGATCATACCCTTCCGTAGCCTCTCCAACCGTAACATCGAAATATCTCTTCATCCATTGTAAGAACTCTAAATTATCTAAAGGTCTCGCTTTACATAACTTTTCGACTTCGATGTTCTTTGGAATCTTCAGTTTATCGAATATGGTCTGTAGAACTTTATAATTCTGCACGTACTCATGCTCCTTGTTCGCTTGGAAATTCACTTTATGTATTGGTACTATGTTCAAATGTGCTGCGTCCATGATTTGACAATAAATGGCTCCAGAGGCACATTGTTCCACTTTTTGTATTCTTAAATTCAGTAGTTGATTTAACCAACTGAGAAGTTCGTTCCTGCCTACGAAGAACGCAGGGTCCATCATACCAATACCGGACATTTTATTCTTATCCTTTTATCCTACTATTATTATTACTATTGATATATTATTTCCTTTCTTTATATATTTCTTATGACAAGATGGGTGGCTGTGATGTTTTACGTTTTCTTTTTTTTTGCGTACTACTGTATGATTTGCCGTTTTACCCCTTCTCTCTCCCTATGGATATATCTGTAAATACTCCACGTTGTTTTTTCTTACCCCTCCCTACACATCATACTTCATACATTATATTTTCTATACTCCCATCAGCAAAAGCCAGACAGCACGTGTCACAAAACCTCCATCACTTTTTGTTTATTTATTATTTATTTATTTCATCAGTTGTAGTATACACAAATGGGAAAACCGACGCGCGCGAAAAGTTTACAGCGCGTCCGATCTATTAAGAAGAAGGTTAATTTCCCGTTAAGTTGGTACTCTTTCGATAAGACGTGAGTTATTACTATTTATTATATGTATTATTTTTATGTATTTATGTGTATTCGTGCGCGCGCGCGCGTGTTTATTATTTTCTGTAAAGTATGTATCAAAAGCTCTGTCTGTTCTTGAAAGATGGAAATTGTACTTTAAATAATGGGTGCCTACCTTTTATGTATATCCACCGCGCTGTGATGTTTCTAATTTATTGTCGATGATCGCACTAGTACGTGTGCTGTGATTATAATTCATTACTGAGTGCGCGAGAGAGATAATATTATAGAAAGATATAAACCAAGTTCGTTTTCCGTTTTGTTTTATTTTGTTTCTCAAAGTGGTATTGTAGAAGAGTTTTTTAACTAACAAGAAATCAAACGTTTCTCTCTTCTCTCTTCTCTTCTAAAGTGGCGCCGAACTAGTCGCCACAGAGTCAGGTTTAGCTCTTTATTATATAATCGCGAACCTAATCGCGGCATCGTTGTTTATCTATTTCGCATATGGATTTGCTTCCCAACGAGATGTTGAGACAATCATAGGGAAAGAATTTGCGAAAGACGGGTATGATTGTCAACCATTAGTACCGGATTCAGAGTACGCTTTGTTGATGACTTACAATCAATGCATGTCCAAGTTATTCTCTCCTCCAACGAACGAGAATATGATACCGTACGGTGTGTGGGAAGATACCATATACGGTCCGATTTATGATGGACCATGGAATTTTACATATCGAAGCCAAGCGAGCTATGAATTGTTTACGTTTTATCATCAACCGTTCCCTACGATGTCGAATATGACGTATACATTTAATCGCGAATGCGCGTTGCCAAAGTTCAATGGCTATGAGAAGACGAAGAAGTATTCGCCCGATATATCAATCGATCATCCGTTGAAACTCGCCGTCGAAGAGTCGATCGTCAATTGTGCGGAGAATTATTGTACAGGATTTGGTCCATTTGGAATTTCAAATAAAAAGCTGAACGCATCTTGGTTCGCAGAAGAATCTTATATTAATGAATATGGATACCAAAATTTGCCTGAGGACTATGTATATCCGATATACGGATTCACTGAAGATGAGGTTTATGGCGAAAGCGGAGAAGAGCAATTTGTATCGGAGACGATATATGGAGTATTGACGTTTCACGTCGACGATAAAGTCGACTATGTCAGTCAATGTGAAAACGATAGTTTCCCTCAAGCGTTTCAAGATGATTTGTTCGCAAACGGGACGTACGCTTTCCCGAAAGTTTGGTCAACTGATTCCGCACTTAGTGAAGTGAATAAAGATGATAGAGAAAAAGTTGATTTCACGGTTCAATTGCGTCCGCGGAGTTTAGGCATTACGCCATTCATGCCAATGCATTCGATGCGCTCGATAGGAACTCATTTCTCTGGGAAAAACTATCAAAACAGATGCGATTTCGCTGATAGACAAATCGCCAAAGAAACGTATGAATATGTCTATTCATGGCCAAACTGCCACCCGTGTGATTCGTTCAAGCGCGCGCCACCATTTTCGTGCTCGCGTTCAGTGCCTAAAGGAGCAATCGAAATTTTAGCGCTTTCGCTATCGAACACTTTGTTCTTCCTCTCCTGGCTCGTTTGGTTCGGGCCAATTTTGTTCATGCGTTGGAAACGCAATCAATTGAAAGCGGGACAAGAAGAAGAGCCCGAACCGAACGAAACTGTCAGTACGCGTATCAGTAGTGTGGTTTAAATCATTCTTCTTATTATTTATCACAAATTTATGCTCATTTGAAACATTGCACGCGTAAGGACTACTTTCATATAAATTAATTGTTCGTTTTTACGCGTGTATGTGTTCTTGTGACGTCGTAACACAGAGCGCGTGCGGCGTGCTTTCTTGTTGCAAATGTGAACCAAGATACAATTTGTACAGTACGTTTTTTATCACGTACAAGCACGAACGAGAATTTGTAATTTACTAATTTTGTATCGCGAAAATTTCAACGCGTTTTACATTTTAAGCAGCAGTTTTTTTATTGATGCAATAACAAATAAGTTTGCAGCAACGCTTAATAGTAAATGAGATTGACTAGAAGATGAAGATGAAGCAAAACGATCGCGCTTGTGATAATAATAATAATCATTATTATTATTATCGTCATCGTCATCGTCATCGTCATCGTCCTCTTATTCAGCAGCTTAATATTCTAACGAAGAACATTTTCGTAATAGTATTAACTTTAGTATTATTATCACCAACATCGTCGTTAACGAAACAAAGTCAAAAATTCATTACTGGGACGACTAATTTAATAATAAAACGAGTTAAGGCCGATGCTTTGGGGAACCCAGAGGTTGGCAAAGACCCGAGAACGATAGAAAACTGGATCGATTATAGAGAACATTTTTTATCATTAAACGAAGATGTTCAGGATAGAACACTAATTGCAGATGGGAACACGCCATGGATCGAACACGTAAGTTGGGAACCAAGAATATACGTCTATCATAACTTCCTTTCCGAAAAGGAGACGAAACATTTAAGGGACGAATATAAGAAGAAGAAGAACGAAAACGATATGTTCGAATTCAAGAGAGGTCACGATGAAATTGTAAATAAGATCGAGCAAAGATTATCTGCGTTCATCATGCTTCCAGAGACGCACGGCGAAAACATGTTCATCGAAAAGACAAAGAACGGGTACGCAGAAAGACTAGAGATTTTTGACGAGAACAAAGATGGTGAAGCATTAAAGAATGGCGGGCAAAGATTTGCAACGACCGCGTTGTTTTTAAATACAATTTCAGAAGGTAAAGGAGGCGAACTCGTGTTTCCAAAAGGCACGGAGAGACTTTTTGATGATAGCAATAGTTACAATAGCAATCCTAGCGCATGCGCGGAGAAATATAAAATCTTTGTCGAACCAAGAGCAGGCGATGCAGTTCTATGGTTCGGAACGAAGCATAACGGTAATGATGATTTGACATCGGCGTCAATGCGATGCGATGCAATAGTTGAAGGAGAAGAATTGTTCACTGCATATAAGCGTTGGCGAGTAGGTAGGTATAACCATGGCAACTTTTTACCAAAAGATGACGTTGATGTAGAGGCTTCAAACGAGTTTTGAAAACGTACCATATTACGGTAATTTACTAACTTTCTATTGTATTGTATATATATATAATCTACTGCGGCGTTACAAGCTCTAATTATTATTGTTTTTCTTCTTCTTCTCCTTCTTTTGGTGGTAAAAATACCGCTCGCTGAGACATTGTTTTCTCTTCCTCATCTTCTCCGAACAAATCGAGTACGCCAACTTTCTTCTTCTTATTACTCTTCTTCTTTTCTCCCTCAGCGGCGGCGGCGACGGTATTGATACTATCATTCTCTAGTACAGAAGGAGATGGGGGTGGTGGCGATGGCGACAAGTTTCTTTTTTTCGACAACGGCAAATCTTCCACCGCAGCCGAAGTTTTATTCTCATGATCGATTGAAGGCGACCGTGTTTTTGCTTCTGTTTGTTCCTTCTTTTCGCTAATAAGATCTAGACTATTTGTCGGTGTCGTTTCTTTTTTAATAGGTCTCTGCGGACTGTTTCTAAATCCTGGTTTCCACAAGTGTACTTGCGTTGAGGCTCCGAGAGCATCCATTAAAGGAGGTGAGAGCGATCGTGGTCTCCTTGACGATGGTACGATTTCTTGGTGAACCGATGGAGCCGAAGAAGTTGGCGGAGGCGGCGATAAGCTCCCAGTGGACGTTGACTTTCTTCCACCACTCCCACCAGAATCGCCTTCACTACCATCTTGATAATCCTCTGACTCAAAGTAATCTTCTTCATCTTGAGTCATTGAAGAATCTCGTCGTCGTCTCTGCGCATCGTAAGCAGCACGAGCAGCGATGGTTTCTCGAGATAAATACCCACTCGAAATTTCAGAGCCATTCAAACTCGGCGCCGGTTGAATGCTCGACGTCGTTACAGTTGTAGTTTCTTTCGAAGGGTTCACATTCATCTCGTGACGTTCTTTTAATAATTTGAACGTATCGCAGTATTCCACCGTATCGACGAAATCTTTAAATTTCTCCAACAAATGCGCGACGAGGTTTCGCACGTTTTCTCTACGCACGAAATCAACAAGTTCTAAAATTGCCGAGTTTAAGAGGTTATACTTCTCTCCATTCGCGCGAAACGCTCTCACAATTGGCTCAAACAAATCCGATTTGATCAAGTAACGATTATAGAACTCATCTTTTAATCCAACGCACGCTCGAAGTAATTTCAAAGCTGCTAAAACAACGAATTTTTCCTTGCGTCTTGTCAACGCCACAACTTTCACCAAAACGTTATTTCGCAGGATGTAATATTTGATCCTATACCCGTGATGCTGCGCCATGAATACCAAAAGATCAACTATTTTGGTCAAACTCCACGGATGCACGAATTGCTTTTGTTGTTGGTGACCATTTTCTGGAGAAGAGCAATCTTCTTCGTTAACAGAACCAAAACTTATTCGCTCGGTCAATTTGTCCACGAAATTATCGTAAAACATTTCCAAGTACGTATTCTTTTCAGTCTCTTGATCCATATTATCCGGGTCTGCTAAGATGGTCAAAATTTCTAAAACAGTGCCTTGTAAACCGTCGCTGCCGTCTAAGAAGAGTCTGACTAATTCAGACATCATCGCGTGCTTTTCTTGCTTTACGAGCTTTTCTCTTAAAATCACTGGATCGTGCAAAAGAGCGGACATGAAAACATCCGCCGCTTTTACTTGCACTTGCTCGCTATTTCCTTCTTTCAAAGCCATCGTTAAAACGTTCAATAATCCTAAATCGTAGAGTTTTTGATAAAGTTCCGTACGGTGCTGAATCTGCAATCCACTTGCTAAGTGACAAAGTTCTTGCAAGAAGAATGTTAAATCCGTCCACTCTGCGTTTTGTTCGCCAAGCGTAGTCGTCGCGTTTAACTTTTCAAAAAGCGAATTTAGGAAAACGGGATCTTCGTCCAACTCTCTAACAACTTCAGCGTTGTTGAACATCATTATCGAATGCAAAGTTTGGAACACCTGGTCGTCCAAAACGCTCGGTAGTATGACATCTTTCAAATATTGAATTCGATACGTTTGATGGATTTTAGCCTTGGTGACTTCGTTTGTGATTGGAACGACTTCTTTAAATACAGCGACGTTTTTCAGAAACTCGCGATGATTCGAGCGATTTTCAACCGGAATATTCGGATCGAATTCTAAACTACCTACTACTTCCCATACGAACTCTTCAGAGAACATGCAATCGAATAAATTCGCCTCGTTCAACATCACCATTCCTTTTACACAGCGATACATTTCGTGCAAACCTTCATCGTCTTCGAGATCTTCGCAGGTTGTGAAAATAGAAAGCAAACGCTTCAAATAATCTGGCGTATTCAAAATCATCGACGCTATTGATTCTCTTTGAAACGGAGAGCATTCGTTCAATACCTTTGTAATATTTGAGAGTTCTGATAAATTTGGTTCTGGTAATCTTGCTAGAGCGGCTCGATGAAAGTGATGATGATGATGACCGGCAGATTGTGAATCATCGCCTTCGTAGTAAAACGATTTCCCAGAAAACTCTCCATATTCATCAATATTTCCTCGAATTTGACCTCTTTGATGATTTAAATGGCTGCTGTTAAAACCATCGACGTTCAAATTATCATCGTCTAAATCTTCTAATTCAAACGGCAATCGAGGTCCAAACATCATCTCGTTATTGTTGTTGTGATTGTTATTCTTCATCATCATGTTTCCACTCATGTTCGTCAATTTTATGCTGTTATTGTTGTTGTTGTTGATCATATGCTGCTTTCCACTCCCATGATTGTTGTTGTTGTTGTTGTTGTTGTTGTTGCCAAAATTTATTCTTTGAGCGTTTTTAATCTGCTCCCAAATAAAGTCGCAACCATCGACGCTTTGAAAACTCAAAGCCAAATCTAAGTTTTCTGGCGGCGGTTCTACCCAGCTAATGATTGTTTGTTGCCCTGACCTTGAATACGCAGATTCTTGCCCACTTTCTGGTTTCGGTTCTTCTAAGATTCTATGTACTAACAGTGGAGCGGCGTTACTTTTATTCTTTGATGTCGTTATTAAACTCATCATCTTTTCGTCCTCGTCGTCGGCGTAGATGACTAGACCTATTGAAGAGAGCGCTTCGACGTATTCGCATGAAACGATTCCTGTTCCAGTATCGTCCCAATACCCTTCAGCATTCAACTTGTACACTTTCACGCGTTGCATTTCGTTATTATTGTTATTTCTATTATTATTCTGAACGACAACGTTATTATTCATAATCATCACTCCTGGCGATACTTCCTTCTCTGATGTTATTTTAGTTCTTCTTCTTGTTGTTGTTCCTTTTTCTTCTTTGTTCAAATCATCATCATCTGAATCATCATCATTGTCCAAATCATCCAAATCATCTCCTAAATCTTTACCATCCTCATCTTCATCATCGTCTTCATTCATATCACTCTTTGAATCATTATTATTATTATTGTTGTTGTTGTTGTTGTTGTTGTTGTTCAAATAATCAAATTCGTTTATGTTTCCATTTTCATCAACGACGTAGTCCATGTCATCTAAAACACCAACATTAGCAGCACTCGCTTGTAAATCAACATCTTGAATGAGCATGGATGAATGATTCGTTCGAGCGTTAACTTCCTCTTCATCCTCTTGAGGAGTTGATAATAACATTTTTATATTTTTATCAGTTTTCGACACACACACACACACACACACACACCAATTCGCAAAAAAAGACTACACGAAGAATACGTATTATAATATTATTATTATTTAGTATGTGATGATTATAAAACCATATTCTTCTTTCTTTTGTTTTAATTTCACTACGTACAAATAGAAGTTGAGTTAATATATTTTGCACTTCTTTTTATAACGCAGCACGCAGATAAAAATAAGGAGTCTATTAATGGAAGTTTTTGAATAATTCTTGTTCTTGTTCGTTTTGAGTGCCTTTGTGTGTAATAAGACCATCAGGAAAAAATAAACAAAAATATAATTATTATGCTAAACCCTAACGTCAGTATTGTAAAAAAAGTCTCCTTTTCGCGGGATTTTTTATTGTTAGTCGATATGTCCGAGTTGGTCTAAGGAGCTGGATTTAGGCTCCAGTACGCAAGTGCGAGGGTTCGAATCCCTCTGTCGACATGCTTTTTTTTTGTTTCTTTGGCGTTTGTTCACTACCTATTATTATATGATTATATGATTCTTATCATTTTACTTATTACATCGAACACAATCGCAAACGAAATTATATTGCGCTTTAAGCTTTTCTCTTCTTTCCTCAGTACTCAAATTTTTTCTCTCTTCAGTGCTAAGATAAGAGAGAGTAATCTCTTCGTCTTTTGAAACGTCTCTTAATAAGCGCACGCTTAAAGTAGTAAGCATCTTTTTCTTACTACCACAATCATCGTTGACATCATCATCACCACCGCCACCATTGAAGAATTCAGCCGACGGATCACAAGAGTGATTGAACGATCTAGATTCTAAAGGATATAACCCAACACCAATTTGTTTCTTAGTATTATTATTATTATTATACAGCGTATGCGCGTTCGCTCTCATTGCGTAAGCCGCAAAGTTAAAGTCTTCATCTTTTACCAACGTCGCATTTACATCGTTCATTAACGCTCTCGTGTTCCTACATAAAATAGACAAAAAAGAAGAATTATTACCACCATTTAATAATGGGACGACGTCGTCGTGCGCTCGCACGTCTTTCAAGCTTTGACATATATTTCGAGATATTTGTTCCTTCTCCTCTGTCGTTATCTCGCGTCCCGTCCAACGTCCGAGTTTTGAATACGTCCTAATTGCCAATCTATTAGGAACGTCATCAAATGGATATAGAACATTATCCATATTTGATTTCTCTCGTCCTGCTTCAAATGCCGCGCATTCACCGTCTTTAAAATGATACTCGATTCTCGCAAGTCGCAAACATTCGAGAGAGCAATATCGTTCTAATTTACAGTACTCGCACATATCTTCGTTTTGCTTTTCGTATTTCTGAAAACATCTATGACAGAAGTTTAATTCATCAACATCATCATCATTGGCATCATTAAATCTGAGCGTCAAAAGCGGTTCTTGTTCGATTAATATGCAACCTTTTTTTATTTCTCTCTGAGCTTTAATATATCTTCCTCTTGTACTGTTTGAATGGCAAACGGTGATCATATTTATTATACTTTATTATATATATTACGATGTATATATTATTTACTTTCATTGTGTGATGATTGTGTTGATTGTGATGACATGAACGATAAATACGCCTTCTCTATAGCAACAGCTTCTTTCAATACAGAATCGTTCTCGTTCACATATCTCAATCGTTTTTTTGCGTTTGTTTTTCTCGTCTGTGTTACCCCGTAAGCTCCATGGCCTTTCCAATATAAGCCACCGCGTGCGAATGGCCCTTTCTTAACTGCTTGTAAAAATGCCGTGATGAACATATTATTATTACACTCTCTTCGTTTGTTTTTAATAACTACGATGCTGATATGAACAACAAATAGCCGCCTTATTAATGAGATTGATGAAAACGCGTGATGATGTGCTGCCATCATGCTGAAACCTAATAAAGTAATAATTCATTTAATTCTATTCAACGTAATAAAATAATAATCTTCTTTGACTATTGAATGTATACACAGTTGTAAGCAGCAACATCAGTGGTTAGGTGTGATTATGCTATGACGATGATGATGATGAACAAAATAAACAAAACTTCTTCTTCTTTATTGATAATTAGAAGAAACTCAACTAACAGGGTAAGAAACGTACTGATAGTGACATCATCGACAACACGCAGCGGAAAGGAGAATAACAATAACAATAATAATAATAATAATAATAATAATAATAATAATAATTTCAGAAGAAGACAGAGAATAAAAATCATATCACAATCATCTTCACAATCATCGAAAACAGAATCTTATTCTTTTTTCAATTTAGCAACCGCAGAGTTCCCAGAAAATTGGAACGAACCGAGCAAGAAAATTTTATACACAGATTCTGCCCTAGATTTATTCATCATGGGTTGGTTCATGCGGAAGATATCGATGGCATTAAACACACAGTTTAATGCGAAAACTGTAAATTATGATGAATTTATAGCTCTATGTTTCTTACAAATGAAAGGACGAGATCCAGATGGACAGAGACAAATTACGATGGATGTTTTGAACTCGTTGATGCCACCCGGAGGTGCGGAAATTTTTCAGAAACTCTTCCCCTTGAATAAGTTTAGCTTAGAGTTGAATGCAAAGATATGCCAAATTGTTTTTGCATGGATGGTTGGTCCGATGACCGTAGAATCATCACAAGAGAACGATTTGAACGAAGAAATTGCGAGCAAAGTACAAATCACAAAGTGTCGTTGGCTACAAGAATCGGGATGCACTGGAATGTGCGTTAACATGTGCAAAACGACAACGCAAGATTTTTTCACGAACACGTTCAACATGCCTCTAACAATTGTACCGAACTTTGAAGACAAATCTTGTGCGTTTTATTTTGGAAAAACGCCACCGCCAATTGAGCAAGACGAAGCTTTGTTATTCGGGTGCAATCAAACGTGTTCGACCGCTAAGTCGGTAGGAGTAGAAAATGTTCCGTGTCATAAACTGCGCAAACATGAGAGCAGAAATTAATAATTTGTGTAGTTAATAATATATTGTATAATAAAAGTAGTAGTAGTAATGCTAGATTGTCTATGTATGAATTGTTGTTCTCTTCTTCTTCTTTTTTTGTCGGTTTCTTTCTCGTCTTCTGATTTTTTACTTTCTCTTTCCTTCCTTTTGGATGACAACCTCATCGGCATATCTAATACCCTTTCCTTTGTATGGCTCTGGCTTTCTCTTCGATCGAATGATTGCCGCAAAGTTACCAACCTCACATTTGTCGTAGCCAGAAACCGTCAATTCAGTTGGAGAATCAACCTTAACCGTGACGCCTACTGGAAATTCGCAAATATCCGGGTGCGCCTTACCTAACGACAAGCTCACAGCCTTTGAGCCTTGCATGGCAGCTTTGTAACCAACGCCTATGAGTTTTAATTTCTTTTCGAAACCAGTAGAAACACCGACGAACATGTTGTTTGCTAACGTTCTGTATAAAGCGTGTTGCTCTCTAGCATTTTTGGTCGAATCCAATCGCGCGACTTTGATTGTTTCACCTTCGACTTCCATGGAAATATAGTCTGACGGGTACTCCATGCTCAATTCACCTTTCGGGCCCTGTGATGATAATAATAATAATGTTTATTATACGCGTAAATGTTTTAGTTATGATTTTGATTTAAAGGAACAAGAATGATATGCGTAAGTATTCTTGTTCTTCACTCATTCTCACCATCGCTTGGGTCAGAGATAAGGAGAGTGACGAGAGAGAACTCGTTTTTAAGGTTTTTTCTTAAATCGAATTCGCGCGCGCGCGTAAGAGCTCATATCTCCATGTGCCGCGATTTATATTTACGTTTAAAACGATTGGAAAACGACCATAAATTATTACCTTCACTTTTAATAAACCTTTTTTCAAGTCATACGTGACCCCTTTTGGTACAGCGATAGGTTGTTTACCAATTCTGCTTTGTTTCGCCAGTCTTTCGTCGTGCGATAAAGCCGCTCGCGTCGTCGACGTGTGCGTATTCACGCGACGCGAATTTTGTCTCGAGGACACTGTAGGAGTTCCTACGAATGAACTACTAGTTCGTTGAGTCATCATCATTTTATATATTTATATAATCAAAAGTATATCTCTGATCTTATTTCTGAAGTTTTCGCGCGCACGTCAAAATCAAAATCGACTGATGCTGATGATGCCGAGATGCCCAAAAAATTAGTAAATGGTTTTTCTGCTGAAAAAACAGAAAAAAAAAAGACAGCAAAACTACAAACACGACAAAAGTAGAGAACTTTTGCTGACGCGAAAAGGGTGAAAAATACGCACAGACATGGATGACCAACAATCGACTCTGAAACATTTATATGCTAGACAAAATCACGAATTAGAAAAACGTGAGTAGTGCGACGATTACTATTATGTTTTGATTTTTAATCGTTCGCGCGTACGCTTCTTCCTTCTCTCTCTCTGTTCTTTTGAAATAAACTGACCCGCCTCGTAAAAACAAACAGACTTGCTCGGCTTAGCAGAGAAAAAAGACAAACTAAGCGAACTAATCAAAAATGATTCTATCACTATCGATGACTATAAATCACAAATTGAAAAACTGATGAGAGACATCGATGATAAGAAGAGGCAAAGATCAAAAATTGATGATTTAATGAAGGAAGGCAAGGCTTCGTACGGGAAAATCGTGGAAGCATCGAAGCACGTTTTACTTCATTTGAAACGCGAATCGGAATCGTTGTAGACCCCTATATATATGTAACTCACAATTCTGCTTTACTATTACTATTACTATCAGCGTCATTGTTATTATCATTGTTATTATTATCATTGATTTTCTCGTATGCCCGATTGACTTTTTCTAAAATCGCTTTACTGCGCAATTGCTTTGCTATTTTGCGGCACGATTTTCCTTTTCCATCGTCCAACATAATATCCGCCCCGTTCTTTAAGAGCACGTCTAAGGACTCTACGTCTTGCGCTCGAATTGCAACGTGTATTAAAGCATCGCCTCGTTTATTGCGAAAGTTTGGATTTGCTCCGTATTCTTTCAAAAGCACTTCAAGCGCTTCGACGTGTTTCATTTCCAACGCGATGTACGCTCCAGTCTTACCAACATTGGTCAAAAAATCAACGTCAACTTTTCCAATATCTAATAATACTTTCATGGTTTCCATGTGACGATGAGATTTCGTCCATAACGTTCTATGAAATGGTGTGAATCCATCCTTACTGACGTCGTTGGCATCGATGCCGCGCTCTATTAATAGTTTTGCCACATCCGCTCGTCCTTGAAAAGCTGCTGCATGCATGACTGTATAGCCATCTTTTTCTGGAATCGTGACGTCTACGCCGGTGTTTAACAATTGTTTGACTATTTCTGTTTGTCCACTTAAAACTGCCGCGAGTAATGGTGTTTGTTCACTCCCTTGTTCTTGATGGTTTAAGAAACCAATTGGGTCATCTATGCCGACTTCGAGTAAAGTCGTGAAGTATTCCAAATCCCCTTTACGAGCCGCTTGTTGTGCTTCACCGGTGAATATGTCTGCATTTATTAATTTAATAGATGATATAATAAACGTGATGATGATAAAGAAGAATGAGCATGAGAACATCGATGAGAGCGATGGTTCTTTCATCTTCGTTTAATAAATTTATAAATATACGTAGAATTGATGACGAAGAATTACCACAATCATTATTAATGAGTTGTTTGACTTAATGTTGCTGCTGATGCTGTTGTTTTCTACCATCACGAAACAGAATTAATTAATAATATAATAAATCTATATAAATAAATTAAGAAAGAATAAGTGTTTCATCGTTCTCACTCAGACACCGAAAGTTCACATTGTCGAAGAGAGTGAGAGCTTAGAGAGATATGAAAAGAGTACAAGAGTTTGGTAAGCACGTATTTGTGTGTGTTTACTCTATTATATAAATTATATATCAATTTGAAATCCCATCGTGTTTTATATCATCTAATCTAATATCTAATATCTAATCTACTCTAAATCACTGACAACAAAAACAACAATAAATAATTTATTATTATTATTGATATTATTTATGTTATTTATATCTCCATCATACACACATAAACAGGTATTGGATTAATAGTTTTCTTATCCTTATGGTTATCAGCCTTAGTGAACAAGGAAAGTCTCCCCGATAGTATGACTTCTTCTCATTTCCTCGCGTCGTTCAAAATCGTCAATCAGAGTAACATTCATTTGTTACCACTGTACTTACTCGCCCTATTCGCCTTTTATTCAATCTGGCAAATAGGATATTCGGTGATGTTTTTCCCGACTTGTCCAAAAGCGGCTGAGAATTTAAGAAAAGATATGATAAGAACACAAAAAGAACTAGTTAAGTTAGGAGTATTCACTGCGAAGGAGATTAAAGACATGAATAATATATAGGTAAAGATAGATGATAGAGATTAGATTTAGATAGTAGTCTACAATAGTTTACAAAGCGTAACTCACGTACTAGGCGTTCGACGAACTCGCCCTGATTTTTGTACAATAGCCGATAAAAATATGTTGGTGGATTGACATAACGCGCGCACGCCTTCAATCAGTAGAAACTGTCCGGAAAAACACGCTGAATAGTACCAGAGAATATAGAGTGCTTAAACTACGCTGTCGCAAACAACTGCCCTCAAACCAGAGAAGAATGGCTAGCATTAGAATCAGACTCAGAAGAAGAAGCGTAAATAAGAGAGAGAGAGAGAGAGAGAGAGAGAGACATGAAAAAAGAGAGACCTTTGTGAAA
>Ga0115004_10001725_pt1 | contig 18000 bp, 17 predicted proteins | sample ArcticOcean_MG_C_10_FD_88737 | JGI IMG/M metagenome (GOLD analysis project Ga0115004, IMG submission 88737) | Marine microbial communities from western Arctic Ocean - ArcticOcean_MG_CB11_90 | ecosystem: Environmental > Aquatic > Marine > Oceanic | place: Arctic Ocean: Canada Basin | collected...
CATTGTTGTAAAAGACGTCTGCGGATCGGCGTTTTCGGTTTGCGTTATGCGATTGCTTTAAAACTTAAAATTTACATTAGCCCATGCTCATGGCGCTGTCAAACAGGCGTTGAACCTTGGCACGGTCGGCTATGATGCGGTGAAGCACTTGGTTCTATGTTCTATGCCGGATCGAGAAGCGTCCACCGCGGTTCGCCCCCGCACTTTATCCGTTTCTGCCTAGTGGATTGATCGGGTCAGACACAATTTGTACACAAAATTTCAGTTTAGATTTCTATTTTCCGACGTTAGTCCATAATAACAGATGCTTGGAGAAATCTAACCATTAGCACGGCGTAGAATCGATAAAAATACACAGGAAAATGCGTCTTGATAAAAGGGCATCGAGTGACAATCGGTATGCCCGTCTGACGCTGCCAAATGGGAAACTGCTCATCAAAAGCACCAAGACACTAGAACTTTGAAATAGATGCTCGCATTCAAAAAAACTAACCAGCAACTACACACAAATTTGCGGATGTCGCCAAACATGCTGTTGCTAGGATGGGAACTGAAGCACTCAAAGGAGGCTACTCAAGGTCTCTAAGTATCAAGTTTGCTTTTTAAAGACAGTCGGAATAGTTTATTATTGCGTTGTATTTTGAAGACGAAAAGTCTAGATTTTTTTTTAAAAAAGTGTTAAGAAAAAAAATAGGGAAGCGTGGGCGTCCTTCGATGTGTTCCGAGGAGCTGGCATCAACGCGCGTTAAACTCATCCGAGCCGGTGTAGAACTACTGACGAAAAAAGGGTTTGCCTCGGCAGGAATAGAAGAAATACTCAGCATGGTTCAGGTGCCAAAAGGTTCCTTTTACCATTATTTTGCAAGTAAAAAGCCTTACTCACTGGGAGCTCTGCCTCAGAAGGAAAGCAGGATAAACTAAAATGCAATGGGAGAAAATTTATGAAATATGTAAAATTTAGGAACCTAGGTTTAGGCACAACCGTAGCACTTGCGCTGACTTGTTCTGCGGTGGTCGCGGAAACCACAATCAATATTGCGGGATGGGGTGCCAAGTCGGGGCCTTTGAGGTCTTTTGGTGTGAATTCCGAAGCCGTCATCACCGCGGCTGTAGCGCGCGTCAACGAACAGGGTGGGGTCAAGCTCAAAGACGGGTCAATGGCCAAAATGGCATTTGAGTATCATGACAGCGCATGTAGCGCAGAACAGGGGATTTCAGTGGCTCGCATGGTCGCGTCGGAAGGCAAAGCCCTTGTTGGCATAGCCCCGACCTGTTCCGGTGTTGCTGCAGCTATGTTTGGGGTATTCCAGAAAGAGGTTGGAGACGCTGGAGACACGGGTCTGCAAATGCCGATCTTGACCGACACCGCGGTTCGCAACGGGCTTGGAAAAATCTCTCAATGGACGTTCCGCAATACGCCCAACGAGCCGGAAATGTATGACAAACTTTGGGCTTGGGTTGCTACAAATCATCCCGAATTGAAAACCTTTTACGGAGGAACCGAAACTGATCAGGGGCACTCAAATGGAACATATTCCAAGGTGATTGTTCAAGCCGCAACCCGTCACGGTTTCAAGTGGTCAGGTGGTGAGATCGAAGGGCTTACTGGTGATATCGCATCGGGATTTAAAGCCGTCCTTGCGGCATCTTCGAACTGGCTGATGGCTGACACTAATTTTTCTGTCCAAGCGCGTGCATTCCGGCGCTCTGGAGCGGATATTTTTGTGATTTCCGCTCACCCATTCACAACGTGTGGCATTCTCAAGGAGCTGAAACGCCAACGCGCAGAGCCAAAATTGATGATTGGCCTGACCTCATCATCATCTGCTGAGGTTATGAAGGGTTGTGCCGCTGAAGCAGAAGGCATCATCATTCCCACAAGCTTCGCACCGATCACCGACGCGGCCAAGGAAGTTGCTGCACTTGCGAATGCCAACGGCGGTGATGCCGACCTGCACTCGGCGGCCGCTTGGGAAAACGTTATGATAATCAAGCGGGTCATTGAAGCGGTCGGAATCACAGGCGATCCTGCCAAAATTGAAGAAGAGCGCCTTGCCGTACGCAACGGAATTGAAGCCCTGAAAACTACCGAAGGCTTACTCGGCCAGATCACCCGCGTACAAGATGAAGGCGAGGCGCTGAAACCATATGTCTTCGTTCAAGCGCAGGCTGGCAACTGGGCCGTGATCCACGATCCCAGGTAACTTCTTAGTGCCTTATATTTGAAATAATCCGTGGTTACGGCCGCGGATTACATCCTAAAGGCGTTTTGACCAAACCTGGCACCTCACCGCTCATCAAACTTTTGAAAGCACACCCATGGGTTTTGATCACATCGATATTATTCAATCGATATTAGACGGGGTCCTCTTTGGATCAACCTACGCTCTAATCGGGCTGGGTTTTACGCTTATTTTTGGCGCAATGCAAAAATTGAATATGGCGTATGCTGCCGCCTCAATCGGTGGGGCATACGCTGGCCTAGCAAGTATCACAATACTTGGACTGCCAGCTCTGATGGCCTTTGTCATAGGCCCAGTTGCTTCAGGCCTGTTGGGGCTCTTGGTCTACGTGGCGTGTTTCCAATACATGCCCAGAGGCAATCACCTTGCACCATTAATGGCCTCGATTGGGGCTCTATTTTTCATTGATGAGGTGATCATCCATGAAACCGCAGGATCTCCACTGTCGTTTCCCGCGGTCTTGCCGCAGGCCTATTTTTTCCTAGGTGATTTCGGTATTCGTGGCGATCTGCTGTTTGCCATGTTCATCAGTTTTCTGCTGATGGGTGCAATCCTTTTTTTGCTCTATCGGACAAAACTAGGACTGGCGACACGCGCAGCTTCACAACAGCCGGTCGCCTCTCTCCTGTGTGGTATTCCAACCCGCAAGACTAATGCGACAACCTTTGTGCTGGCGGGGGTGCTGGGAGGCATTGCAGGCTGCCTTGTGGCGGCTTCTGTTGGCGTTTTATCTCCCCTTTTGGCACTTCCGCTGACGATCAAAGGATTGATCGTGACGGTGATTGGAGGGCTTGGAAGTATTCGCGGTGCGATCATTGCCGGATTTATGATTGGGGCGTTCGAGAACTTATTCTTGCTGATACGTGGTGTTAATGAGCGCGATATCTACGTATTCATGTTGCTATTTATTTTTTTGGTGTTCCGGCCCAACGGTCTGTTTGGCACGGCGATAGATAGGGACTGACGGCATGGAATATTATCTTGGCGTACTTCAAACAATCGGGATTCACGCCCTTCTAGGCTTGTCGGCCTATCTTTTGCTCCTAACGGGACAACTCAGCCTGGCTCAGGTTGGATTTTTTGCAATAGGGTCCTACGTTTCCGGGATGCTCACGGTTATGGTTGGATGGCACATTGCACCAGCGCTTATGGTAGGAGCCATTATGGCTGGATTTTTTGCATTTCTGGTTGGGTTTCCGGCTCTGAGGGTGAAGGGGTTAATGCTGGTCGTGGCCACTATTGCGTTTTCCGAAATCGTACGTTTGTTTTTTTTCAATTTGAATTGGCGGGTTCAGGTGGACGGGCTTGAGGTTGGTCCGGACAGCACACAGGGGTTCCGCGAAATCCGCTACTTTGCTGCAAATGGCTGGGAGCAATCCCACGTCGTTGTGCTCATTTGGTCCATTCTGGCCTTGGTTATGATCCTGTTATGGTGGCTTGACCGGGTGCGCGCAGGAGCAGTTCTGCGGGCGGTTGGTGAGGATGAATTGGCTGCGCAAAGTTCTGGTGTAAATCTTATGATGGTGAAAGTCGCCGCCATGACGGCTGGTGGTATAATTGCAGGAATAGCTGGTGGTCTGTTTGCGCATTCTTCAACTTATGTGGATCATCACAGTTTCTCGATCCTGCTGGCGACATTTGCCATTTCCTACCCCATCCTAGGCGGACTGAGAAACGTTTTTGGAACGCTGGTTGCAGTGATCTTTATTCAAGGATTTATTATTGAAGGACTGCGCTTTATCGGCGATTACCGGAATATTCTGTTCGGTCTGCTCATTATAGCAGCGATGAATTTCAGGCCACAGGGTTTGGTGGATGGGAACTTCCGCTCTGATCTCGCTAAGCTACTCGGCCTCAAGCCCAATGGTGGATCTAACGATGCTTAGACTAAACAATCTTGTCAAGCACTTTGGAGGTGTGCGCGCCGTTGACGGGGTGCAGATTGAGGTGAGCAAAGGAGAGGTGCTTGGTCTAATCGGACCAAACGGATCGGGGAAAAGCACCATGGTAAACCTGATTTGCGGCGTGTTTCCGCAAACTGCTGGTAGTATAGAACTCGACAATATTGATTTGGGCACCAAACCACCTCATGAGCGGATTGATGCTGGAGTTTCACGCACCTTCCAGAACATCCGATTGTTTGATGATCTGACTGTTTGGCAAAATCTATGGGTTGCTTGGCGCGACGCGCCCGAAACGGAAGTGAGTTGGCTGTCAGACTGGTTTGGTAGCTCAACGGACCGAAGAGTTGAAATTGAAAAACTACTCGATTTTTCCGGATTGGGTGATCGCAGCAATTACAAGGCCAAGAACCTTTCTTTTGGAGAGCAACGCCGCCTAGAGCTAGCTCGCGCGATGGCCTCTAAACCAAAATTAATCGTGCTAGATGAGCCCGCTGCAGGGATGAATTCCGAAGAGGTCAGAGACCTTAGAATACGCATTCTAACCATGAAGGACCTTGGTATGACGGTTCTACTAGTAGAACATGTCATGGAGCTTGTGATGAACGTAACAGATCGCATTGTGGTACTAAATTTTGGCAAAAAAATCGCTGAGGGCACACCTACGGAAATTCAAAACAACCCTCTAGTGCAGGAGGCCTATTTTGGCTTTGCCACAAACTCAGGTGGGAGCGACTGATATGCTTTCTGTATCTAATTTGACAACCTCTTACGGATTGATAAAAGCGCTCAACGACGTCAGCCTTGTGGCTAAAGAAGGTCAAGTGACCTGTATTTTGGGACCAAACGGTGCTGGTAAGACGACTTTGATGTTTACCCTTGCAGGCATATTGAAACCTGTCTCTGGATCAGTGCAATTTGACGGTATCGAAATAGCTGGGTTGGGCGCGCCAAAAGTGCTGCAGAGCGGATTGTCTCTGGTGCCTGAAAACCGGCTGGTTTTTCCGTTGATGTCAGTGCGTGACAATTTGATGGCAGGGGCTTACTTGCGTCACCGGTCAAAACGCATTGAGGTCGAAAATGATCTAGAAAAAATGTATGAGAGATTTCCGGTGCTCAAACAGCGTGAAGAGCAAAACGCAGGAACGTTATCAGGGGGAGAGCAACAGATGTTGGCACTGGCGCGCGCGCTAATGTCGCGTCCAAAAATGTTGCTGTTGGATGAGCCCTCGGTTGGCTTGGCACCTAAAATTGTTGACGAAATTTTTGCGATCATAACGCAAGTTAAAAGCGAAGGCATGTCAATTGTTCTGGTCGAGCAAAATGCAATCAAAGCGCTTCAGGTTGCCGACCATTTCTACTTTTTAGATCAGGGCCGTGTATCATTTAATGGCAATCCAAACGAGTTGGAAAACGAAGATGTCATCAGGCGCGCTTATCTTGGGCAGTAGTAAAACGAATTGGGTCTAAATGGAATTTTTGCAAACATCACTTGATGGCATTTTATTTGGGTCGGCGTATGCTCTGCTGGCTTTGGGGTTCTCACTCATTTTTGGCATCATGAAGCGTATCAACCTCGCTTATGGGTCTTCACTGCTACTCGGTAGTGCAATTGCGGTATGGGTCAACGAGCATATTGGCTTAGGACCGCTTGGATTGTTTCTGGTCACCATAACCGCAGCAGCCCTAGTGAATATCTATGTAGAGCGTTTGTGTTTTTGTCCGCATGTTGGCAAAACTGGGGTGACTGCGTCCATGATTGCCAGCTTTGCAATTTGGATGCAGCTTGACGAAATATCGTCACAGCTTTTGCCTCAACGCACCCACGAATTTCCTGGAATTGAGATCGGATCTGTAGAAATCTTTAACCTCTATTTGCGCGGTGACCAAATATTAAATCTTTGGATCGCTATCATTGCCATTTCTGCACTGTTCCTGATACTCAGGTGCACCCGGTTTGGTCTCCTATTGCGGGCCTCAGCCGATAATCCTGAAACCGCTAAATTGCTCGGTGCTAACGTGTCACGTATAGGGATAGTGACCTTTGCCATCGCCGGTTTCCTTGGAGGGACCTCTGCATTTTTAATCTTGTCTAGCGACGGACATGTGACCCCGCTGTTCGGTCTTTGGAGCACAATTAAAGGTTTGGTAGCAATGATGTTGGGGGGCGTAGGGTCGTTGGTTGGCGCCGTGCTCGGCGGGCTGCTTTTAGGATTTCTCGAAGCTCACACCACAAATCTTTTTGGCGCGGAATATCGCGACATCTCCACGTTTGGCATTCTTTTTCTCGTTCTGATTCTACGCCCTGGCGGTCTCATGGGGGTGGCGCACTACCGTACGGATCGATTGGCGCATGAGAGGATTTAGCCGATGAGCGTGTACTTGGCCTCAATTTTAACCAACATGGCTCTTATCTCTTTTCTGGCATTATCAGCCTATTTGGTCTTGGTCGTTGGTGAGATATCGTTTGGTCAGCAGGCATTTTTCGGAATAGGGGCCTATGTGACGGCCACAGCCACAGTAATTTTTGACGCGCCGGTAGGTCTTGCACTACTGCTCAGCGCACTCTGCGCCGGCCTTGCAGCGCTTTTACTCGCGGCTTTGACCTTACGCTTGTCCGGTCTTTATTTTGCTATTGCTTCTCTCTGCTTTGCAGAGCTATTCCGTTTATCCCTACTCCAGATTCGCTTGCCGCTTGAGCTGGATGGACGCATGACCGGCCCGGATGGCCCGGAGGGTTTTTCCAATATTCGGTGGATTTTCGATAACAATATCGAAGTTGTGGATTTTCTCAGCCTAACGCTCGCCTGCCTTGGTACGCTCTTGATGTTGCTTTTCGTCCTCGAGCGCACTCAGGTTATGTTTTGCGCCAGATTGGTTGGTAAAGACAACATCTTGGCTCAATCAGTGGGCGTCCGTCCTAACCTCTACCGTATGTGTTTCATCTGTGCGTCAGGCATCGTCGCAGGCTTTGGTGGAGCACTGTTTGCGCTCTTTAATACCCATATTGAACCTCAAATGTTTGGTGTGATGCTGGGCGTCCATGCTCTGGCATATTCAATAATAGGTGGCTTGGGCGCGCCGATTGGCCCTCTGATTGGAGTGGCGATTGATATTGGACTTTTAGAGAGCATTCGCGCGCTTTCAGCATATCGGATGATCGTTTTTGGAGGGCTTGTTGCCGTCTTGCTGATTGTTTTTCCCGAAGGTCTGATTAACCCGAGATTTGTAAATCGTGTGCGGAACAGGACCCGTCCAAATGTTCGAGTTCCGCAATATCTCGATTGGATTTGGCGGCATGAATGTTCTCAGGGATTTCTCAATCCAGCTACATCCGGGCGACAGGGTTGGCCTGACAGGAGGAAATGGCAGCGGTAAATCAACACTTATCAATATTGCTACAGGATTTTTGATACCACAAAACGGGCAGATTTTGTTGGACGGAAAATTACTTACAGGAATGCCAGCATGGCAGTATGCCCGCGAGGGTATACGGCGAAGTTTTCAGTCTGTGCGGCTTCTTCCAAATGTGCCGCTGCAGGATCAATTTCAGGCCGAAGTACATGATATAAAAACATTGCGAAGCCTGCTTCAGGAAACCACACTGGCCAAATATCTAAACCAGTTTCCAAGTGAAATCCCGCTGCCTATTCAGCGCAAGGCCGAAGTTGTTCGTGCGCTTATTGCAAACCCTCGCTACCTGTTTCTTGATGAACCCTGCGCAGGTCTCACGAATGCAGAACTCACTGCGTTTGCTGGCTTTCTATCCAATCATGTTCCAGTTGACTGTGGATTGATAGTGGTTGAGCATCGATGTGATCTTATTGAAATGGTCGCCAACCGGTTAATCTCACTGGACAGTAACGCTCAAGGCTCGCAGACCTCTCATGCTTGAAATTAAAGACCTAAGTGTCAATTATGCTGACTTGCGCGCCGTCGATTCCGCCAATTTACAAATTGAGAAAGGTAAAATTCTTGCTCTAGAAGGTCACCACGGTGCGGGTAAAACTAGCCTTTTGAAGGCCGTCATTGGGGCCGTTGGGTCTGTTGGTGAGGTCTCGATTGACGGGCTGACCCTAACGAATAGAAACGCCGCCAGCATGCTGGCCTTGGGCGTAGTTCTCGTTCCCGAGGGCCGGCATCTGTTTTCCAGCCTAACCAGTCGAGATAACCTGAAGTTTGGGGCGGCTGTCTGCGGAATCGGAGCAAATTTTGACAGAGTGTTAGCACTTTTTCCTGAACTTATCCCGATGTTGCACAAACCCGCATTCGCACTTAGCGGGGGGCAGGCTCAGATGCTAGCCTTTGCCCGAGGCCTCATGGCTGCACCTGAATATCTTTTGTTGGATGAGCCTCTGATGGGCCTTGCGGCCAATTCTGCAAAGCGAATTTGGAGCGCAATATTGGAACTGCGTGCAGAGGGGATTGGTATTCTGATCACGGGACAACATACGACATCCAAACAGAACATCGCCATAGACTATATTATGATTGAAAACGGTATTATTAATCGGAGGAAAGAAAATGCTAAATAGAAAACTATTAGAGAGAGCTATCCTCGGAACTGTAGCGTCCATTTTTATGGGCACGATGAGTTGGGCCGAACAGGCTAAGACCAATACAGAATGCGTCGCGGAAGAGGACAGTTTTATGTATGCTTGCATTCTTATGTTAATGCAATCGAGCGCGCCAGTAAAAGGCGCGGAAGTCACTGTAGGAGCCACAATGCCCTCAATGGCGATGGCACATAATGTGAAGCCAGTTTCAGTCACTGAACACGCCGTGATGCCTGGTTATTATAGCTTTCAGATACAACTCGAAATGTATGGGGAGTGGAGGTTATCTTATGACATGGTGAAACCGATCAGAGACCGCTTGCATGAAACTCTCGTATTCACGAAAGTCGGCTCTAAGCAGAGAAAAATGTCAGGCCATACTATGGAACATAACAATGGAGCTAGTGGAAAAACTGAAATACAGTAGACGATAAGACGTTAAAACAGGGCTTATTAACCCAATACTGTTTTTTGGATCGCTTCAAGGGTTAGCCACAGTCATTCCTCCAACGTGGTGCAAGCCATAGTTGCCGTGCAGCGGGATGCACGATCCATGGCCTGAGCATTCAAACGAAACTACCCGCGAATGAATTTACGACACCAATTGTAAAGGGCCGTGGGCCAAGACGCGGGGGCCTTAAATAGGGGTCCCCTTGGCGTCCAGCGCCGCTGATCCGTAACCAGTTGGCCGCAGTAACCCCGAAGATACGACGGCAACTAACGACAGCGTCACTGCGGCAAAGCTTAACGCGGATTTGGCAACGTACCGGCTGGCCCGCACAATTAGGCACATATTGGTATCTCTGCGCCACGAAACGTTTGCCAAAAACATGGCCCAAGGCCCGCGGTCAGCGAAGGCCCACCCACTATCTGGCGACCAAACACCATCAAACCGGATCAATTACTTTCAAACGCCCAGCGGGCCCCTGAGGTTTTTAGTGCTGACAGGGTGCAGAGGCCATCGCAGCTGGTGCGCGGTGCGGTGACTTTGGCTTGGTTAGCTTATTCAATGGGCTTCAAGCATGTCGCGGCGCTAGGCAGAGTTGGTTATGAACAGATATGGGCGGCTTTTAGTGGCTAAATAGCCAGATGATTTGGACATAATTAACGGTCAAGGCAGAGTTTTTTGTAACCCATATGTAACCCAAAGGCTAAATCACCCTTCGCATTAACCTGCTAAGTCATTGATTTTAATGGTGCCCCCACACGGACTTGAACCGCGGACCTACTGATTACAAATCAGTTGCTGTGTATTCTTGTTTCCTGAGGATTTTTCATATTATTCCCATTTTATATAGGTTATATGCGCTTGTTCGCCACGCTAACCTCCGCTAACCTACGAACAGTTCCGCCGTTTTGTCTCGCTGAGTGTCTCGCTGAATATGCCAAGTCTAAACATTACCTGCAAGATCGATCAACGATCCATCGACAAGTACGTCAAAGAGCAGAGGCTCCTTGGTGATCGTGTGACGCTGTCCGACCAAGCTTGTGCTGGATTGAAGCTCGTTATTAACAGCAGAAGCTGCAGCTGGACCTATGCTTATCGAAAGCGGGGATACACTGACGGCGGTAAGAGGCACGCGCAACGCACGATGAAGTTGGGCGATCCCATTTCGATGTCGCCGCCTGAAGCACGGCTTGCAGCAGAGATGGTCAAGGCACAGGTGCGGGCAGGGGATGACCCCGCGGGCGCTCAGCGGTCTGCAGAGCAGTCACGCCGTGCGGAGGAATCGCGAAAGCAAACCTTTACTGCTTGGTTGGCGCGTTACGCGATTGAACGCATGCGGGACGGCCATGACAAGTACCAGCGAGATGAGGTGCGCAACGTCCGGTTCGCACTTCAGGAGCTGGACTTGGTTGATGCTTACCCCGAAGAGTGCGCGCCGCGGCATATCCGTGAATTGGCTGATATGCATCGGGAACGTCCAGCAACTGGTCGTCAACGCCTCGGAGCCGTGTCTCGGTTTCTGGACTACTTGCTAGATGAAGAGGTTCTGCAATCAAACCCCTGCGTGTCCGTTTCAAAACGCCGCCGTCCAAAGCCGCCACCTCCGAGAATGAACTTTTACTCCCCAGACGATCTGCGGGCTCTGTGGAATGCTGATGGCCTAAAGCTTCAGTACCAGCGATACCTCAGGTTTATGATTACGACCCCCCTCCGGGCGGCAGAGGGGTCGGAGCTAGCTTGGGGACAAATAGATGCTGATCGTGCTGAGATAAGCCTCAGCTCTGACGACACTAAAAATTCAGAACATTTCATCATGCCTCTTAGTCCGATGGCAGTTTCTGTAATCGGATCCGATCACCTGACGCATGACCGGCTTGTGTTTCCGCTTTCTGCGCGAAGGGGCGAAAAGATGACGTCGTGGAGCCATTTCAATCGCTGCGTACGCACGGCCTCTGGCATAAATCATTTTATCTTACATGATCTACGGCGGACCTTTTCTACCCTGATGGCGGAAAATACTGATGTCTCTGAGAATATCATTGATAGCCTTCTGAACCACAAGCAGAGCGCGACACGAGGCGGTGTGATACGCCACTACCAGCAGGCCAAGCACTTGGAGCCACGGCGTAGTGTCATGAAGGAATGGGGGCAGCTTTTAGAAGAGTGGCTTGGGAACTCGATGGTGACTGATGGGCGTTAAGAAAAACCACGGAGGGAAGCGTTCCGGTGCCGGGAGAAAAAGCACACCCTTTAACGTTATCTTAGAGGTTGGTCAGGCTTGTGAAAAAATGCTGCAACAAAAATACGTAGCCTTAAATGCAGAGAAGAAGCGCGAACTACTGGAGGAGCGCTCAAACATTGCGGCATTTCACGAATATATTCAGGGCATTCCAATCGCCGAGCGAACTGCCTTCCGTGCTTCTGATGACTATGCAGACCACTCAAACTCGATGGATGAAGAGTTAGCGCAGCTCGGACAAGCCAACAACGAGCTGGGAAAGCGTTCGCGCATACTGACAATACCCACCCGTAGGCTCTACGGATATAATGCGAGGATTTACAAAGAAGTAGCCATCAAATTTGGGCTCTCGCCAGTACAAGTGAAAAACTATTGGCAGACATACCGCAAGTTTCTACGAGATAGCAGCAGCTAGAACTTGAAAAAAATCCAATTAGCGTTGGGACTGTTTTACGCCCCTGTATGTAGATCGCAGAAACGCTAAAAGGATCATTCAGATGCGCAAAACAACATGGCAACCCGATCAGTCACTGCCGCAATACGCGGACAAGCCGACTGCTGCTGCAATCATTACCCACCACTTTTTCCCAATCAGCCCACGCACGCTTGAGCGGTGGCCGTTGACCGTCCGACGCCCGAACAAGGCGACCGTGTATGAGGTCGCCGAAGTGATCGCGGTCGCAGAGGCGAAGCTGAACTCGGCTTACGCTTATAAGCAGGCTCAGGGATGATTATGACAAACATCAGCAAACCCCCTGTACCCCCGCCAACCAAGCCGTGCACTTCCACACAGACGTATTCACGCAGAGAGCGCGATGACAACTACTGGGGCGTAATCGTTGTCCTCAGCGATCGCTGGCGGGTCATCATTGACGAGCAGGGCGACCAGTTCATCGTGCAGAAGCATTACGCTGAGAGCTTACATGGAGACGTCTGGCGCGGTCAAAGTTACCTGACGACCAAAGACAGCCTGATCAAAGCCTGTGTAAGGCTAGGATGCCTGTCAGGGTCAAATCAGTGGCTGCTACTCGACGCGCTGCCGTCAACCGTTCGGGAATACGCTGCTCAGATTGGGCTTCCCCATTCATAGAAAACCGCGCACCCGAGGGCACGCGGTCTCTGAAGCAGGTAAAGTTTGGCAACGTCTACCTGCTTCATAGATATCACGTGTCTGGGTGCGCCACAATTGAAAGGCTCTCCTATGGATAGCACATATCAGCTACTTCGTATAAATGGGTGCCGCGACACGCGCAGCCCTAATGGTACAGACTATGACACCGTCACCCTTGCCGACATCGCCGCAATGGCTGAAGCCCCACTCACTTTGGCTAAACTAGATGCTACAGCGTTTGTCGCGTCTAGTTACATCAGCTCGGACGCACGTTCACATTCGGCACAGCGGCGGCATGGTCAGTTCCACGCCTTCGTCGCTGACGTGGATGAAAACGGGCTGACGATGGGGGCTGTAGACACAGCCTTAACGGCCATCTTTGGTGACTGTGCCCGCGTAATCTACTCCACAAGCAGCGCATTGGCGGAGACACCCAAATGGCGCGCGATCGTGCCGTTCCTTACGGCGATAAGCGGTGTTCAGTACGAGCAGCTGCAACGCGCCTTGTTCGAGATACTACAGGCCCACGAGATCGCTTGTGACAGCGCCATGCAGGGAGCCGCGCAGATGGCTTTCCTCCCAAACGTGCCTCCAGAGATGCGAGACACCGATGGAACGCCTCTGTTTTATCAGAGCCACGTTATTGCAGCTAATATGCTGCAAGCCCCGCCGGTAGTTCTTCAGGAACGTGCATCCCTGAACGCTAAACGAGAGGTTGATGCGCAAAATGAAGCAGCTGCCCTCTCCCGCCAAAGGGCCGCAGAACGGCTTAAGATACGAGAGCGGACCGGCATGCCCACGCCGATTGAGCAGTTCAACGCAGATCACGATCTAGCGTCCGTCCTGCTTGAGTATGGGTGGCTTTCACGAGGCGGGACTTCGTATGCCTCACCTTTTTCCCAAAGCAAGGGGGCCGCAGTGCATGTGTATGACCAGCGCGCTGTCAGCTTTACCAGCAGCGACGTTGGAAATGTAGGCAAGGAGACAGCCAGCGGGTGGGTCACGTATGACGCTTGGGATGTGTTCGTCGCAATAGAACACGGCGGAAATGAACGCGCGGCTCTTAATGATTATTGCGAGCGCTCTGGCTACAACCAGCTTCGCCTACGATCAATCGTTCGTGGATGGGAGGTGTAAAATGGACGTGAAGAAGATCACCCTTTCAAGTAATACGGGCACCAGTAAGCCTGTCGAATTTGGTGATGGCCGGACAGCGGAAGGCATCAAGGATTTGCGGCTGGACTGTACGCAATCAAGCATTCTCCCATCGCTGGTAAACATGGCGACCGTTCTTGATGGTCTCGCATGCTGGTCAGGGGTATTTGTCTATGACGAACTGGCAGAGCAAATCATGGTTACCCGTGCGCTGCCGGGCAAACGCGGCAACCCCAACCTGTTTAAGCCCCGTCCATACAAGGACACGGATGTGAATGACGTCCGCATGTGGCTCAACCGTCACCTGAAGTGGAACAAGGCAAGCAAAAACGATGTGTTTGACGCCATCCAACAAGCAGCACACGAGCGAATAGTTTCGCCAGTTCGTCATTACTTGGAAGCTTTGCCCCATATGGAAAAAGACACAGCTCGTGAGTTTCTGGAGACGGTTCTGACCCAACACTTTGGCCTAAAGGAATGGGGGGAGCATCCGGAGACGCTGATCTATTCCAAGATTGTGTTCCGTAAATGGCTGATCTCCGCCGTGGCGCGCGCTTTGCAGCCCGGCTGTAAGGCTGACCACGTGCTTATTCTTGAGGGCGCGCAGGGAGCTGGCAAATCAACCGCCATTCGCAAGCTGTGCGATGACATGTATTTTGGCGATACACTGCCGCGCTTGGACACGAAGGATGCCAACGACTACGTGCGTGGCAAGTGGATCATCGAGCTGGCTGAGCTGTCTTCGGTCTCCAAAACTGAGGTGGAGCATGTGAAGGCATTCATCACTCGGACGGAGGAAAAGTTTCGGCCAGCTTTTGGGCGCGCAGAAATCACTTATCAGCGGCGCTGTGTTTTCATTGGCACGACAAATCGCAGCGATTACCTGCGCGATGAAACGGGCAACCGCCGTTTTTGGCCCATCAAGCTGGAGGCAGTTGATATAGCAGCCATCGAACGGGACCGTGATAAGATTTGGGGCTCGGCCAAAGCGCTTTACGACGCCGGCGAACCTTGGTGGCTAAGCGACGCGGATGCATCACTGGCATATGGACAGCAACAGCAGCGAACGGCACATGATCCACTATGCGAGGACATAGCGAACTGGCTGACTGACAATGCCATTGAGCGTACGAGCATTACTGAGGTGTATCTCTCCGTAGTGTGTAGCGGACAAGAGTTTCCAGAGCCTGCGATACCCCCATCCCTCACTCACCGCATAAGGGGCGCGCTGTCAGAAGCCGGATATGCAAGCACGGGCAAAAATTTCACCAGCGGGGAGAACAAGGGCCGTCGCGTCTTTGCAAGGGAGCAGAGAGAGCCAACGTAGAGGGGTGGGCCGCGGTAGACGTAAACAGCAACTGCGGCCTATATTTTCCAATTCGGGTAGACTGGTAGACGAAGTAGACCCAAATTCACTGTCACTTACAAACCCTTCATATCATACTGATATTAGTTGCTTTTTCGTAACTATTTGCGTGGTAAATTGCTTTGTATGCTGAGCGTGTTTAAAGCTTCCTAGTATTTGCTCTACCGCGTCTACTCGGTCCGTCGGTCATAAGTCTGGGGTCATGTTCAATCGGTATAAGGGCAAGAATATGACGGCAAAGCTTGGTTCATCGATGAACCGGACGGACAGGACAAATAGCGGACATGTCCGTTCCTTGTCAGCGCCCCATCCAGACGGACAGACACGGACATCCCCCGATAGGGTGTCCAGTTGTCCGGTGGGGAGATTGGCGCTGGGGGGTGCTTGCGGCGCCCTGCCATTGCTGCACATTTCTAAATTCACGCGACAATGCAAAAGGGCGACCCGAAAGCCGCCCCCTGTTTGCTTAAGTGGTCATCAGAACCTTTGTTCGACGTTGAACACCACGTTTGAGCGATTGCTGTTGCCCACGCGGTCCATAACGAAGCGGATGTTTGCAGAACTTAGCCCATCCTCTGAGTTGCTGCTCAGCCCGATCTCAGCACCAGCGCCACAGTTTTGGGTTGTGGTTGCTGTGGTTGTACGCTCGCAGATCAAGCGTGGCGCAAACGACAGCTGCGCGTTACTGTCTGCAAACTTCTCGGCGTCCAATGCCCAAACGATCTCGGGGCGCAGCGTCAGGTTTGCAATAGATACGTTGCCCGCATCCAAGCTCAGTGTATCGTCGGTCAAACCGTAAGCAACACCCGTAAAGCCTACATCACCAATCCATGTTTTGCCGTAGCTGAAGGCCAACTCTGGACGTAGCTCGTAGCGTTCATAGGCATAGACACCTGTCAGTGCGCCGCCCACAGTTGCCGTGCGTGTGGTGTAAGTACTTTCCAAGGCCAAAACGTCATCAGCCATTGCCAGATTGTTACGACCTGCGCCAATCGAGATAAAGCCATCAGCAAACAGCGTCTCACTCAGTGCACGCACGGCATAACCACCGGCAGTGGCTGCGACACGTGTCTGTGATCCCTCAAAGGCACCGCTAATGTTACTATCGGCCAGTTCACCGCCAACGAAGTAGCCCAGCATCGTGTCGTCTGAGATCATCTGTTCCCATGCAACCCGACCCGTCAGTGTTGCCGTGGTTGAGCCTGTGTCCCCATCACGCTGCACATCAAAGTCACCGAAGACGAGACGTCGCTCTGTGCCCTCAACGTTGCCAGTCTGCCCAAAGAACGTACCCTTGGAGCTTACCCGTGCGCCAGCGAGGTCAAAGGTTCCATCAACATCAAACGGCACGTTGTTACGGGTGGCCAAGCCTGCGCCATCACCATCGCCTTGACCACGGCTTTCGATGAAGCGCGAACGTGCGCCTCTGGTCATCCGTTGGTTTGAGGAAAGTGTGCTAGTCAGGCTGCGGGTAGCATCTTGGGTGATGATAGCTTTGATTTCCGCTTCCTGTTCGGCGAAATAAGAGGCGGGCGAACCTGCCGAGACTGTGAAGGTGGTCGACGCCTCATTGCCGTTTCCGGCTGTATCCTCTGCCGTGTCGGCGGCAACTGATACCGAAACAGTCGTGCCAAGTTCGGGCGTGATTACAAGCGTATATACACTGCCGTTTGTTGGCTCAGCAAAGGCCCCCTTGGTCCCGTTCGTGACAGTCACATCATCGGCGGTAAACCCAGTCACACCTTCGGAGAAAGTAAACGTGACTGTGAAGTCTTCCGTCACAACATCTGTCGGACCAGTGATTGTCACCGTCGGTAATGTACCATCTGTGGTCACGCTCAGCTGGCTGGCAATAACGTTGCCGTTCAATGCAGCATCCTGAGCTACCCCTGCAGCAACATCAACGGTCACAGGACCGTCCCCTGTAGGTGTAACTTCAATCGTGTAAGTCGTACCAGACCCGCTCAACGTGCCTTTGGTGCCGTTCGTCACAACGAACTCATCAGCCGTCAAACCCGTCACAGCTTCAGTAAAGGTGGCCGTCACTGTGAAGGCGCCAGACTGAGGATCAGTGGCATTGGATGTAAGAGCCACCACCGGGGGTGTTATATCGAGGGGGGGGGGAGTTCCGACGCCGTGAGTGTATGAAGTACCGTTTAGAGTGTAGCTGAAACCTATAAAGTTTTCGGCGTCAAAGGACAATGCGGTGAAGCCGTACTGTACTAGGTTTGTTATTGTTCCCCCCGAGGTGACGCACCAGTTTAAGACGGCAGCGAAAGGCGGCGTGCCGGCGTTCACTGAGTATACGAATATTCCGTTCCAGTATTTGTCTTTTACGAACGTACCGGAAGAGATTGGATAACCAGCAGGAACGACGCTCACATGAGCGTATTTCCGGGAAGAGTCCACGGCTTTATATATGTCACATGCACCTAAACCACCAATTAGCTGGTACATTCCGTCGTGGGTTGCATCAAGCGCCTTGGCGGCTTTCGGCGTTGTTGTGATTGCCAGCACGCAAATAACACCGACTATGCTAGCCTTGCGAATAATCCGCAGCATCCAATTCGAAAGTCCCATGTAGCCCTCCAGTAACCCAGCCAGTCCAGCGGGCGATATATGTGGTGATTGCTGCTTCTATCTGTGCGCGAGGTGCACCTTTGCGTGCTCGCAGATATTGCTCATAAAGCCGATGCAGTTTGACCCGATGATTTCGGATCGTCTTCTCTGCCAAGCCAAGGCCAGCAGCAGAATAGGTGTAGCCCAGAAAGTCAAAACCACGCGCCACGGGGCCAATGGTCGTCTTGTCGGGGTGTTGCTCTAGCCCTAGGTCCGCAAGCACGCCATTCATCGTGGCGATTGCACGGCGAAGCTGCCAGCGGCTGGGGGCTAAGATGAGAATGTCATCCATGTACCTAATGTAGAAACAGCGTGGGTGCTTCTGCGTCATCAGGCAATCAAGTTGATACAGGTGGAACGCA